>JACKQG010003606.1_pt1 | contig 18774 bp, 16 predicted proteins | sample 8237621 | NCBI WGS metagenome assembly JACKQG01 (sample SAMN15677084, study PRJNA649215) | marine metagenome | biome: marine; feature: Black Sea; material: saline water; isolation source: suspended particulate matter (SPM) from the Black Sea western gyre | collected 2013-06-09/2013-06-10 | depth... | reverse complement strand
AAGAATTTTTTTTCCTTCGCCTTTGCCTCAGCCTTCGCCTGCACTTTAGTGCGCTGGGATACACATGGTTATTTTACCGGAGACTATGGCGATCTTAGCCCTAATAGCGTATTAAAAAGAAGGAATGGTGTATGTAGTGGTTATGCAAATTTATTCGATAGTCTAGTAAAGAAAATGGAAATCGTGTCTTTTGTTGTATCCGGTTTTGCAAAAGGTTATGGTTATAGTCAAAAAGAAAAAATTAGTGATGATTCAGCAAACCATGCATGGAATGCTGTCTATATCGAAGATGCATGGTATCTTTTAGATTCGACGTGGGGATCAGGCTATGCAAAGCCTGGAAAAAGAGGAGAATTAGTATTTCTAAAAAAGCTTAACGATTATTATTTTTTAACACCCCCAGAAAATTTTATTTGCTCACATTTACCGAAACAAGAATATGCACAGTTGTTGGATCCCCCTATAACAATTGAGGAATTTAAACAATTAAAAAAGCCTTTTTTTTATAGCACAAGGAAAACTCAAAATAAAAAATGAAAAAAGGTTGATATGATATGTTTCGGCGAGGGGTGATTGGAAAAAGTCAGAATTTTTATTATTTTGAAGAGCTCGCTGGTCATTTACTCTATTAAAAAGGGTCGATTCGTAGTTGGACTTGCAGGAGTGTCTCAAAAGTATTGAACTCTTTCAAATCTCCGGTGCGTTTATTTTTTAACTTTATTTCATCATCGGAGAACTTACATTGTCTTGATTATCATATTAATATTTCCAGTCTTGATATTGACGGAAGCGTAAATGAGTTGGAAAAATTATTGAGTGCGTTGATTTAGTCTATGCCTGCCAGATCAACACACACTATATTGGCGATTCACAAAGCTTGTAATACTATAATGTCGTCGTTTTAATTAATAGGAGGCATTAAATTAACACAATCATTAATCATAAAATGGAATTAGTTTTTTTGTATTGAGTATCAAAGTAAATGTAGCCATGATTGATTTTAGACATTGAGTCATCGGTTTCATTTGTGGATGTTTGGTACGCCGCAGCTTGACTATGGCAGTAAGTCGGACGCAAGCTCCCTCATAATGACAGTTGTTAATACGCTGAATTTTTGAATAGCGAAATTCTTTACAAACAGAGCAAGTTTTCTGATTAACACAAATGACATTCTCGCATGCCTGTACAGTTACATTATTATATAAGGAAATACAGACTGTGCTTTTAGCGGGAATCCAACATTGTAAAAAAAATGGATTTCCGATTAAAAGATTTCGGGAATGACATTAATTAAATACTTGTCGGTTTGAGGTGACCGAAGGCGACCGCAGGAAGTGCCTGTGGTATGAAGCTTCGCTATCGATTACCAAAAAAGACATTATTATTTATCCCGAAACTTATCCATTTCCCGCCGCTCTTTTTTAGTCGGACGTCCTTTGTGTTTGGGGTGAGCCATTTTGGATGATTTGTAAAAAAGATTTCGAATATCTTCCGCTTCTTTTTCTTCGGCTGATAATTCGTGTTCATTATATAACAGCCTGGCATCAGCTGCTTTGATGCTTTTATTTACAATGTCCAGCACATCAAACGTCCTGGTTTTTGACTTTAATCTGACTGCAATTGTATCGCCGATTTTTATTATTTTTGCAGCTTTTGCAACCTGGTCATTTACCTTTACCTTGCCTTGCGTACAGGCATCACCAGCTTTGCTCCGTGTTTTAAAAATACGGGCTATCTTCAGCCACTTGTCAAGTCGTATTGTTTTTGATGTGGTTACGTTTTCCATAATTAAAGCAATATACTAATTCCTGTTTAATTAAACAACAAAAAAATTTGTTTGCATCTTAAGATAAATATTGGTAAATTTTGGCAATTAGCACCTTAAAAGTCCATTTCTTATGCGAAGGACTATATAATTACTGATATGCTAACATTAACAAAATTAGCTGCAAAGGTCGAGATCAAGATTGATACTCTTCGAGCACAGGAATTAAGAAAGAATATAAAAGTAATTTTTTCTTGATCTTTTTTTGCTGATTTTGGATAGGCCGGTTTCAGGAAGGGCAATTGAAATGAATAAATGTTTGGCAATTATGAAAATTCGATATATAATATTTTCGATTATTATTTTAATCCTGATTGTTGTAATAGCCTGTGAAATAGATCACGGGCTTTATCCCACAAGCTATAAAATAACCGGTGAAATTCATTTTTTCAAAGGCGAACCGCCTGAGAATACAGACCGGGTTGAAGTTTTCGCGCTGAAAGAATTTCCACCGCAGGATCCACAGAATTTTCTCTACCTGGGAAGGTCCGGTCGGCTCGATTACACGCAGGGAAGCTCAATAAAATACGAAGTTCAGGTATCTAAAACTTCTTATCAATTAATAGGATTGTTGTGGAAAGAAAAAGGGGAGGACTGGAACCTGACCGGTTTAATGGGCTTTTATACCGGTGGATTGGAAAATTTCTTTCCCGATTCTGCGGTTGTGACAAAGGAAAATCCCGTTGCTGAAAATATCGATATTTATGCAAACTGGGATCGTGTTTCAAAAGATGCGACTATTTCAGGTAATATAAAATATTCGGGAGTTTGGCCTGAAGATACTCAATTGCTTCTGCTCGCAGTTTACCCGGTGAAACCATCATCCGACATTAGTTATTTTTTATTTGAAAACCTGGATTATACTCAGCCAGTGTTTGTTGACTCTTCAAGTTACAGTCTGAAAGTGAATTCAGGGGTGTATAATTATGTGGCTTTATATTGGGTGGGAAAAAGTATTAGTAATTTGACTGATTTGCTGGGAATCGGCTACCATAAAAATCCTGGGAATTCTGGTGAACCGGGCAAGGTTGTTATCTCATCCGGACAGGAAGAAACCAATGTTGATATTCTGGTGAATTTTGATGAAATTGAATTTCCCAATCCGCCGCGGCGGAAAACAATCCAAGAGATAAAACCATTCGAGGAGTGAATTATAAAAACTGAAAAATTATTCCAATTACCTATTAAACTTACAACGCATCATTAATAATGAAATTTATATGAAAAATACCAACTTTCTATTTACAATTATTTCATTAGTTTTTCTTTACGTTACCGGATTTGCGGCTGAACGAGGGATAATTGCCGGGCTGGTGACAGAAACGCAAACCGGTGAAAAACTGGCGGGTGTGAATGTTCAAATCGAAGGCACTATGTTAGGCGCCAGTAGTGACGTAAATGGAAATTTTATTATTTACAATGTGCCGCCGGGCATTTATACCGTTCGCGCCACAATGGTAGGACATCTGTCGGCGCGCCTTAAAGACATTCAAGTTTTGGCAAACAGGAAAGTGAACATCGTATTTGAACTTGAAGAGACAGTGATAAATTTTGATCCGCTTATTGTTTCAGCAAATAAAATGGAGAAACATCTGGATTCGACGCCAAATAGTGTCTCCATAATTTCAGCGCCGGAAATTCAAAGGCGGCATGCTTTTCGTGTTGACCAGGTTTTGGAAACTATTCCCGGGGTGAACTTTGTGAGGGACCAGGTGAATATCCGCGGTTCAACCGGCTTCACTATCGGAGCTGCAAATCGAACGCTTTTACTGTTGGATGGCGTACCGGTGATGGCAAGCGATACCGGCGAATTTAATTGGGATTTGCTGCCTGTATTGGATATTGAGAAAATCGAAGTTGTCAAGGGCGCAGGATCGGCGCTGTGGGGCACGGCTGCTTTGGGGGGTGTTATCAACATTCTTACTAAATCACCGTCAGAAAAGGGTAAAATCCAGGTGAGAATGATGGCTGGGCAATATGGCGATGTCCGTTATGAGCAGTGGAAGTGGACGAACAAACCACTTCGGTTTGGCAGAGCCGATGTGAGTTACAGCAAAAGATTTGGACCAATAGGATTACGCCTGTCTGTCGGACGTCATGAATCGACCGGTTATTCGGAAGTCAGCGATTTTAAACGAATGAATTTTACAGGAAAGTTCATTTATAATTTTAAAAACGGATCAACGTGGACTTTTTACAGCGCTTACAATCAACGGAATGAAAGCATATTTGTCGGCTGGGACGATCCGCAGCATCCGTTTCAGGTGAAACCGTCAAACAGGAATAGCGGCGGTAAAATGAATATGGCGAACATTTACACGAAATACAATTGGATTCTATCACCAAAAGCAGCATTAAAATTTAGAGTTTCCTATTTGATGACACTGATGGGAAATCAATATATTCAAACAGCAGACTTTAACCCGGCGCGCGGGTTGGGTGCAGAAATACAGGGTGATTTGTTACCCTTTTCAGACTTAGATTTTACCTACGGCTGTGAATTTAAGTGGGACACCGGCAGCACAAAATACTTTGGCGATCACCAGGGCTACACAATCGGGCTATACGGACAGGCTGAATATCGGCTGAGAGAAAATCTCCGCTTTACGCCAGGGCTAAGGTATGACCGTTATAAATTAATAAACGGAATGTCGCAAAGTCTGTTAAGCCCAAGAATAGGAATTAATTTCAAACCTTTCAGCAGCACAGTGCTCCGGGCTTCAGCCGGAAGTGGCTTTCGGGCAGCAACAATAGCCGAGCGTTACTTGAACTTTGAAAATAATAGCGTCATTGTTGAAGCGAATCCGGAATTAAAAGCAGAAACCTCGTGGTCGTATGATGTTGGTGTGCGGCAGTACATTTCAAAAAACTGGTACTTTGAAATTGGCGCGTTCAGAAATGATTTTGATAATTTAATAGAGATCGATTTGAATCAAAGCCAGATTGAATTTGCCAAAGACATTCGTGTTTCTGTCCGTTTTCAAAATTTGCAAACAGCAAGGATTGAAGGAATTGAATTGACCACATCCGGGCACTGGTGGCATGATCGGCTTCGGCTGAATGCGACTGCTACAATAATCGAACATGAGGATTTGGAAACTCACACTCCTTTAACCTATCGACCAAACGTGATTGCGCACATAAATCCTTCGTTGAGTATCGAATCGTTTGAGTTGCACGCAGATTACCGTTATGCCAGCCGGATTGAAGCTGTAAAACTCTATTATTATGATGACAGGGTGCCTCAAAAAGTGTGGAATTTTAGATTGATTTATCACCTGGCAAATTTGGATTTTCAACTTGCTGTGAACAATGCGTTTGATTATTATTACACCCAAATAGAACGCACTATGGGAAAAATTCGGAATTTTACAGTTGGAATTACAGGTGAGTTTTAGAGAATTGCGCTAATTATTAATAATATCTCACGCAAAGATGCAAAGGACGCAAAGAAAAGATTTTTAAGGTTTTATGAAACAGGGATAACAAATGCTAAACAATTTTAACTTCTCAACAGTATTAAATGTCAGAATCAACGAGATAAACTATGGCGGTCATTTGGGGAATGACAGTTTTTTGTCATTATTTCAAGAGGGGCGGCTTCGATATTTGAAACAATTTGGTTGGTCGGAATTAACTATTGGAGAAGAAACCAGCCTTATTATGAGCCAGGCGCACATCAACTTTAAAGCGGAAGCATTTTGGGGCGAGTCATTAAAGATATTGGTTCGAATAACAAAAATGGATAAAATTCGTTTTACTTTTGAGTATCAAATAGAGTCTGCTGATAATGAAAAGAAAATCGTGGCAACCGGTTATACCAACATGGTTGGCTTTGATTATCGAAAGAAGAAAGTGAGAAAGTTGCCGGAAAAGTTTGTCAACAAAATTAGTGAATATGAAAATATGGGATAAGATTGGCATAATTATAGTTTTTTTGATTGGAGCATCCATAAGTGTTGCCGCTTTTATTATAAGCATTTTTGATGTTCCTTTGTTTTTGGGGACTTTAGGGGATGGGATAATATAACCTTGACATTTCAAATTTTGTCAATATTGTGAAATAACGACTTATGAAATTAGAATGAGCAAATTATACTATCCCCCCCCCTGAATTTTGTTGACTATCTGTTGAAAATTTTGTATTTTTAGGCTTGAGATTTTAATTTTATGAGTTATAAATAGTACAGCTTTTAAAGAACGGAAAAATTTTTTGGGTATATTAAAAAATGAACAAAATATTTTCAATTCTATTATTTATATTTTTTCTCGGAACAACATCCACGAGCTTAGCCGGAAAGAAAGGTACTGTTGCTTTGGGCGCAAAACTAAGCACGCCCCAGTTACTTTCAGTTTCCGCATCGATATATCCCTATCACCTGTGGCTCGTTCAGTTTGAGCCGGGTATCGGGGGAGGAAAAGTAAATGTGGGGATCGGTGGTAATTGGCACTATACGATTGGCGCTGCAGTTAAATTTTCAATTTTGCAAACATGGGGATTCCCAATCGGAGGCGTGGCGCCAAATCAGACTTATGTGGGAGGAGAGATGGAATTAATGTGGCAGGGAGTAAATATGTCCTTTGGATTATATAGTCATGTTAGTGGCAGTGATGCGAATCGAGATATGATCGTATCGGCTGGATTGGGGATTGGATTTTGATATTGTAAAATTCAACTTACGTTAGCAATATTATTTAAGTTCAAAAATCGTAACCAATCACAGGGCACAATAAATGGTTAAATTTTTTCCCACGGAAAAGAAATCCCACAGAAAAAAACCATAAAAATTTTTTTCTGTGGCGTGTTCCATTTCTGTGGGCTAATTTTTATCACGAATTTACACCCTGTGATCGGTTACCAAAAATCAATTTAAAAAGGAGATACCCAAAATGCCAAATCAACAAATTATAACATTTCAAGATGCATTAGAATTTGTTGAGTCGTTACCAGAATCTCAACAAGAAAATCTTATTAGTATTATTCAACACAGGATAATAGAGCATCGAAGAGAATTGCTCGCAAAAAACATTAATAAAGCAAGGGAAGAATATTCACATGGTGATGTTACTAAAGGAACAGTAAATGATCTAATGATGGAGCTTTCTAAATGAGAACACTCATTTGGAGTAAAATTTTTATTAGAGCTTTTAAAAGAAGGGAAAAAAAGCATCCTGAAATTAGGATAGATATTGAACAAACATTAAAACGTTTAGTGAGAAATCCCTTCGATCCGAAATTGGAAACTCATAAGCTCAAAGGAAAGTTGTCTGGTTCGTGGGCGTGTAGCGCTGGATATGATCTGCGAATCATATTTGATTTTGTAAAGAACGAAAAACAAAAAGAAGATGATATTTTTTTGCTTGAAATTGGAATCCATGACGAAGTATATTAAATCGTAAGGAAATAAATTTTACTAAAATTGGATTTTTGCTAGTATGCCACAAACAAAAAAACAAATACTTTGGATAGATGATGAGATAGATTTGCTCAGATCGCACATCCTATTTTTAAAAGAACGCGGTTACAATATTACACCGGTGCCAAATGCAGAAGACGGGATATCATTAATCCGGGAAAAGAAATTTGACCTGATATTGTTGGATGAAATGCTGCATGGTATGGACGGATTGACAGCATTAGGTGAAATAAAAGAAATCAATCCTTCTTTGCCGGTGATCATGATCACCAAAAGCGAGGGTGAATCATTAATGGAAGAAGCGATTGGCAGTAAAATCGATGACTACTTAACCAAACCGGTAAACCCATCGCAAATACTTTTAACCTGTAAAAAATTATTGGATAGCAATAAAATAGAAAGTGAGAAGATCTCCCGGGATTATACCCAGGAATTCAACAGCATCACATCCAAATTGTATGGACCGCTGGACGCCAATGAGTGGATTGATATTTACTTAAAGCTGATAGATTGGGAGTTAGAATTAGACAGCCATCCGGGACTGGGACTAAGACAGACCTTGCTTGATCAAAAGGGTGATTGCAATGCTGAATTTGCTAAGTTCATCGAAAATAACTATCCGAATTGGTTGGAAAGTAATAATCGTCCACATTTGTCAATGGACCTTATTTCCGAACATGTGGTTCCTTTACGGAACGATGGAAAAAAAGTAGTATTAATTATTTTGGACAATCTTCGGGTTGATCAATGGATGTCTTTTGAGCCGTTATTGTATCCCTATTATCAAATTAACAAGAGCTATTATTTTTCAATATTACCAACAGCTACCCCATATTCAAGGAATGCAATTTTTTCCGGACTAACGCCACTTGAAATGAGTGAACAGCATCCTGATTTCTGGGAAAATGGTGCGGCTAACGAAACAAGTTTGAATCGATTTGAACATAAATTTTTGGAATTACAATTAAAAAGAAAAGGTGTTAAAGAAAATCAAACTACTAAATACATAAAAATTTTAGACTCTAAAGAAGCAAAAAGTTTATACAAAAATATTGTTTCTTTGGCTAATACGCCTCTTTTGGCAGTGGTTTTTAATTTTATCGATTTTTTGGCACATAGCAGAAGTGAATCTGAAGTGCTAAAGGAAATCGTACCGGATGAAGCTGCTTACAGGTCATTAACCCGCTCCTGGTTTGAACATTCCATTTTTCTGAAAATTCTAAAAAATTTAGCTAAATTAGGAAATACCATAATAATTTCATCTGATCATGGCAGTATAAGAAGTCTGCATGGCGCAAAAGTAATTGGTGACCGAAACACTTCATCAAGTTTGCGCTATAAATTTGGCAAGAACTTGAAATGTGATTCTAAATTTGCCATTAATGTTAAAAATCCAGAAGAATATAAATTACCAAAGAAGGGGATAAACACGAATTATTTAATCGCAAAAGAAGATTACTATTTTGTTTATCCAACAGACTATCATTATTACTTAAATTATTACAAGGATACTCTCCAGCATGGCGGTGTTTCAATGGAAGAAATGATATTGCCGGTGATTAAATTGGAGGCAAAATAAGTTTTAATGAAGTTTTCATTTATTACCAACAACGAAAATGAAACGATAAAATTGGGCGAACTGCTGAGCCAATCGCTCAGGCCGGGAGATATCATTGGTTTTTTTGGAAATTTAGGCAGCGGCAAAACCCACATAATCAAAGGAATCTGCTCCGGGTTGAATTGCGCAAATCAAGTATCCAGTCCTACTTTTACATTGATTAACGAATATCGTGGCAAATATCCGGTTTATCATTTTGACTTTTATCGAATAGATTCTGAAATTGAAATATATGATCTCGGCTACGAGGAGTATTTTTATGGATCCGGAATATGCCTGGTAGAGTGGGCGGAACGTGTGGCTTCTTTTTTACCAACAGAATATATTGGAGTTTATTTGAAAGGGATTTTTGAAAAAGGAAAAGAGAATATTCGGGAAATAACTATAGGGTTGCATGGTAAAATGGTTGATGAAAGATCGTGGGATGTGTTTCACAACAAGCCGGAACCAATTAGGTAACAGGGTAATTAGTTGATCGGGTAATTTGGATTGATAATACTGATCAATTTTTATTACCCAATTTCCTTATTACCAAGTTCCCTTTCAACTGTACTTTTAGGAAAAGGATTTAACAATAAATAGTAGAATTTATAATAACGATAGAGACTTCTAAATTGAAAATTTTAGGAATAGATACAGCTACTGATATTTTGGGTGTGGCATTAACCGAAGATAAAGAACTAATAGTCGAAAGCAGATCAAATATAAAGCGTGCCCACGCAGAAAAATTAGTTCAAACGATTGAAAAAATTTTAAACGAAGTTAAATTAAATCCGATAGAACTCGATGGCATCGCTGTTTCCATTGGTCCGGGTTCATTTACAGGATTAAGAATCGGACTGTCTGCGATTAAAGGATTAGCGTTTGCTGCAGACGTTCCGGTTGCCTCAGTACCAACTCTTGATGCGCTAGTGCTGCAAACACAGTTTTATCCTTACCAGGTACGTCCTCTGGTGAAAGCCCAGGGAGACGAGGCATACACAGCGCTCTATCATTTTGAAAAAGGAGTTTTGTCGCGGGATTCAAACTACCAAGTAATAAACATAAACCGCATTTCGGAGTTGATCAGGGAGAAAACCCTTATTTTAAACATCGGCATGAAAAATTTGGAAAAATGTGTTCACGACGAGAAGAGAAGTTTAATTGAAATAGCGCCCCGGGAATTTTGTAAAACGAGCGGATATGCTGTTGCAAGGATTGGATATGAAAAGTTATTAAAAAATGATATTGAGGACATAAATCAATTAGAACCCTTTTATCTCAAAAATTTTAAAGCGATTAAAAAGATTGGCATCTAATACTCACAACCAGGTTGCGGAAAAAGCGTATCAAAAATTGTTAACTTGTTCCTGGCAAAATGACTTAAAAAAGGGAATTAATTTTGATTTGCCCGGGGAAACAAAACTTTCTGTCAGGTGGATGGAAGAAAAAGATGTTTCGGAAGTGGTTAAAATTGAAAAAGAAATTTTTCCTTTTCCATGGCTCAAAGAAGGCTTTTTATATCGATTGGGCGAACTTGATTTTAATGTCTCATTAGTTGGTTTCATACAGAATAAGTTGGTTGCCTACACTGTTTCTTATATTGTTTATGATGAATTGCATTTCGATAATTTAGCGGTGAAGAAAAATTTCAGGAATAATAAAATAGGTGAGATTCTTTTATGGCTGAGTCTGCAAACAGGAAATGAAAAAAAGTGCCTGTGGAGTTTTTTAGAAGTGAGAAAAGGAAATACTCAGGCAATTCAATTATATAAAAAATTCGGATTTGAAAAACTTGGTGTTCGTAAAAAATATTACAGGGAAGAAAACGAAGATGCTCTGTTAATGAGCAAATGCATACTTGTTAAGGATTAGAATGAAACATTTGATCAATTTCCGATTTATACCCTTCGGGCACAGGCGAATTCGGGTTTCGGAATTTTTCCTCCATCATTAAGGGAGTGGGCATTCCGAATTCCGAAATCTAAAATCCGAAATAAAAATGCAATATTTTGAAGCGAACCCATAGCAAGTTTAAATAACCGGAGAATTATCATGGCATGGTTTAAAAGAGAAACTTTTGGATTAGTCACGCAACAAAAAAAAGATATGCCCGGGGGACTTTGGCTTAAATGCGAAAAGTGTGGAGAAATAATCTATAAAAAAGAACTCGACCGCAATTTGTACGTGTGCTGGAAATGTGGTTACCATTTTCGCATGGTGGCGAAAAATTATATAAAATTATTATTGGATGGCGGCAAGTTTGAAGAGTTCAATGCAAATATAAAATCAGATGACCCATTAAAATTTAAGGCAGCCAAAAAATACAGCGACCAGTTAAAGGCAAGCATTAAAAAAACAGGGACAAATGAGGCCGTCTTAACCGGACATGGAGAGATAGATAATCACAGAGTTGTGTTGGCTGTAATGAATTTTTCATTTATTGGTGGTAGCATGGGGTCGGTTGTTGGTGAGAAAATTGCAAGGGCGACTGACGTTGCCATTAAAGATAATCTGCCGCTAATTATCATTTCAGCTTCAGGAGGCGCCAGAATGATGGAAGGAGCGCTTTCCCTGATGCAAATGGCAAAAACTTCAGCATACCTTGCAAAACTTTCGGAATCGGGTTTGCCATTTATCTCGTTAGTTACTAATCCAACAACCGGCGGGGTCTCGGCGAGCTACGCCATGCTTGGAGATGTAATCCTTTCCGAACCGGGCGCGCTGATTGGATTTGCCGGTCCCCGGGTGATTAAACAGACAATCGGACAGGATTTGCCGGAAGGATTTCAAACATCAGAGTTTTTATTGGAACATGGATTTCTTGATGCGATCTATCCGAGAACCGAATTAAAAGAAAAGATAGCCCTGTTGTTAGATTTTTTTGAGAAAAAAAGCGAGAAAGAACATGAAGAAGAAAATAAAAATCTTATTGACCAACGATGATGGAATAACTGCCCCAGGATTGTTTGCCCTGCACAAAGAGATGAAAAAGATGGGTGACATATCCGTTGTGGCACCGGACAGCGAAAAGAGCGCAGTGGGCCATGCAATTACGCTATCAGATCCACTGCGGGTTTCGGATTACAAAAAAAATGGCGATTTTTTTGGATACGCTGTAAATGGCACTCCAGCCGATTGTGTAAAACTTGCCTATTGGGCACTGGGAATAAAGCCGGATTTATTGATTTCAGGAATTAACCTAGGTTCAAATACTGGGATTAACATCATCTATTCAGGAACCGTTTCGGCAGCTACCGAAGGTGTGTTCTTAAATATACCGTCTTTTGCAATTTCTTTAACGACATTTTTAAATCCAAATTTTAGTGTCGCAGCTAAATTTGCCAGAAAATTATCACAAATAGTTTTAGACAAAGGTTTGCCCGAAGGAACGCTGCTGAATGTAAACGTTCCTTCTGTTAAAAAAGAAAGCGATCTGCAGGGAGTACAAATAACTCGTCAGGGCACTGCCATGTACCACGAAGAATTTGACAAAAGAACAGATCCGCACAAACGGGTTTATTACTGGCTAACCGGTCAAAAAGTAAAATTGGAAAAAGACCCGGATGTTGATGACCGGGCAATATTAAATAATAAAATATCCATTACCCCGGTTCATTTTGATTTGACAAATCATGATTATTTGGATGAGTTGAGGGATTGGAAGATAGAGTATTAGAATTGCTGATGTTGTAATAATTCACCACCCAATTTTTTTTATATGAAAAAATGATTTACGAATAAAGATTAACGATTTTTGATTTATGAAGGAGTGCTGTATTGAAAAAACCAACAATATTTCAAAAATCGTTAATCCCTCGATAAATCGGGATTTTCAACTTGTTCTGAGATCAAAATAAAGAATTACACAGATGGTGAACTGTTACCTGGTTTTTAATTTAAGTTGAGGAAAAGATTAGCCTCAAAAAAACAAGTAAAAGTTCACCTGTGCTAAATATTGCCACAAAGACACGAAGGCACAAAGATTATTCAATGATTTTGAGAATAATATGTTGACATCAAAGTAGCAAAATTTGCGGAACTTCTTCATTAGATTAATAAATTCTAATTTCTTTTGTTTCTTCTTCGTGTCTTTGTGTTTTAGTGGCTAAATTATTGAATAGCAAAATTCTTTACAAACAGAGCAAGTTTTTCCCAACGAATAGAAACAACCCAGCAGATTTTATTTTTATCCGTTGGATCGTTTCTATCAGTTGGAAATTAAATCGTTAAAAACTTGTCGGTTTGAGGTGACCGAAGGAAATGCCCCTGGTGCGAAGCTTCGCTAGACTATTACAAAATTAATGCAATATTTCAACGTTTATATTTTTCAAAAGGAAAATAATTTGAAATGAGTACCCATCACAACGAAACAATCCTAATCCTCGACTTCGGTTCACAATACACACAGTTGATAGCAAGGCGAGTTCGAGAGCAGGGAGTCTATTCGGAAATAAAACCGTTTAATTATTCCCTGAAAAACATTAAGGAAGTGTCGCCAAAAGGAATTATATTATCCGGGGGGCCTTCTTCGGTATATGAAACCAATGCACCGTTAATTGACAAAAGTATTTTTGAACTCGACATTCCTATATTGGGGATTTGTTACGGTCTTCAATTAACCGGTTATCTTTTGGGCGGGAATGTTGTTCATGCCGACCATCGTGAATATGGTTTTGCCCTGTTGAATCATTCGGAAACAGATCCGTTGTTTGAAAAAGTTAAAAATCCTTTGAAAGTATGGATGAGCCATGGTGATCGCCTGGAAGATTTGCCACCCGATTTTTCGATATTAGGACATACATCAAATTCTCCGTATGGGATAATTAAACATGAGTTGAAAAATATTTATGGGCTTCAATTTCATCCGGAAGTAGCGCACACAGAACAGGGCGCGCAGATGTTAAGAAATTTTGTTTATAATATAACCGGCTGCAAGGGTGATTGGACGCCACAGTCATTTATAAAAAGTACGATAAAATCTATTCGGGCTGAGGCAAATTCAAGCAACGTTATTTGTGGATTGTCAGGGGGGGTGGATTCTTCGGTGGCGGCTGTTTTGGTGCAGCAAGCGATAGGAGACCAATTGACTTGTGTTTTTGTGAATAATGGTTTGTTAAGAAGTGGCGAAGCAGATGAAGTCAGAGATATATTTCAAAATCATTTTGAAATGAACTTTCGTTACATCGATGCAAGCAATAAATTTCTTTCCAGGTTAACGAATGTAACAGAGCCGGAAAAGAAGAGAAAAATAATTGGCGCTGAATTTATCAAAACATTTGAGAAAGTGGCAAATGAAATACAAGATGTTGAATTTTTAGTGCAGGGCACGCTTTACCCGGATGTGATAGAAAGCGTTTCCACAAAAGGACCATCCGCGGTGATTAAAAGTCATCATAATGTTGGCGGGTTACCCGAGAAAATGGATTTGATGTTAATAGAGCCGTTGCGGGAATTATTTAAAGATGAGGTAAGAGCCGTTGGCAGGGAACTTGGTTTGCCTGACGAATTAATTAGCAGGCACCCTTTTCCTGGTCCCGGTCTCGCAGTCAGAATTCTTGGGGAAATCACACAGCCAAGGCTATCATTGGTGAGACAGGCAGATAAAATTTATATGGAAGAATTAAAAAGCAGTGGCTGGTACGATAAGGTGTGGCAGGCATTCGCAGTTCTTCTGCCGGTAAATACCGTTGGCGTAATGGGTGATGAAAGGACTTATGAGTCTGTGATCGCGCTGAGAGCGGTAACAAGTGAGGATGCAATGACTGCTGATTGGGCACAATTGCCGCCAGAGCTTTTGGGAAGAACTGCAAATCGCATTATCAATGAAGTGCGGGGAATTAACCGTGTTGTTTATGACATAAGCTCTAAGCCACCAAGCACAATTGAGTGGGAATGAAAGTAGCTCCTGAAAATATGTTCGTTATAGGTAAAAAAGTACTGAATTCAAAAAGAGCGCATGAAAGGTAATTTGGTAATGGGGTAATTGGGTAATAAAAAAAGTGTCAGCATTAGAAAATCCCAATTACCTATTAAACTTATTACCCTGTTACCTTTTTGGTTCAGTTTGTCCAGGTTGGTTTTGGTAAAGTTAGGAATAAATAGTTAATAAAATACCGGAGAAAATTATGTGTGGCATCGTAGGATATATCGGCAACCAGGAGGCAATACCAATTTTATTGGGTGGTTTAAAGCGATTGGAATATCGCGGGTATGATTCAGCTGGTGTGGCAATGATTTCCGGGCAGAAGCTTTCTGTCAGCAAGCAAAAAGGAAAAATAAGCCGGTTAGAAACATTGTTGTCAGAACAAAACCTGAATGGAACTATCGGGATCGGTCATACCAGGTGGGCAACTCATGGTGAACCAAACACAGTGAACGCGCACCCACATACCTGTTGTGAAAATAAGTTTGCGCTTATTCATAACGGCATAATTGAAAATTATTCTATTTTAAAAAAAGAGCTGCAGGGTAAGAAACATAATTTTCAAACAGAAACCGACACCGAAGTTCTGGTTCATTTGATCGAAGATTTTTATAAAAATAACAATAATTTTGAATTGGCTGTTCGGGAGGCATTACAAAGATTAGATGGCACTTATGGAATAGCGGTCGTATGCAGTGATGAACCCGACGTATTGATTACAGCCCGAAAGGGCAGCCCGATTGTTCTTGGTCTGGGTAAAAATGAATATTTTGTGGCGTCAGATACCGCGGCAATTGTTGCACATACCCAGCAGGTCAGCTATCTCGATGATAATGAGATGGCAATCATCAATCGAAAAAACATGGTCATTAAAACGATTGACGATCGCCCGGTTGAAAAACGAGTGGAACAGATTGCTTTTGATGTTAAAAAAATAGAAAAAAGCGGTTACAAGCATTTTATGTTAAAGGAAATTATGGAGCAGCCGCAAACTGTCTTTGATTCCATGCGGGGGCGTTTGTTAGACGAAGAAGGCACAGCAAAATTAGGCGGAATAGAATATGAAGTTGATTCATTGCTTCGCTCCAGAAGAGTTCTCTTTTCCGCTTGCGGAACTTCATGGCATGCTGCTTTGATTGGCGAGTACCTGGTTGAAGAATATGTAAGAATACCGGTAGAAGTAGAATATGCTTCGGAATTCAGGTATCGAAATCCAATACTGGATAGAGATACTGTTGTGGCGGTAATAAGTCAATCCGGTGAGACTGCCGATACATTGGCTGCAGTACGCGAGGCAAAACGGAAACGTGCAAAAGTGCTTGGGATTTGTAACGTTGTTGGGTCAACAATTGCCCGTGAAACTGATGCCGGGGTTTATTTGCATGCGGGACCGGAAATAGGCGTGGCTTCAACAAAAGCGTTCACTTCCCAGGTAACTGTATTGGCATTAATGACGCTGCTCCTGGCACGCATGAGTTCCATGTCTGCGAGCACAGGTCGTTCGGTTGTGCAGGAATTTAAACTTCTTCCTGAAAAAATAGAACAGATTTTGAAAAATCGAAAATTAATCGAAACTATTGCTGATAAATATGTCGATGCCACAAATTTTCTCTACCTTGGACGCGGCATTAATTTCCCGGTTGCTTTGGAGGGCGCCTTGAAATTGAAAGAAATTTCTTACATCCATGCTGAGGGATACCCGGCTGCTGAAATGAAACACGGCCCCATTGCCCTGATCGATGAAAATATGCCGGTGGTGGTTATTGCCACAAAGGATTCTACTTATGATAAAATTATGAGCAACATTGAGGAAGTGCGGGCAAGAAAAGGAAAAATAATTGCCATTGCAACTGAAGGAGATGATTTTATCAAAACAAAGGTTGATCATGTTATTTACGTACCTCCTTTTACCGAATTTTTGCTGCCAATACTCACAATAATTCCATTACAATTATTAGCCTATTATATTGCAGTAAAACGCGGTTGCGATGTGGATCAACCCCGAAACTTGGCAAAAAGTGTAACTGTCGAATAAAAAAAGGATTTGTAAATGAAAGAATATGTAAAATTTGAAACAGCTTGTATTTTTGTTTTGCTCTTGAACAGTATTTTCTTCGCTGGAAATATGTACGGACAAACCATGAAAGCAAAAAATGTTGCTTATATTCCCGATATTGAAGTCAGGTTTAGTCACGGCATCAATTACTATCAAAATGGAAACTATGAGATAGCAAAAGATGTTTTTAATGAATTGATAAAATCATACCCGGCACACCAGCGCATCACTGCATGTTATGTTCTGCTTGGAGGTTGTTATTACAAATTAGAAAGAACCGAACTGGCGGTCTCTGTTTTAAATGAGTTACTAAAGAATTACCCTCAAAGTAATTATGTTAAAGATGCTCATTATCTTTTGGGGTTTTGTTATTACCGCATGGCTAAATATTTCGATTCCTTAAAAGAATTTCTACTCGTTGCTGACTTAGCCCAAAAAAAGAAATTGGCTGAAACAAGCAGAAATTTCGCGTTAAAAATTATTGATAATAATATTCCATTAACCGAGATAGAACAATTAAGAGAAAAAGAGAGCGGAAAAATCTCAGTAGCCATCCTGACGATAAAATCAGCGTTAAGACATTTAAGTATCGGAAAACGGGAAAGGGCAATCTCCCTGCTGCAAAACTTTACTCAGCAGCACCCGCAAAATCCATATATTTCATATATAGAACAACTTTTGAAAAATACTAACACACCATTAGAATATAAAGAGGTTAAGATAGGAGTGATTTTACCTTTGTCCGGAGAATATGCCGAACAAGCTCACGGCGTATTGGCTGGAATCCGATATGCACAAAAGACATTTAATAATTCTTCGGCTGTGAAAATAAATTTAGTAATAAAAGATTCGGAAGGTGATATAATAAAAGTTGTGCGAGCTGCACAAGAGTTATCCGTAGATAATAGAGTTGTTGCTATTTTAGGTGAATTGGAAAGGGATAAAACAATTGCTGTCGCGGCAGTTATAAATGATAGGAATATTCCCCTGATCACGCCGACAACTTCTGGCAATGGTGTTACATCATTAAACGAATATACTTACCAGGTCAACACAGATTTGGAAAACAGGGGGAGAATTTTAGCCGAGTATGCAGTCAACAAATTAGGATTAAAAACATTTGCTACGCTGGCGCCAGCAGATAATTATGGTAAAAATATGACGGATAGTTTTACGTTAACGATTGATGCGTTGGGTGGTACAATTGTCGCTCAAAAATGGTATTATGCGGGTACTGAGGATTTGGGAAGACAATTTAAAAGTATCCGGGAATTGGGATTCAATATGATGAATAAAGATTCCCTGATTAGAGCATATACCGGCAATTTGACTGATTTTCAAAGGAAAAGGTTTGATAGGGAGGATATACCGGTTACCTCAATCGATGGTATATTTTTTCCGGGATATGCGGATGATATTAAATTTATTGCCCCACAATTTGCTTTTGTAAATGTTCGCGCAAAAATGTTTGGGGGTGAATATTGGAACGACCCGGAGCAATTACGGAAGGTTCAAAAGTATGTAGAAGGAATGACCTTTTGCAGCAGCTACCATATAGATGAAACCGATCCCGAATATATTAAATTCAGAAATGACTTCAGGCTGGTAATGAAACGCACACCGGAAATAATGGAGCTTTATGGGATTGATGCAATGAGTGTGATATTAGATGCGATTAGACAAAAAAAATTCTCCAGAGAAGACATTGGATCGCATTTAAACAATCTGGAAAATTTTGAAGGATTTAGAGGCCCCATAAGCATTAAAGGTAATAATCGTATTAATTCTCAAATCAGGTTGTTTACGTATCGAAATGGACGAGTGGAACCGATCCAATAAATGGATGGCCTTTACAAATATAAAAAGCCTTATTAAAAACAACTTTAATATTGTCAATATATAGTATTACAAGTTCAATCTTTGTTTTTTGTGCAAAAGTTTTTAAATCCAGAA
>JACKQG010003605.1_pt1 | contig 18776 bp, 12 predicted proteins | sample 8237621 | NCBI WGS metagenome assembly JACKQG01 (sample SAMN15677084, study PRJNA649215) | marine metagenome | biome: marine; feature: Black Sea; material: saline water; isolation source: suspended particulate matter (SPM) from the Black Sea western gyre | collected 2013-06-09/2013-06-10 | depth... | reverse complement strand
CGACACCACCTTTGTAGGGAGCGAATTCGTCTGCCGTGCCGTGAAAATGGCAGACCGGCACGGGGCTGGTGGGCGAGCATGTCTTGGTGCCCATCGGCCCGGCCACCGGGGCAATGGCGGCGATTCGGTCGGCCATCTCCGACGCCAGCCGGTAGCACATGATGGCGCCGTTGGACATGCCGGTCGCGTAGATCCGTTTCTCGTCAATCTCGATCACACTGCCCAAATCGTCCAGCAGCGCGCCGACAAACTTCACATCGTTCACGTTGTTGCGCATCGCGTACCCGCAACAGTTGCCGCCGTTCCAGGTGAGCACGCGTCGCAACGTTCCCGTTCCGTTGGGATAGACTGCCAGGAACCCGGCTTCGTCAGCCTTCTCGTTCAGCCCGCTGAAAGTGATCATGGACCGCGCGTTGGTGCCTCCACCGTGGAAAACAAGCACCACTGGCCAAGACGCGTCCGGGGCGTCGCGTTTTGGCACATAGACGATGTAGCTGCGACTGCGGCCGTCCACCGTCAGGTTTCGCGTATGAGTTCCGGCATCGAGATCACCAGCCGCAACGCTCAGCAGCACGACGGCGACGCTTTGCAGAATCATTGGATTCCCCCTATCCGCTGTGGGGACGAAGTTGTGCGCGGGTCTCTGACCCCGCACAGCCGCCAAACCTTGACACCGCAACTAGATTACCACACGAGCGAGCCGAGGAAAGAGAGTAAGCCACTCAGCCAGCCAGAGTGAGACGCTGGCGGAGCTTGCGGATTGCTTTGTACTTCTCGTCGCTGGCTCGGGCGGACGTGATGTCCAACTCGTCGGCGATTTCTCGGATCGACCATCCGTCTCGGCACATCGAGATGATTGCCTGCTGACGCGAGGTCAGGCACTGGTCGGCTACGGTCATTACACTGTCCAACGACTCGGCCGTCTCACGTGCCGGGGCCTGCGCCGTTCGTTCCGCCGAGTCGCAACTGTCCAACGAGACATGCTTTGGGCGACGGCGCCAGCGTTGGACGGCGCACCAGATCGAGCGGTTCAGTTCGCGTCGCTCGGGCGACTGTTCATTTCGCATGGCCTGAGCGAGTCGATTTCGCGAAACGCGCTGGAGCATCAGCGTCATGACTTCTTGCGTGCAATCCTGCCAGTCCTGCTGGTCGATGCCGGCGTTGCGCCAACTGGCCGTACAGTACCGCTGCATGCTGTCGATATGGGTAGTCTCCTGGGCCTGTGCTGTGCCGACGGTTGCCGCCACTGCCACAGCGCAGGCTGCCAGAGAGAGCTTTTTGGCCGATGTAGACGGATCCATACGCATGGGACTACCCCGCGAGACTAGACTGTAGTGTGCATTATCTGCGTCTGATGGACTTCGGGACTAGCCTTTCTCGCCAGCTTTTTTGGTTTTTTTCTCAAGATGCGTCTTTTTGTGTCTCTTTCGCGTGGGGGTTCGTGAGAATCCTCCGCTTGATCTCGTCCTTCAAATGCTCCAGCACCGACTGTCGATCGGTCTCGTCCAAAATCCGGCGAACGACTTCCTTTGGCGATTGGCCGCCCCAGGAGGCCCCGTGCTCGAAATAGTACTTGGATGCCTGCCCCACGATGTACGAGCCAAACCCGGCAGCGGCACCTTGCGGAACGGCCGTCAGCAGAGTGCCATAGCCGGCCGTCAGTGCCTTGAACGCCGATGAGGCAAGATTGACCGTGTACTCCAGTGCAATACCACCCACGACCCAACCGGCGGCTTTCAAGATCGAGCCGATTAGCTTTCTCGCGTGATGCCACGACATCTCTAGCCCGTAGATGTGGGCCAGCGTAATCACCATAGTAGCGTCCACGGCGCTGCCGCCCAACACATCGGCGATCGGAATAGGATTGAGCGCGACGGCAACCGACTTGATCGTGGCGCAGCTCCAAATCGTCTGGTTCGCACTCCGGTTTCGAAACTCGACACGCAACGCGGCGATCCGATCACTCCTGTCCGCCGCGTACATGGCACCGTTCAGAGCTAACAGCGCCATACCGTCCGTTTCGAGAATCTCGAGGATGAGCGATTTCAGTTGTTCCACGTCCGGCGGGGGCTTACGCCACTCGCTGCGTGTCGAACCGTCGGGCGATTCGATGACATATTCCACGTTGCGTGGATCCGCTGCGGTGGTCACGACGTTTTTTTCGGGAAGCATGTCGCCCAAGCGTTCGTCGCGCAATACCTCGACGAGTCGGGATCGCTGATCGGGGCTATAGAGGTCAACTTTGTTGAACACCAACACAACAGGCTTACTAATGCCCGTCAGGCCGACCAGTGCGGAGAATTCAGTTTCGTTAAGGTCCGAGTCGGTGACAAACAGGATCAAATCGGCTCGTTCGGCCGCCTCGCGGGCCATGTCGCCACGATTCGCGCCGCCGACCTCGTTCAGCCCTGGTGTGTCGACCAGGACTACCTGCGAGTCGGCCAATCCCGGCACGCAGTACCCACAACCTTCCCAAGCCACCTGCCACACGTCTTTGGTCCAGCCGCCTTGCACGTCGACCGCGGCCACCGCCTCCCCGACCAAAGCGTTGATCAACGCGGATTTTCCCGTGCTGATTTCGCCGAACACGACGATCTCGACCCGGCCCGCACTCAGCTTCTGGACCATGTCCCTCAACTGGTCTAGATCACGACACAGGTGCTCCTTTTCTTCGGCCCTGCAACCGCGCACCTTGCCCAGCGTACGTTCCAACGAATCAATGGCTTGCTGGTAGTGGTCGTTGCTGTTTGCTTTGCCGGTCACGATGCGTCGTCTCTCAAGTGTTTTCTGGCCAGTTTTACCAGCTTGCGGAGTTCGTTCACGCTGGTGATGTGTTCCCATTCTCGACGCGCCAAGCCCGTCAGCCCGCCCTCGGGCTGCTGCATCTCGTCGCGGAAATATGCAATGAACACCGCCCCGATCCATCGGGTGACGATCGCTTGGACGATGCCCTGAAGCAATCCCCCGGCAATCGTGCCAGCGCCGGGTATGGCCTTCAGTAGCGACGCAACCACCGACGCTATGGCTGGCGTGGCTGCGCTGATGCCCAGAATTGCGATCAGGTTCTTGCCCAACTCGCCCAGCAGCGTCTTGGCCGCGTCAAGGTCGATGTCCTGCCGATAGACGTGAGCCAAGTCCACCACCATTTTCGTCGAGATGGCGCAACCGGCCACCAAGTCAACGATCGGAAACGGGCTGAGCGCTGCCGCTCCGCCGGCGCCCCACATGTGACGGTCGACAATCTCCCAAGCACGCCGATCGAGCGATTCCTTGACTCGTCGCCGTGCTTCTTCGACCAGTCCACGAGACTGGAGCAACAAGTTGGCCATCAGCAGACCTTCGCCTTCGCCGCGCACGACCTGCATCATCCGCTTGGCCAGTGGGCCGATGTCCGCGGAAACCTCCACTTGCTCCTCGCACTCCGTGCCATCCGACACGACCCGCATGCGAGTGCGCATAACCGGCTTGGCTCGAACTGCGACAACGTCTTCGGCAACGATTGTTGCCCGGACCTGCTCGCGGATCTGTCCCAATAATCGGTCGCGGTCTTGATCGTCGTACCAATCTTCTTTGTTCAGGCAGACGATCGCGCGTTTTTCCATCTGGCCCAGTTGTTCGAGCAAGCAGAATTCCGAATCGCGCAACGGTCCGTCGACCGCCAGCAGGACCAGATCGGCGTCTTTTGCCGCGTCGGCGGAAACGGTGGTGCGTTCGACGCCGTCCACTTCGCCCAGCCCGGGCGTGTCGACCAACACGACCTTGTCGATTCCAGGCAATGGCGTCTCGCTGCGCCGCACTGTGGTTCCGCCTTTGGCGTCGGATTGAAATACGTCGCGTCCGGCCAACGCGTTCAACAGCGACGACTTGCCGCCGGATATCGTGCCAAAAGCGACGATTTCCAGCGTTTGCGATTCTCGCTTGCCGTCGAACTTCTCGACCAGCGGATCCAACTGGTCGCGCAGTTCGTCTCCTGCGGTATCGTCGGTCTTCAGATCTTCGACGGACGCCAGGTTCTCGTCGATTTCATGCTGCTGTTGCTGGCGAGTGAGCTGGCTGGGGCTCTTGCTGTGCCGCTCGCGGCGGTCCTTCTTGCGGCGAGTCCGACTCCATAGGCCCCAGAGGATCCAGATGGTGCAGCTCAGGAGAATCAAACCGCCGAGGCCCACGACACCGAAGTAGACGTACACAAAAACCGTCCCCATTTCGGCGACATCTCGATATTGAGCGATGAGCCAAGGAGGAATGGAGACTAGCAGGAATCCCACGAATGCCAGAACGACCAGCAGCAGAAGCCTGTTGATCGTGCGTTTGGGGCTCATAGCTGATGTCCCGCATTTTAATGGGTGCCAACTCAACCTTCAGGTGTGATTGGTTTATTCGTTTAACCGCAAGCCGGAGGCGTGCGCTGGGCCGCGCACGCCTCCGGCTTGCGGTTAAACGAGCTACTTCGGCCAGGATCGGTAGAGTTGCCTGCCTAGTGCTTAGCGTAGTTGGAAAGCAACCGTGATGCGAGGTGGATTAGGCAAACCTGCCTTAGTTTCGTGTTCGTTGCGCGGAATCTGATCTTGGTTGTTCAATTTTTGATGATCTGGGAACTTGCTGCCGATAGTATACGTAAGTATACTTCATGTGTTCACCCGTACATATATCGGTCTGCCAATGATTCTTGCATCGGAAACTGTTCGCAAACTGCAGAACCGCATCCGCTGCCTGGAAGGAACCCAGCAGGCAGTGGACGAGGAAGTTATTTCCACCGGCTGCGAAGCTTTGGATCGTTTGATGCCCTTCAGCGGCCTCAAGCGGGGCTCGCTGGTCGAGTGGCTTGGCGTGGGGCCGGGCAGCGGGGCTGCAACGCTGGCTCTATTGTGCGCTCGGCAAGCTTGCACAAGCGGCGGAGCCTTCGTCGTGCTGGACCGCCGACAGCAAGTCTATCCGCCTGCCATTGCCGGCTGGGGAGTGGATTTGGACAAAGTAGTTCTGGTCTACCCCAGGAACAAACAGGACGAGTTTTGGGCTTGGGACCAAGCATTGCGTTCTGCCGCAGTAGCCGCGGTTTGGGGACGGATCGACCAGATCGACTCGCGGCAGTTCCGCCGGTTGCAGTTGTCGACAGAAACTAGCGGCAGTATCGGGCTGCTGCTCCGTCCCATCGAAAAACGAGGGCAACCGACTTGGGCCGACGTGCGGCTATTGGTCGAGCCGCGTCCTTCGAATCGCGGCCGACGAATGCGAGTTGAGCTATTGCGCTGCCGCGGCGCAGCCGGCGGTGCCAGTGTGCAATTGGAATTTGATGAATGGACCGGTCACCTGCGCGAAGTAACGGAGAGCAAACATGAAACGTTTTCTCGCGCTCTGGCTGCCCAATTGGCCCGTGCAAAGACTCGTCCTCGACCAACCGGAACTTACGGGACGCGCGATCGTACTCTATGAAAAGCATCCGCGGTACGGCGAATTGGTAAAGGCATGCTCGGCCGAAGCCGTAGCACACGGCGTTCGCCCCGGCACGCCGCTGGCCGAGGCACAGACGTTACAAACCTGTGCAGAAAAGAAACCCGGCTTTTCGGAAAAAGTCGGGTTTCTGACCTATTTTGCTTGCCACGATGCCCTCCGTGATCGAGAGGCTCTGACGAAGTTGGCCGAATGGTGCGAACGGTTCAGTCCCATCGTCGGTCTGGACCAAACGGACGAGCCGGATTGTTTGCTGATGGACATTAGCGGTCTGGCGCAATTGTTTGGTGGCGAAGAAGCATTGGCGTGCACGGTTGCCAAAGCGTTTCACGAACGTGGTTTCCAGGTACGTATCGCAGTCGCCGATACGATCGGTGCCGCCAGGGCAGTTGCGCGCTTTGTGATCTGCCATGACCAGCGGCCACATAAAGTCATTCCACCAGGAGACAAAAAAGCGTTAGATCGCCTGCCGGTCGCCGCTCTGCGTTTGCCGATCCGAACTATGTCGCAACTAAAGCGACTGGGCATTGACACGATCGGCCAGCTAAGACAGTTGCCTCGCACGAGCCTGGCGGCACGCTTCAAGGACGATTTGATCGCAGAACTCGATCGAATCGCCGGAGATGCCCAAGAGTGCATTGCCTCCCACAAACCGGCCGCGGAATTGGCCGCTCTTTGGTTGTTTGAACATGCCACAACCCGTCGCAACGCGATCGACTATGTGCTTGAACAATTGCTGCATCAGTTGTCGCGTGCGCTCATCGAGCAAGATCAGGGCGTATTGCAGTTGGAATGTCGGCTAGTTTGCAATAATCTTCAGCCACTGGTCATCAGAGTCGGATTGTTCCAGCCCACCATCAGTCCGCAGCATTTGCTGATTCTGCTCAAAATGCAACTGGAGCGGCTGGTCCTGCCTGACGCAGTCGAGGAAATCCACATTGCCGCAGCCTCGACTGTTCCGCGCGAGCAGCGACAAAACGATTTATTCATCACCAGTTCGCGGGACGATCCATCGAAATTGGCGTTACTGGTCGAACGATTGAGTGGCCGCCTGGGACGCGATCGAGTGGTTCGCTCGCAACTTCAAGAGGAATCACAAGTGGAGCTTGCCTATCGGTGCGTTCCGCTAACTGGGGAACAAACACCAGGAAATCGTCACGGGCCTATATCCTCTCAGACCGCGCTCGGCCCGATGCTACGACCGTTGCGGATTCTTGATCCACCCGAACCAGTGGACGTGATCGGGATTGCTTTGGACGGTCCGCCCGCGATGTTTTGCTATCGGCGCAAACAACACCGAGTTGCTCGTCATTTCGGGCCGGAACGCATCGAAACCGGCTGGTGGCGCGGACCGTCATCCTGTCGCGATTACTACCGCGTGGAAACCGAAACCGGAAACCGCATGTGGCTGTTCCGAAGGCTGCAAGACAAGAACTGGTTTCTACACGGAGAGTTCGCATGAACTATGCCGAACTCCATTGCAAGACGAACTTCTCCTTTTTGCAAGGTGCATCGCATTCTGACGAATTGGTCAAACGCGCGGCCGAGCTTGGCTATGAAGCGTTAGCGGTCACGGATGTGAACAGCGTGGCCGGAGTGGTGCGTGCACATGCTGCGGCCAAAGAGACTGGGCTGAAGTTGATCGTCGGCGCGGAAGTCACACCTGCTGACGCCCCGCCGGTTGTACTTTGGGCGACAGACCGTGCGGCTTACGGAAGACTTGCCCGGTTGATCACGCAAGGACGGCGTCGGGCCGAGAAAGGCGAATGTGAACTAACTTGGAATGACATCGCCGAGCATGCCGAAGGACTGATGGCTGGGGTGCTGTGTCGTTTAACCGCGATCCCTACGGCCCACGAAGCGTTCCACAAATATCGCGAGTTGTTCTCTTCGCGAGCCTACTTGATCGCGGAACTGCATCGCGGCCCGGATGACGAGCATCGGCTTGACCAGTTGCTGTGGCTATCGCGAGAAACGCGGCTGCCCTTGGTTGCCGCGGGAGACGTCTACTACCACACTCCAGCTCGCCAACCGCTTCAGCACGTGCTGACCGCAATCCGTCACGGCGTCACCGTCGCTCAGGCCGGACACTTACTTTTCCCAAATGCTCAGCGGCATTTGAAACCGCTGCAAGAGATTCACGAAACCTTCTCGCGCGTTCCCGAAGCGATCGAGCGCACGGTCGAAATCGCAGATCGTTGTACCTTTTCATTGGACGAACTTCGCTACGAGTACCCACTGGAGCTAGCCCCGCCGGGGCTTACGCCCATGGAGTATCTCAAACAGCTTACATGGCAAGGTGCCAAGCGGCGGTACCCCGATGGCGTTCCGGAGAAAGTGATCGGACTGCTAAGACATGAGCTGCAATTGATCGAGGAACTGCACTACGAGGCGTACTTTCTGACGGTTTGGGATCTGGTCAAGTTTGCCCGTTCGCGAGACATCCTTTGCCAAGGCCGCGGGTCGGCGGCCAATTCGGCGGTGTGTTATTGCCTGGAAATCACCGCCGTCGATCCCGGCCGGATGGATCTGTTGTTCGAGCGTTTCATGAGCAAAGAACGGGATGAAGCCCCAGACATCGACGTGGATTTCGAACACGAACGTCGTGAAGAGGTCCTTCAGTACTTGTATCAGAAGTACGGACGCGAGCGGGCCGGAATCGCAGCGGCGGTGATTACATATCGCACGCGATCGGCGATTCGCGAAGTGGGCAAGGCGTTGGGTCTGTCGCTGGACCGCATCGACCAACTGGCCAAGAACATGGACGGCTATCCGCAACAGGCGGTCGAGTTGGAACAGCGCTGCCAGGAAATGGGGATCGACACGGATTCGGAGATCGGACGGCGATTGGTATACCTGGCCAAGGAACTGATCGGCTTTCCACGACACCTTTCCCAGCACGTGGGCGGCATGGTGATGACGCGAGGCCCTTTGTGCGAGCTGGTGCCGATCGAGAACGCTGCCATGCCCGACCGCACGGTCGTCCAGTGGGACAAGAACGATTTGGAGGAACTGGGGATCCTGAAAGTCGACTGTCTGTCGCTGGGAATGTTGACGGCGATCCGCAAGTGTTTTCACCTGGTGCGGCAAACCACCGAGCGCGATTTGACCTTGGCCAACATCCCCCCCAATGACAACGCCGTTTACGACATGATTTGCCGAGCCGATACGATTGGCGTGTTTCAGATCGAAAGCCGTGCCCAGATGTCGATGTTGCCGCGGCTGAGACCACGTTGCTATTACGATCTGGTGATCGAAGTTGCCATTGTCCGCCCCGGTCCGATCCAGGGGCAAATGGTACATCCCTATTTGCGGCGCCGTGCCGGCGACGAAGCGGTAACCTATCCGAACGGGGAGATTCGCCGGGTACTGGAGAAAACGCTGGGCGTGCCCATCTTTCAGGAGCAGGTCATGAAGCTGGCGGTGGTGGCCGCCGGCTTTTCGCCGGGCGAGGCCGATCAATTGCGGCGGGCCATGGGGGCTTGGCGTCGCAACGGTCACATCCACATGGAAAAGTTACGGCAAAAGCTGCTGGACGGCATGCGGGCCCGCGGTTTGGACGAAGAGTTTGCTGAACGCGTTTTTCAGCAAATCCGCGGCTTCGGCGAATACGGATTCCCCGAATCGCACGCGGCCAGTTTCGCCTTGTTGGTCTACGTGGCCGCCTATCTGAAACACTACTATCCGGCCGCTTTTACCGCATCGCTGATCAACAGCCAGCCCATGGGCTTTTACGCTCCTGCACAATTGATCCGCGACGCTCGCGCACACGACGTCGAGGTGCGCGCGATCGACGTAAATCGCAGCTCGTGGGATTGCACCTTGGAAGGCGAACGGATCTTACGGCTTGGCTTCCGGTTGATCAAAGGCATGTCAGAGAAAGACGCCGACGCCATCGTTCGGGCACGCGAGGATGGCCCTTATTGCTCCGTGGACGAGTTCACCACCCGCACCGGCCTGCTGCAATCGACAGTCAGCCGCCTGGCCGAAGCGGATGCGTTTGGTTCGCTTGGCGACGATCGCCGCCGGGCGCTGTGGCACTCACTTGCCCAGCCGCGCAACCGCAAGCCGACGCCCCTGCTGGACAAAATCGACGTTCCTGTGGATCCACCGGCAGCCTTGCCGTCGGCCGCAATCCAAGAAGAAGTGGTCGCGGATTATCAGACGGTCGGTCTGTCTCTGCGCCCGCATCCGGTGTCGTTCTATCGCGAGCGGCTCGAACGACTGGGAGCGATCCCAGCCGAGAAGCTGAGCGAAGTGCCCAACAACCGTCATGTCAAGGTGGCGGGCCTGATCATCCTTCGCCAGCGTCCCAGCACCGGCAAAGGGATCACGTTTGTGACGTTGGAAGACGAAACCGGCGTTGCGAACCTGGTGCTTCACAAACACATCTGGGAACGTTTTCACAAAGTAGCCCGACACAGCAACGCTTGGATCATCCGCGGGCGACTAGAGAGCAAGCACTCGATCATTCACGTGGTCGTCCAACAACTGCAGGACATGCACGAGCAGCTCACGCAACTGGTCCAGTCGCGAAATTTCCACTAACAGCGCATCCCGAAGAATTCACCCCCGGCTACCCTGCCAGGGTCACCGCGGTACTTCGCTGAGCCTCAAATGCCTACTGACAGGGCCGCGAAGCCAGCTCCATCAAAGCTTGGATAGCATCTCCTTCGCCTTCGCCTTGACGGCATTCTGGTCGGACATTGACTGCAGCTCCCGAAAATCCTTCATCAACGCATCGGCCTTGGCTTGATCGACACTCGCCAGGTCTTCCTCGATATACGACTGCAATTCGTTAGCAATCTCCAAGTCCCCAGTTTCAACGACCCTTTCGAGGATCGGTCGCATCGACTGCGTAACGGTATCCTCGTTAGTCTCCGGGACAACGACTTGGCCGCCACATCCAACCACGACAACCATACTCAGCAAGAACATGAAAGGTAGAAAGACCCGCATGGCTTAACCCCTTTTCACTATACACCAGATGCTCGAAGAATACGCTCACCAAGCAGGCATCCTAAGCGACACGCCTGCCTCATTCAACCGGGTTATCGGTCATCTTGGGGACACGAGTGGGCGAGTGCAGACACAAAGCCTGAACCCCTATCGCCGATGCAATTCGCGCCAACATTGCTATTCGACGCAATCCCAATGCAGCAAAAAAGAAAAAACCGCCGGCATCGGAGATGCCAGCGGTACTTGCTCCCACACTGGGATCAACTGAGGCAACCAAGGGCTACGGAAGCTCGACGTTTTGTCCGTCCTCGCGGATGGCTAGTCGCAGGAACACGGCTAACTCCGTCGTTCCCGTCACGAACTGCACTGAACCATCGACCATGCCGACGAGCACACCGCCCGGGTGCGGCGACTGGATCGGATTATTGGCGCCGCGTCCGCCACGACGATTCTGCGCACACCCTGGAGCGCCGCTACCACCGCCGTTGATCCCCGCACTTCCATCGAGCACCTTTTTCAAGTCGGGCTTGTAACGCACGGTATTGATGTTGAACGTGTTGGCAGTTCGGTTGGCGTTTCGTTGAGCCGTTCTTGATATGTTGCGCCTCGCGTTGGTCCCAGCTAACCAGCCACGGTGAGTCCCAAGGGCCCCGGTCCACCCCGGATCGCCGCGGTACTTGGCCGAAACGTTGGTGCGTACATCTTGAAGCCAGTCAGACTGCTCGGCCACAATCATGGTGTTGGAAGTGCCGTCTGAACACATGGCCATATCAGTGTGCTCGCAAGGGGGCAGCATACCGCTGGAACTCCACCAGCCGCCATCGCTGGAGCCATCACATGCAAGCAGACGGCCGGGCACGTTGTTGTTGTAGATCCTGACGCTGCTTGGAATGCCCCAGGTCGAGTTGCTGCCGGTGTAGTGAGCACTCGCGGGATTGATATCACATCCACCTGAGATGCCGGTGTAAGTCGCATTGCAGATGTTACCGGTCTGCCTATTCATCACGGGCAACGGACTGGACGGGCATCGCATGAAGTCTGGGACAAGTGTGCGGAGAGCAGCCCGGATTGCCGCAGGCTGTGTATTTGTCGCGGGGCGGAACTGGTTGCCTCCCCCGCCGGGTCTCTGCGCTGCCGCGATTTTGTCGTAGATGTTGCGCTGTTCGAGGAAAGGCGCCGTTGCATAGTACCAGGACCATCCCAAGTTGCCTGAAGTAACACCCACGGGTCCCGGTTCCAGCCATCTTCGGCCCATCGCTCCCGCGGGGAACACTTTGTACGTGTCGTGGTAGTTTTGCAGAGCAAGGGCCAGGTTCTTCAGGTTGTTGTTGCACTGCGTCCTGCGCGCGGCTTCGCGAGCCGCCTGAATCGCAGGCAACAGCAGTGCAACCAGAATGCCAATGATCGCAATGACCACCAACAACTCAACGAGCGTAAAACCTCGTCCTCTCATTTTTCTGCGCATGACAACGCTCCTTTAGAAAAAGCAATGAAACGGAAATGAGGCCGAAAGAAACGAAAAAAGCCAATAGATGCTTGTCACAATCTGCCGAGAATTGCAGGTGAAACGGATTTACTCGTATTCAATCACGGCTGCGCGATGCTGTCAAGCTCTTCCTGCCGGAAGGGTGCAGGGCAGTCAACCCAATCAATCTTGGGGGTCGTTTCCAAATTTAGCAAAAAAACCCGCTGGCGCGAGGCGCGCCAGCGGGTTTCGAGGATCAAGTCGGCGAGCTTAAAGGAAGGCCCGACTTGTCGTCGGCATCTTCCTTCTCGTAGCAAATACACTCAAGCGAATCGCTCGCGGCGAACCAACTACTCGGTTCCGCTTTCTTCGGTTCCGCCTTCTTCGGTTCCCATCGGGTCAGTAGTCTCGTCGGTTTCCATAGGGTCAGTAGTCTCGTCCTCAACAGGGGTTGCGGGGTCTTGGCTGGTGGTCTCCCCGCATCCGACGACAAACAGGCCCAGGCCCAGAATCACTAATAGACAGGACAAGATTCTCATAACTTCGCTCCTTTCGCTACTCACTTGGATCGCAGATCTAGCAACCTTCCCATAGGTTGCTAACACGAGAACAAACGTCACACACACTTGATCCCTGTTGGTCGCCTGATATTCCCGGAGTCGCAAAAAACAGACCCGATTTGGGCAAAGCGTGTAAACAAGCGACGCACCACCAGCCACCGCCGACGAGCCTGATCCAAGTATTCTGGGCCTCCTAACCACTTTGAACATAGATCACACTGGATAACCATCTCAACTTCAGAGTTGTCATAGCCGATGACAAAACGAACGCAACCCACCACACGAAAACAAACGAGCCAAATGCGAGAGCCTCGCCGAGCCATGGGCGAGCAACACGAATTTACTGGATGCAATTAACCCATAAGTTGCATGCTATGCGATTTGGGCGTGTAGGCGCGAGCGCGATCACTCGTGTTCCGTCAATCTTCGATTGCATCGAAATGGGTGACGCGCCTAGTTATTCCGAGGATTTTCCGGTGAGGGATGCTTGACGTGGAGTCGCTGTCATGGTGTAATCTTGTTCGGCGTCTTAATCGCATTGGATCGTGTTCTTATCGAATCTGTGAGGTAGCATTCATTGGCCTCACCAAATTGTCTCTTTATTCTTAGTGGTCTTTGCGGAGTAGTTGCGGACTCATTTTCTTTTTTTACTTTTTCCAAAGGAGCATTGTGATGCGCAAAAAAATGAGCGGGCGTGGTTTTACGTTGGTGGAGTTATTGGTGGTCATTGCGATCATTGGGATCCTGGTTGCATTGCTGCTGCCTGCGATTCAGGCCGCCCGCGAGGCGGCACGCAGGACCCAATGCAACAACAATCTGAAGAACATCGCTCTCGGTCTGCAGAACTACCACGACACGTACAAAGTGTTCCCCATGGGGGCCGTGTCTTCTGGACCGGGTCAAAGCACCCCCGGACGACCGATGCGCGGGTGGGGAGATAGGTGCGGACCTTCCTGGTACTACGGAACACTGCCCTTCATGGAGCAGCGGAACATCTATGACAAGATCGCCGCAACACAGCAAGCAGGCATGACGTCTGGTGGAGGACGGCCTTGTAGTTTCCGTCATCACACCACTTACCAAACGCCAGCGATATGCGCTGCCTTAAGGCAACTGGTCCCTGATTACATGCGTTGCCCGTCCAGTCCGTTGCCAGTGATGTGCACTCAAACTGGGGAGATTTGCATGCCCAGTTACGCTGGAATCGCGGGGGGGATAGATATCGACCAAGCCAATGCTCGTGGCCACTATGTGACTCCCTCAGGTGCCGTGAATCCGGGCGATTTTAGGCCACCAACAAGCACCCGGACCTACAGGAATAAATACTTTAGGGGAATGCGACCCGCTGCTTCGCTTGGCATTCAGACTTGGAGCGGAATGCTTCCGTTGGGCTTACACACAAACATAGCTCAGGATAGCGATGGCACTTCTAACACGATGATTGTGGGTGAACAATCAGACTGGCTCCGACAGTTGGACCCAACCGTCTCAACGGCCTACCACGGTGACTCGGGTTGGCAATGGTCGTCATCAATTTCTGGTTGGCTTCCGGGCTCGCACAACCCTCGGATGAGCACTGGTGCCTCCCTCAGCGAATGGAACGCGTATTGCTACAACATCACCACGGTCCGTTACAAGCCCGATTTGAAGCGTGTAATGGGCACAAGTTCATATGGCGCAGGCGGTGCGGGTGGATGTGACGAGCGACACGCCGCCTATGGCATCAACAATCCTCTACAGTCGCCGCATCCAGGCGGTGTGCTGGTGGGGATGGTGGATGGTTCGGTCCAGTTCATCACCGGAACGACAGATTTGGCCGTCCTGTTGCGACTTGCTATCCGCGACGATGGACAAAACGTCGAGTTGAACAACTAGGCTTCTCCGACTTGATCCCTAAGACCCGTTGGCGTGTGTCGCGCCAGCGGGTTTTTTTTGTAGAGCAGACGCATAAATCGGGCTCCCGCCGTGCCGCGCTGAACTGGATTCATGGGTCGGCTCTGCGTATTCTGGTCGCCGAGGGTCTGGCAATGCGGACAGGTAGGCGTGCCCTGTGGCTTGCAATGCTCGCTGGTGGTTCGTCAAGGTCCGTGTGGGCTCCCGCGCGAGAGCGCGACAGTAATGAGTAAGGGAAATGCACTGCTCGTGGGTGATGCTCTTGATAGCCGGATGGGGAGTTCCAGGCATTCCCAGCAGGATGCGCAGATAGATCGCCTCTGGCTCGTGCCCCCCGCGGAAAGGCTCGCAGACCAGGTCGCGGGCTCGAGTTGGACGGCGTCTGTCGTCGAACAAGAGTAGGTTCTGATCGCCGTGTCCATCTTTGCCATGGCAGGAGTCGCAGGTTTGGCTGAAGTACAAGCCTTTGCCCTTCTCGATCGTTTTCGAATTGGCAGGACCGAATCTGGGGACTTGGATGACCTCTCTCGGAGTCGTTAGATGCTCGACGACCGCCTGGACGTCGTGCTCGTCGATCTCCTCTCCTTCTTCCTTAAGCATGGCGACGTATTCCTCGCGGATACCCTCTCGGCGAAGCCGCAGTACTTCCTGGGCCAATAGTCTTTGGGCGTCTTGGCTCAGATCCTCGAAAGACGTCATCGATGTCCCAGGCATCCCGCGGTTGATCACCGCTTCGACGTCCTCTTGCGTTGGGATCGCGTTACTCGCACTTACGAGCCGGAACCTCTCCCTACGCAAATCGAGCGGCTTGGGGAACAAGTATCGCGCTGCGCGACCATTGCCATCACCTTCTGCGCCGTGACATGCGCCGCAATGCTGTGCATACAACTCCGCGGCCGATATCGACGTTCGCGTCGATTTCCCCAATTCATTCAAATCCACCTCAAGCCAGTTTGCGAGCGCCGTTTTGCTGAGCGATGATTGAGCCAAACGTTTCAACTCGTCGGTGGCCTCCCGTGCATTCGGATCAAGGGCAAGTCGGATCTGCAGATCTGCGCTAACTGCCGATGCGTAGCGGTTGTCCGTGACCAGAGCGAACAGACGGTCGGCTCGCGTGGGCCTTCCCGCCAGGGCGACCGTTATTCCCAGGGAAACAATGTCGTCTGGCGTTAGCGCGTCGGGCTGCACCCCGGCGAACGAACGTTCGGCCTTTTGGTAGTTGCCGCATTCGAGTTCGATCCGGCCCATTTCAATGTTCACGGCCGAAGAGGGCTCCGCCAGAGACGCGCATGTCGCCAACACGGTTCTCGCTTCGTCCGCGCGTGCCAGCTTGCGCAAGACTCGGGCCAGCCCTGTCCTAGCGTTCTCTGACTCGGCGAAACGTATGGCCGATTCGACGAACGTCTCGAGCGCCTCGTCCAATCGGCCTTGCTTTTCATGCAATTCGGCAATCGCCGTCCAGGCCAACTCGTGGCTGGGCTCCTTGGCCAGGGCGTTTTCAAAGGCGTCCATGGCTTTTGATGTCTCGTTCACGTGCGACCAATACACGCCCCACATGTACGCATTGTGTGCGTCGTCCGGAGCATCTGCTGTCCATGCATCCAGCATCCTCTCGGCTCGCTCGTGCTCATCCCGCGTCAGGCAGCCGTGCACGAATGCCGCGACCGCGTCCTGCCGGGGCACGCCGGCTTCGATCAGAGCGAACATTTGACGCTCGGCCCCCTCCTCTACCTCGCCGGATTGGATGAGCGCAATGCTCGACTCTTGCTGGATTTGCTGGGCCGGCATTCCCTTTTGTTCCGCTGACTGCATGGCCTCGGCCCAGCGGTCCTTCTGGCCCAGATGACGAAAGCAGGCCGCTTTCATCAAATCGGTCTCGCCGTCCTCGGGACCCAGCCGGCATGACCACTCCAGCCACCGCTGTGCATCGCTAACTGCCCAGATGTTCATACGATGAGCGCCCATCGAGCGACACCATAATCCCAATGTTCCACGTCCAAACAGGAGCAGGAACAGAACGACCAGAATTGCAGCGGCCTGCACGATCCGGCGACGAAGCCTCGACGCCTTGGGCGGAGTGGTCTCCGATGGTATCTTCCGACGACGGGGCATGTGCACGGCCTTCTGTAACAGGCGATAGGGGATGTCCGCCGCCGGACTCTCGACAGTACCGGGTTCCTCCGCGGCGGGCCACCCGGGCGACGAAACGGCCTGCGGCGCTGTCCGCGGCGGGGCACGTTGCGTCTGCAAACGAGTAGATCATAGCTGCCGGTAGAACGCAACGCTGGAATGTGTTATAAGAATTCGGTGCAGGAGCAACGGGCCACGTCATGACGTTGAGTACGGGGCGCGGTGGCGGTCACGTGGCAAATCCATCCGAGGCTACCGGGCGAATGGCTGGGGAGAAGAGACGCACGCGATCTAAATCCGTATTGCTTGGCGCTGTTGCGATCCTGACCTGTGTGACGATCGCGCTGGTCGTCTGGCGAATCTCGTCCAGTCGCGCGAAGCGACGGCCCTTCGATGCTGTTCTCCGCAACGATAGGAGTTCAGCGCTGCCGGACAAGAGCGTCGAATCGCGCGTCGAGGCGTTTTGCAGCGACTGTCACGCCATGCCGCGAGCGGACAGTTTTCCTCGTTACGCATGGCACGACATGGTTCGGCGAGGATACGAATTCTATGCCAAGTCAGGACGCAACGATCTGGATCCGCCATCGATGGAACAGGCCCTCGCCTACTACCGCTCACGTGCTCCGGAGCAACTGGTCTTTCCCAGGCGGGAGGATGCGAAGACCGAGTTGCGTGCCCGGTTCGTCGTGCAGAAGTTGAGTTACGCCCAGCACGCGGACGTTCCCCCGGCGATCTCCCATCTGCGCTGGTGCCGTTTGGTAGAAGGCGGCGACCATGTCTTGCTGACGTGCGATATGCGGCGAGGCAGCGTCGCCGCTTTGGATCCACGCCGGCCGCAGGGCGATCCGGAAGTCCTGGCGCGACTCGACAATCCGTGCCGCGTCGAACTCTGCGATCTGGATGGGAACGGCGCGATGGATCTTGTGGTGGCGGATCTGGGCAGCATGCCTGCAATGGACCACAATCGTGGCCGCGTGGTCTGGTTACGTTCCACAGGCGTTGCAGGGCATTACGAAACGGTCGTGCTGGCATCGGGCCTGGGCCGGGTGGCCGATGTGCGCCCCGTCGATCTTAACCGTGATGGCGACCTGGATTTGCTCGTGGCAGAATTTGGTTTGCGCCAGACCGGGAAGGTCTTTGTGCTGCGAAACGATGCCGGGGCTGGCAAGCCGCCCCGCTTCGTAGAGGAAACGCACCTCGATGCGATCGTTGGCTGGCACAGTCACACGTTGCCCCGCGCCATCCGTGAGTACGACATTCGTGGCCTGCACGACCACCTCAACTGTCATCTCTTCATCGGTCTGGTTTTGCAGGACGATGGGCAATTCAAAGCTGTCGCCAAAGTTGAGGAAGCGCGGCGATGAGGGGCGCACCATTAAAGGCAGCCGGGCGGTCAAATTGGCTTCCCCGGAACCGAACTGCGTGCCTTCGGCATCCACGGCGACAACCATAATGCGGTAACGCGTCAGGTTGTCGGGCAATGAAACTTTGAGTGTTGCCATACCATTTGCATCCGTGGGCGTCTCTGGAGCGAAAGTAGCCAGGGGATTGAAGTCGGAGCGCACGCTTATGGGAGCAGAACCCGCTTCGCCGCCTCCCCTTCCATCGGCCATTGATTCTTCCTCAGGTGCTGCGGCAGGCGCTTCCATGGCCAGTTCTTCGACCACACCTTCGAAAACATCCCCTTCTGATTTCTGAGCCACGGCTGTAGAGGCAATCAAATCTTCTCCGTTTTTAGTCGCGTCTGCCAGGGCCAGCGGATCTGCCAGGATGATACTGGCGCGGCTGTAGGTACTGATCAGATCGGCATAGCGATTTTGATAGAACACGGAGATGGGATCGGAGAGTTGGTAGTTGGTCAACGCCAGGATGGCTTCATCTACCACCACGACGGCAAGCTCTGCACCAGAGACAGGTTGCCCATTGGCGTCCGTGAGAATCACGGCTACGATAGTTTCGCCGCCAGGTTCGAGTTCCGTGGCCTCTGGAGTGATTTCGAGCGTCAGCGTGCGTTGCAAGGGCGGGATGCTCAAGTTGAGATACCCGGTGGCGTAAGCTGGTCGCGGCGGCGCATCGGGGACGATCTCGCCAAGATCATCGATGCGCGGGGCCGAACCGACCAGATCAACTTGAACATTCAAGTTGGGAATATGCGCTTCCTCGATGGGAATTTTCAGCGTGATGGTTCCCGCGTCGATCAGGAAACGCTCCGTATACAGCAATCCGCTGCGATTGACGGTCAGCAAACCCTCGGCGGGGCTGAAGGGAGCCTGCACCAGGATTTCAGCCACATCGCCGGGCTGGTAGTTATCTTTATCGGG
>JACKQG010003604.1_pt1 | contig 18787 bp, 20 predicted proteins | sample 8237621 | NCBI WGS metagenome assembly JACKQG01 (sample SAMN15677084, study PRJNA649215) | marine metagenome | biome: marine; feature: Black Sea; material: saline water; isolation source: suspended particulate matter (SPM) from the Black Sea western gyre | collected 2013-06-09/2013-06-10 | depth... | reverse complement strand
GGTTTTTCGCTGGGGAATGGGCGACGGAGAAATGACACTGAAAAGGTAATGGCGGAGGGAGAGGGATTCGAACCCTCGAAACGGTTGCCCGTTTACACGCTTTCCAAGCGTGCGCCTTCAGCCACTCGGCCACCCCTCCTTGGAGGTGCAGAACCTAAACGAGCCGCCCCTTCGCCGCAACGGTTTTAGATAACTTCCTTGCCCCTTATTGCGCCGCCGTCCCGGCGGAGTCACTGCTTTCGCCTTCCGGGATCAACCGGTCGAGGGACTGGAACAGGTTTTGTAGGCCACTGGGTTCGGGTTGGGCCGTGGTTTTATTTTGCGTTGCCCCGGACCGCGGGGGCGCGGGGGCGGAAGCGGGTGCTGAACCGGAGGCCGCCGCGCCGACGGCTTCGCGGTCTTCCCTTGGCGGTACGATGGAGATGTCGTCCTTTAGCCGCCGGTTGAATACCTTTTCTTCCGCATTGATGCCAAGCGCTGCGAGTTCGGTGCGGGCCTTGGGTGAAACGAACCCCGTGGTCCAAAGGCTACGCTCCGCCGAAGCCGGTAAGGCTCTGGTCAGGCTCAGGGTATCCGGCGTCCAGGCCAGGTAATCGGCCGGAACCGGCACGACGATGCGGCCACCCTGATCCTCGAAAAAGGCCCAGTTGCCGTTGATCTGAATACGCTTTACCGGGCGCACCTGCTGGTGATAGGTGGCCATGATCTGCGCCGTTTGCTGGAAGAAACGGGTCTGGTCCCCGGTTTGGGCGCGGGTCGCAAGGTCGATAAACCCGGCGCGGCCGGGCACGTCCTGCATCGCGCCCAAGGCCAAAACCAACAGGGTCTGGTGCGGCACGGAATATTTCGCATGGAACAGGAACGGATCCGCCACCTTGCCGGCCAGGCCCATGTCGGCCAGATATTTGGAACTCAAGTTGGTGAGGTGTGTCGGGGACTTCTTGCGCAACAGGCTGCCCGTCGCAGTGCCGGCGTTGATGGCGGAAATGGTCGCGCCGACGCCGCCGACGGTGGCCGCCGAAATGGCCAGGTCAATGGTCGCGCCGCCGGCAAAATTAGCCCAGGCCAGATCGCCCAATTCCTGTTGCAGGTATGGGTTCGACGAATAGGGATCGACACCCAGGCTAAAAGCCAGTTCGCGCTTGGCCTTGTTGTAGCCGATCAGGTCCTTGAGCATGGCGTTGTCTTCGGCGGATTCCTTCTTGCCGAAATTGCTGATCGCCGACATCACGTCATCGACCATTTCCTTGGCCGTATCGCCGAGGTTTTCAATCGTCTGCACCGGCTTGGTGATTAGCGCCTTGGAGGCTTCCAGCGGGCCCGCAATGGCGGCATTGAAGCCGTCCAGGTAGGCGTCCGTCCTTTTGACCTTGCGGATGGCGGCAATGACGTCCATTTCCCGCGCGCGCTCCCGCGCCACGGCGTCACCGATGGCGTTGAGCGTGCCGAAAGATGTTGAAATGGCATACCGGTTCATCAGGCCATCGTTCCGGGCCGTTGGATCTATTGCATAATTGGCGCTTCTCAACGGAGTGGGTTTAAGGAAGTCGGCGGCATTAAAGGTCAGCGGTCCTTCGAAAGCGGCGGCCGGGACAGCAGAAAGGATTGGGATCAGCAGACCCAGGGAGAGAACGGCCGGGATACCGGTTCTGCGGACAAAAGAAATTCGCTGCAACATTTTCCAAACAATCCCCCTGATGAAAACCTGGTTTTGAAAACGGGACCGGCGGCCCCTATTGATTTATTTCGTGTCGACCGTATTGCCGTGGCCCCATTCTGCGAGAAAGGCATTGATGGTGTCCAGTGCCGGACGGCAGACTTCGCCGTAATCTTCGGCGCGGATATAGATCTGGACCAGCGTAAACGCCGTCAGGGATACGTCGTCGCGCTGGCGGCGTGCCTCCTGATGCAGGCGCTGGTATTCGAGGATGGCCCGCTTCAGGCCGACGGATGTGGGCTCGAAAATTTTGTGGGAACGCTCCAGGTGTTCGGCCGTGGCCTTTGCGATCTCAGGCATCCTTTCCGGGCGAAGGGTCTGGCGCGCATGCTCAATGATAATCGGCGCGTCCTTGTTGAGACGGCGCACGTCCGTGGCTTTTTTCCAGGCCTTGAAAATTTTGAACATGGTTTCTTCCGGGGATTTTTCTTTCGGGGAATTTTGCGTGATGATAGGGCTTGAACGCTGGCACCTCAAAGCATTCAATAAAAATAGTGCCCTTAGGAGAAACACACCATGCCCCTGCAACGCCACGCCGTGGAATTTGAGACACTTTCGCCCGAAACCCTGGACGCCTGGCGCGGCATTCCGCCGGCGATCGTTTCCGATTGCATGAATCGGACTCATTTCATGGCCGCCGCCATCAAGCCCCTAAACCCCGGCACCATCCTCGTCGGGCAGGCCCGTACGGTGACCGGCATGGTCGGCGACAACGGCATCTCGCACGCCGCCATTGCGCTGATCGAAAGGGGCGAGATCCTGGTGATCGACGCCGGCGGATACGAGGATGTCGCTATTTGGGGCGCGATCATGACCCGCGCGGCTATGGCGCGCGGTATCGCCGGCGTAGTGATTGACGGGGCCAACCGCGACGCCGCCGAAATCCGGGAGTTGGAGTTTCCCTGTTATTCCCGCGCCCAGGTGCCATCCGGCCCGCACAAGGGCTTCGGCGGCATCATCGACGGGCCCATATCCTGCGGCGGCTGCCCGGTCCGGCCGGGGGACCTGATCGTGGGAGATGACGACGGTATCGCCGTGGTGCCTTTGGAGTGGGTGGACAAGATGCTCACCGCGTCGCTGGAAAAGTTGCGTCAGGAAGAAGACATCATCAAACAGATCGCCGAAGGCAAAACCACCGCCGAATTGCTGGGCGTCGGCGAGGTGGAAGTGATCGAAGGCTAGCCTTTGGCATTTTTGAATCACTAGCCTTCGGCCAGGGCGCCAGCGGCCCATTCGCGCATGTCCGGCTGGGCCAGCACTGCGTCGGCGTAAGCGCGGCATAACGTGGACAATTCGACGCCGTAGGTCTGAAACCGCGTCACCACCGGCGCGAACATGATGTCGGCGGCGGTGAAATCCCCGAACAGGAAATCTCCGCGTCCCTCCGGGCCCTGGCCAAATCGGACCCGGCAGTCCTCCCAGATGGCGCAAATGCGCGCGATATTATCGGCGACGCCCTCGCCCATGCCCTCCTGCAAGGGCTTTTTTTCATTCAGGTTCATGGGCATATGGTTGCGAAGGGGGGAGAAGCCGGCGTGCATTTCCGCGCTGACGGTGCGGGCGCGCGCGCGCGCGGTCTGCCCGGCGGGCCAGAAGGCGGCTTGCGGGTAAAGTTCATTCAGGTATTCGATAATGGCGAGACTTTCCCAGACCTGAATTTCGCCCGATGGCGTCTGGTGTTTCAGCATCGGCACCAGGCCCGACGGCGAATGGACGAGGATATGACTTTTGACGTCCGGGTCTTTGAAGGTAACCCGAATTTCATCGAAATCCGCGCCGGTCCGCTTCAGCGTCAACCAGCCGCGCAGGCTCCACGATGATGTGTTGCAATCGCCCAAAACGATGGTGAAGTCGGCCATGTTTCCGCCCCTCAAACAAATGATCCCTGACCGAATCATAAACCGGGACCAGCTTATTGCATAGGGGGTCGAGATACAGGGTTAGTTAAGTTCAGGCCTATATAGTTTCGCTTCCGGTACGAATTTTGTTGCGTGTTAATTTTAGATTGGTTAGAAGTTCCGATAGCGAAATAAAGAAGCATTTAGCGAAACGAATAAGCCGAGTCATCTTTTTTACCCGAATGCTGGGATAGCCTGGGAAAGGGCAAGGGGAAATGGGCGGGGACCTGAACGAACTTCAAGCCTTGGATATCTGGCGCCGCGCCATCGTCAACAGCGTGCGGCTGGAGGCCCCGGACCTTTCGGCCCGGCAAATGGCTCTGCTGCTAACGGTGTATCTGGACACCCCTCCGCACACCGTGCGCGGCCTGTCCGGGATTATGAAGGTTTCCAAGCCGGCGATTACGCGGGCCGTCAATCGGCTAAGCGAGCTTGGCATGGTGCGGCGCAAGGTGGACGAAGACGACCGCCGCAGCGTCCTCATCCAGCGGACCGTAAAGGGATCGGTGTTTCTTCGGGAATTCGCCGACCTGATCGTCGCCGCCGCCAATCGGGAAGACGAGGCCGATTCCAGCGGCCTGCCGCCCAAATACTAGAGTTTTTTTTGACGCAAATGCGTCGTCGCGGATGAAACCATCCGCTCGGGATTTGCTTTTTTTGACGCAAATGCGTCGTTGCGGATGACCTCACCCGCTCGGGATTTGCTCTGGTTCCTTAAATTTTCAGGCTTCGTAAAATTCCTGCCTGACCGGAGTGCGGAAGCGGTGCAGATAGGTCGGCAGGATGGCTTCCGCAGCAACCGGGTCGATGCCTAAATCCTTGAAGCCGGGGTTTTCGCCGCCGACAACGTTATCGCGTTTCAGGGACTGGAGCTGGTCGCGGGTCAGCATCGGTTTCGGCCAGAATTCAAGAAACCAGGCAAGAATTTCGGCAATCCCGAACGGCACCGGGGCGAGAAACCGTTTGCGCCCGGTGATGGACAGCAGAAGCTCCATCAGGGCTTTAAAGCTGTAGACCGTCGGCCCGCCGAGGTCATAGGTCCGTCCCGTCGTCACCGGATCGGCCAGAATAACGGAAATGGCTTCGGCGACATCACCAGCATAAACAGGCTGCATGCGCGTTCCGCCATCGCCGTAAAGGTCCACGTCAACCAATCCGCCTTCGGGAAACAGTTTGATTCTTGGCCATAAAGGGCAGCCGAACACCGGCAATATCCAGGTTAGCCGTGACAGTCCGGCGAACAGGTTAAAGAAATTGTCCTCAGGCCCGAAAATTACGCTCGGCCGGACAATCGTTGCACCGGGAAAGGCCGCCGTTACGGCCTTTGCGCCCGCGGCTTTCGATCGCCCGTATTTCGATGTCGCGTCGTCGTCACAGCCGATGGCGGACACATGCACCAGACGCTTGACCCCGGCGGCGCGGGCCTGAACGGCAACGGTCTCCGCCCCGCTCAGATGTACGTCGGCAAAACCCTGGCGGCCGCTTTCAAATAGAATTCCGACCAGATTGACGACCATATCGGCCCCGTCGACGGCGGCGGCGACCTGTTCCGGGCGGGTGATGTCCGCCGGCCATGGTACGATCTGACCGGGTTCGCCCATAATTCTTAAAAACAGGGCGGCTTCGGTATCGCGCACGGCGGCGCGGACAAGGTACCCCGCACCGGCCAGCCGATTGACCAGATGCCGACCGAGAAAGCCGGAGCCGCCGAACACGGTGATCACGGGTTTTTTCAAGGGTTGGCTCCTTAAAAAGGGTCAAAAAAATTTATCTGATATACGTTTATGAGCCTGCCCGAGAAGGCCGTCAACTGCGTAAATGGCGAGGAGATGCCAAGAGAGCATACGGCAAAAAAGAACGCCATTCATACAAAACGGCTTTGCCAATAGTTGACAACCGGGCGCGTGGGCATTACGCACTGTTTCCGTCCTCGGATGCCCAGGTGGCGGAATTGGTAGACGCGCTGGCTTCAGGTGTCAGTGGCCGCAAGGCCGTGGAAGTTCGAGTCTTCTCCTGGGCACCATTTTTTTGATCGGGACCGTCTTTGAAAAGCAAAGCGAAATCCATCGAAATTCATCAAGGTGACCTTCCCGGCGGCCTGGATTTTGGCTCCAGTGTTGCCGTGGACAGCGAAACCCTTGGCCTGAAACCCCATCGCGACCGGCTTTGCGTGGTTCAGGTTTCCGCCGGTGACGGGGTTTGCCATCTGGTCCAGTTTCCCGGCGCCGATTACGGCAAGGCCGATAACCTGAAGGCCTTGATGGCCGATGATGGGGTGACCAAAATTTTTCACTACGCCCGTTTCGACGTGGCGGTGATCCGAAAATACCTGGGCGTTGTTTGCACGCCGGTCTATTGCACCAAGATCGCGTCGCGGCTGGCCCGGACCTACACCTCCAATCACGGCCTCAAGGATGTTTGCCGCGAATTGGTGGGCGTGGATATGAACAAGGAGCAGCAGTCGTCCGACTGGGCGGTGGAAACCCTGTCTCCGGCACAGGCCGAATACGCCGCCGCCGACGTTCTGTATCTGCACCAAATTCGCAACCGGCTGGACGAAATGCTGGAACGCGATGGCCGCCGGGAATTGGCCAGCGCGTGTTTCGAATTTCTGACGACCCGCGCCGACCTCGACCTGGCCGGCTGGGGCGAAGAAGATATCTTTTCCCACTGATCCCCCCGTGAGGCAAATACGGGAGCCGCATAAGCCCACCGTTAAAAAGCCATAAACCATGGGTTTTGTTGTTTTTTTTCGACCAGAAGCGCATACTAGCGCTCATTGCTAAGGCCGGGGGTTAAGGGTTTCTTTGCCCTTTTGCCATAGCGTCGGACACGTTAGACAATAGCCGTTCATAAACACCGAAACACGATTGAACCGGATCACCGTTAGCGATGAGTTCACCACCTGCCATGCCGGAACCCGCCTCCGAAGTGCCCGCCTCCGAAGTGCCCGCCTCTGAAGCAGATGTCGTTTCCGCGAAACGCGTTCTTGCCATTGAAGCCAAGGCTCTGAATGCTTTGGCCGACAGTCTGGGCGACCCGTTTTGCCGGGCGCTGGATCTCATAGCCGGGGTCAAGGGCCGCGTCGTCGTGACCGGCATGGGTAAAAGCGGCCATATCGGGCACAAGATTGCATCGACCATGTCATCGACGGGGACGCCGGCGTTTTTCGTGCACCCGGCGGAGGCGTCGCACGGGGATCTCGGCATGATTACCACCGATGACGCCGTGCTCGCCCTTTCCAATTCCGGCGAAACGTCGGAACTGGCGGACATCGCGGATTATGCCAAGCGGTTTGAAATCCCACTGATCGGCGTCACCGGCGGCAGTAGAAGCACGCTCGCCGAAGCCTCCGACGTGGCCCTGATTCTGCCCAATAACGAAGAAGCCTGTCCGATGGGGCTGGCGCCGACGACGTCGACGACCATGATGCTGGCTCTGGGCGACGCTATTTCGGTGGCGCTTCTGGAACGGAAAGGATTTTCGCCGGACGAATTCCATGTCCTGCATCCGGGCGGCAAACTGGGCCAGCGCCTTGTCAAGGTGTCCGACATCATGCATTCCGGCGACGACATGCCGGTGACAACGCCGGACACACCGATGTCCGAGGCGTTGATTGAAATGAGCGCCAAGAGTTTCGGCTGCATCGGGGTCGTCGGCGACGACGGGCTCTTGCGGGGCGTGATTACGGACGGCGATCTGCGCCGCCATATGAGTTCCGAATTGATCAACAAGACAGCCGATGAGGTGATGACCGAAGGGGCGCTCGCCATTAATCCGGAAATGCTGGCCAGCGTGGCGTTGGGCATTATGAACGTCCGCGGAATCACCAATATCTTCGTCACCAAGGATGACCGCCCCGTGGGCATTTTGCATATCCACGATTGCCTGCGGGCAGGCGTGGCCTGATTTATTTTCATTAGTCCGGGCCGGTATCATGAGCGCCACTAATACTTTCGGAGCAGACCCCCCTGGGACTAATATCGGGGTCAATTCAGGGCCCCAGGACCGCGATGCCCGCGCCGCAGCTTTGGCCGGACGCCGCCGGCGAATGGCCATGGATAACCGGGCCCGGCCAAGGGACCATAAGTGGTATAGCCGGTTCGTGCAGATGATGAAGGTCCTGCTGCCAGTGACGGCGGCGGTGTTGATCGCGTTGATTCTGGTTTGGCCGTATCTGCGTACCGAGGATCTCAGGTTTCGGCTCAGTTTCGCCGCCCTGACCGCCAACCAGAACGAAGACCCGTCCATGGTCAATCCCCGGTACCTGGGAATAGACAAGGAAAACCAATCCTATTCCATCACCGCCGATCTGGCCCGCAAACTGGCGTCGGGCACGCCCGCCGTGGAATTGGAAATGCCCAAGGCCGACATCACGCTCCAAGACGGAACCTGGCTGGTTTTGACGGCGAAAAACGGGGTCTTTCAGCAGACCAAGAAAACCCTCGACCTGACCGGGGCGGTAAACCTGTTCCATGACTCCGGATACGAGTTCAAGACCTCGAAAGCCGATATCGACCTGGAAAAGGGGCTGGCGCAGGGCTCCGCCGCGGTGCGCGGGCAGGGACCGTTCGGAGAGATGCAGGGCCAGGGCTTCCGCTTGCTGGACAAGGGCAAGACGATTGTTTTTACCGGCAAATCGAAACTGGTGATTTATCCGGGAATGGGGAAATCCGTCCAATGAGCGCCCGGTTGTGGAAAAACATCCGCTCAGACGGCCCAAAGCCGGGTGTCATGGTGGCGGTTCTGTTGGCCGGGCTTGTCGCTGGATTTATGGGCGGGATGGTTCCCGCCGCGGCGCAGGCCCAAACCCTGAATTTCGGCAGCGGCGGTTCCGATCAGCCCATCGAAATATTCGCCGACAACGGTATCGAATGGCAGCAGGAAAACCTGATGTTTCTGGCCCGCGGCAATGCCCGCGCCGTGCGCGGCCAGGTGACGGTGTTTGCCAGCGAACTTCGGGCGTACTACCGCGAAAAGTCTGACGGCAGCACCGATATCTGGCGTCTGGATGCGATCGGCAAGGTCCGGATTAAAACCGCCGGCGAGATGGCTTACGGCGACAAAGCCATCTATCAGGTGGAAAAGGGCATTCTGGTGTTGTCCGGCCGCAAGGTCCGGCTGGTTGCCGGCAGCGACGAAATTACCGCTACCAAGCAATTGGAATACTGGGAAAAGAAACAGATGGCCGTGGCCCGCGGCAACGCCTACGCCGTACGCAAGGACAAGCGCCTCAAGGCCGATGTTCTGGCGTCCTACTTCCGGGTCGATAAGAACGGCGACAACAAGCTCTATCGGGTGGATGCCTTCGACAACGTGAAAATCGTCACCCAGACCAACACTGCGACGGCGGACCGTGGCGTCTACAATGTTGAAAGCGGTATCGCCACCTTGACCGGTTCTGTTAAACTGGTGCGGGGGAAAAGCATTCTCACCGGTTGCAGCGCCGAGGTTAATCTGAACACCGGAATCAGCAAGATTTTCAGCTGTCCGACTACGCCTGGCGCGGTACGCAAGCGCGCTAAGGGCATTTTGCGGCTGCAAAAGAAAAAACCTTAAAGGGGAATCCTTTATTAGGGATATGAAATAAGAATGAACGACGACAAGAACAAACCGCCACATCCCAACGGCCCGTCTTCCAACGGCCCGTCTTCCAACGGCCAGTCTTCCAACGTCCAGTCTCCGAACGAAGGGCCTGCCGCCCAACGCCCAGTGACTCCCCCAGTGGTCTCCCCGGGGCCGCCCCAAGTAACATCCAGGCCCGCCCCCACCGCCGCCAAAGGCCAGCCGACGCCGCGTCTGGTTACTCACAACCAGGGCCTGGTCGCCAAGAACATGGGCAAGCGGTTCAAGAAACGCCCGGTGATCCGCGGCGTCTCAATGACTCTGCAACGCGGTGAGGTGGTTGGCCTGCTGGGTCCCAACGGCGCCGGCAAGACGACGTGCTTTTACATGATTACCGGACTAATGCCGCCCGATTACGGCAACATCATCCTCGACGGCGACGACATCACCGACTTGCCCATGTACCGCCGCGCCCGGCTCGGCATCGGCTACCTGCCGCAGGAGGCGTCCATTTTCCGTGGACTGACGGTGGAAAACAACATCCGCGCCGTGCTGGAAGTGGTGGAAACATCCCGTGACCGGCGCGAAGCCATCCTGGAAGCCCTGCTGGCGGAATTTTCCATTACCCATCTCCGGCGCACGCCATCGCTGGCGTTGTCGGGTGGTGAGCGCCGCCGCGTGGAAATCGCACGCGCCTTGGCGTCCAACCCGCACTTCGTTCTTCTCGATGAACCGTTCGCCGGAATTGATCCCATCGCGGTCGGCGACATTCGCGACCTGGTTGCCCACCTCAAAGACCGGGGGATTGGCGTTCTGATAACCGATCATAACGTCCGCGAGACTTTGGAAGTCATTGATCGTGCCTACATCATTCATGACGGCATGGTCCTGATGGAGGGCGCCCCTGGCGACATCGTCGGCAACGAGGATGTCCGGCGCGTGTATCTGGGTGATCGCTTTAACCTGTAGTTTTACTGTTTTTCCGCCCCGGCGAGGTACCCCATGGCGTTAACGCCGCGTCTCGATATGCGACAGAGCCAGTCCCTGGTGATGACGCCGCAATTGCAACAGGCGATCAAGCTGTTGCAGTTGTCGAATCTCGAGCTCGGAGAATTCGTCGAGGAGGAACTGGAAAAGAATCCAATGCTGGAGCGCGACGAAGGCCAGCGGGACCGGGACGATGACAATGCTGCGGGAACGGACGGAGACTTCGAAGACGGAGCGCGGGACGGGACCGGTGAAACGGAGACCCTGGAATCCATCGATTTCGACACCGCCCAGAAGGCGGTGATCGAGGACGACGCCCGGGACGTGGATTACGACAATACCTATTCCGATGACAGCCCCGCCGACGGCGGGCTGGACCAGCATCAGACCACGTCGTTCGCCGACGCCGGGTCCGGTGGCGGCAGCTTCGATCCGCTGGTGCCCAACCTGGAGGAAACCGTCTCCGAACGGCCGTCGTTGCGCGATCACCTGAACGCCCAGCTTTCCGTGGACATTACTGACCCCGTGGACCGGGTGATCGGCTTGCATTTGATAGACATGTTGGACGAAGCCGGTTACATCAGCGGCGATCTGGAAGCCGTGGCCGACCTTTTGGAGTGTGACGTCGCGCGGGTCGAAGCGACATTGGCGAAGCTGCAAAACTTCGACCCGGCGGGGATTTTCGCCCGCAGCCTGGCCGAATGCTTAGGCCTGCAGTTATCCGAAAAGGATCATCTGGATCCCTGCATGCAGACGTTTCTGGACAACCTGGACCTGGTGGGGAAACGGGATTTCAAGGGGCTGGCCAAGGTCTGCGGTGCGGATTCCGAAGACGTGCTCGACATGGTCGAGGAAATCAAGACCCTGGATCCGAAACCGGCCCTGGCGTTCGAGCATTTCATCACCCAGCCGATTACCCCCGATGTGTTGATGCGCCCGGCGCCAGGCGGCGGGTGGATCGTCGAGTTGAATTCCGAGTCCCTGCCCAGGGTTCTGGTCAACAACACCTATTATGCCCAGGTCAGTGGCCAGACCCGTTCAAAATCGGAAAAGCAATACATCGCCGATCAGTTTCATTCCGCCAACTGGCTGGTCAAATCCCTGCACCAGCGGGCGACCACCATCCTAAAAGTCGCCAGCGAACTGGTCGTGCAGCAAAGCGCGTTCTTCGCCAAGGGGGTGCAGCACCTTAAACCCCTGGTGTTGCGCGATATTGCGGAAGCCATCGAAATGCATGAAAGCACGGTCAGCCGGGTGACGTCGAACAAGTACATCGCTACGCCCCGGGGCATCTATGAATTGAAGTATTTCTTCACCCAGGCGATCGCGGCGACCGGCGGTGGGGTGCATTCCGCCGAATCCGTCCGCCACCGGATCAAGGCGCTGATCGACGAGGAAGCCCCGAAAAAAATTCTCTCCGATGACAAAATCGTCGAAATTCTGAAAGTCGAGGGAGTCGAAATCGCCCGGCGCACGGTGGCAAAATACCGCGAATCCATGAAAATCCCATCGTCGGTTCAGCGCCGCAGAGACAAAGCCTAGTGGTTTCAAAGACCGGATTCGCCCTAGCTAAATTTTTGTGAAAAACAAGATAGAAAAACTAAAAAATCAGGTGTATTGACTTCCTAACATCCGGCAACTATCGTCCCGGCCTTCACCCCCAGGGACTGGTTTTTTTAGCCGCGCGTACGAATATATAAGGTAGCGGTTGCCGCCGGTTTCTGATGGCTAATTAACATGGAATATTAATTTAACTAACCCATGGATATTTCCGTAAAAGGTAAAAACCTTGATGTCGGCGACGCCCTCAGGGGCCACGCCGAAGGTAATTTGGACAGCGCGGTCAGCAAGTATTTTGAACGCGCGATCGATGCCAGTGTCATTTTCACAAAAGAAGGCCGCCATATGCGGGCCGATATTTCGGTGCATCCCGGCCCTCGTGGGCTTATCGTGCAGGGGCGTTCGGAGGCGGACGACCCCTATGTCGCTTTTGATGGCGCACTGGAACGCATTTCCAAGCAATTGCGGCGCTACAAACGCCGCTTGGTCAATCACCACAAGGGCAACGCCGAAGAAGGCCTGTCGGGCCTGCAGTACGTTATTCAGCCCGACCACGCCGATGAAGAGATCCCTGAACATTCCGATCCGGTGATTATCGCTGAAATGCCTCAGGAAATTGCGACGTTGAGCGTCTCCGAAGCCGTCATGCGTATGGACCTGGCCGATCTGCCGGTGACCATGTTCCGCGACCGCACGTCGGGCCGGCTGAACGTGGTGTATCATCGCGCCGACGGCAACATCGGCTGGATCGATCCCAGCGATCAGGAATAAGCGAAGTCCGTAGACTGAACACGAAAACCGGAATCCAGTGACCGAGTTCCATCAAGGTTTTGAAAACAAAAGTGAGGACGGCTATGGAGATCAATGATCTTCTTGCCTCGGACGGCGTCACCGCCGATCTGAGGGCGACCAGCAAAAAACAGGCTCTGCAGGACCTCGCCCGTCGGGCATCCGAAGTCTCGGGCCTGCAAGAACGTGCCGTCTTCGATGTGTTGATGGAACGGGAACGTCTGGGCACTACGGGCGTCGGCAACGGCATCGCCATTCCGCACGGTAAACTGGCCAACCTGGAACGCCTGCACGGGTTCTTCGCCCGCCTGAAACAGCCGATCGACTTCCAGGCCATCGACGAACGCCCCGTTGACCTGATTTTTGTCCTGCTGGCGCCTGAAACCGCCGGCGCGGACCATCTCAAGGCGTTGGCCCGCATTTCCCGCCTGTTGCGGGACAAGGCGGTTTGCGAAAAACTGCGCGGCACCGACAGCGCCGAAGCGCTTTTTGCCATTCTGACCGAATCCGAAGAAGAACGCGCCGCCTGATCGGCTTTGACGTTCCGGCCCGGTCGGTTTCCTTTAAAAATCCGAAAGTTCCCGCCGCCGCCTTTCCAAAGGGCCGGGCGCGTTGCTACCATACCCCCGTGATGAAATATTGCGGGGGGGAGCACGCCGATGGTGGATTCGGACCTGATCTCATACGTCGACATGATCGGCTACCTGGGCGGCGTGGTGACGGTCTGGGGGCTGTATCAGAAAACCATGATTCCGCTCCGGGTCGGCGCCGTCTGCGGGAATGTGGGGTTTCTGATTTTCGGGATACTGGCGGGCTCCAACCCGACCTTTGTCGTGCACGCCTTGCTGCTGCCGTTGAACGCCTACCGCATGATTCAGATGATGCGGCTGGTCCGGGAAATGCACCTGTCCACCGACGAAGCCAACACCCTGGAGCCATTGATTCCCTTTATGAAGCGGGAAAAGAAAAAGGCGGGGGCCGAACTGTTCGCCATGGGCGACACGCCGGATCGGATGATCCTGATCAAATCCGGGATTATTCTGCTCAAGGAAATCGATGTCCGTTGCCACGAAGGCGAGGTACTGGGGGAAATCGCCATGTTCACCCCCGACGGCAAGCGGACCTGCACGGCGGTCTGCGAGACCGACTGCGAACTGTTCACGCTCTCCAACGAGGCGATGGCGCAACTGTTTGCCCAGAACCCGCGCTTCGCCATGTTCCTGATGCGGGTCATCGTTAAGCGCCTGCTGGACAATTGGCACGAAGCCGACGAACGTTCCCAGGCGCGGGTTACCGGATAATGATAAACACTTTTGATTAGTGCAGGCTGATCGGTTCCAGGTCGTTCTCGAACAGGGCGGCGTAAGCGGCGTTACGGTTTTCCATCAGACCCAACTGCTGGCCGTTGGCGGCAAACACGCCATAGAAGGTCCGGCCTTCCATTTCGAGCGGCTTGATGTAGGCCACGTCGGCCAGGCCCCAGTCCGCGAAATCCTGACCGGACATGGGTGGAGTCATCCCGGTGGAGGCGATTTTTTGAGCATCTTTGTTCATGACGGACCTCCTTCTTTGCTTATTCCGGTTGCACGTCGATGGTTTTCGGGGCTTTTCCCTTGCCACCGGACGCTGCACTTTCGATCTTGATGGTGCGGACCTCCGGCTCCGGTTGCAGGCGTTCCAGGTTGATAAACAGCAATCCGTTATCCAGGCTGGCGTCTTGCACTTCGATGCCTTCGGCAAGGACAAAGCTGCGCTGGAATTGGCGCGACGCGATCCCGCGATGCAGGAAGACGGCCTCTTCGCCGTTGGGGCCTCTTTCGTCGCGGTCTTCTACGTGGCCGCGAATGACAAGCTGGTTGTCCTCCAGGGCCACCGCCAGGTCGTCCATGGAAAATCCGGCGACCGCCAGCGTGATCCTGAGTTTATTCTCGCTGACCTGTTCAATGTTGTAGGGAGGGTAGCCCTCGGCGGACGCCTTCGAGGCCCGGTCCAGAATGCGCTCGAAATGGTCAAAACCCAGAAGCAGGGGGCTGTTGAAAACGGACATACGCGGCATCGGCGTGCTCCTCAGGCAGGTTGAGCGAGAACGGTTCTTCCGGGACCCGGACATCCGGCGTCCCAACCGGCGCCGGAAAGCCTCAAACAGGCCCCTCCGGCGCTTATCCATAGATTTGGCCTGAAACGCGGGGAAGTCAATAGGTCCGGGTCTTACGGGGCGAAACCCCGGGCAAATCGTTTTCAGAAGGCTTAGCGAACCCTGTCACGGAAATTTGACAAAATTGACCAGAATCACGGTGAAACTTTCGGCGGGAGGAGTATAATGCGCCTTGAAAACCTACCCGTAATATTAGCCAATACACCTACCCATAAGGGTAGGAAAAGGCAAAAAGAGGAAAATGACAAAATGGCTCTTTGGGCACGTTACGAACACAACGGAACGACAGGTTTTGGATCGGTCGAAGGTGACACCATCACGGTCCATGACGGCGATCTGTTTGCCGGCGCAACACCCCGCGGCGAAACGCTGGCCATGGGTGATGTTAAATTACTGGCGCCATGCGTGCCGACAAAAATGATTGCCATGTGGAACAACTTCCACGCCCTTGCGGCGAAGCTTGAGGTGGCGGAACCTGAAGAGCCGCTGTACCTGCTTAAGGGCAACAATTCGTTTCTTGGTCCCAATGAGACCGTTCGCCGGCCAAAGTCCTATGACGGCAAGGTCGGATACGAAGGCGAACTGGGCATCGTCATCGGCAAAACCTGCACCAATGTTTCCGAAGGCGACGCGCTGGATCACGTGTTCGGCTACACCTGCATCAACGACGTCACCGCCATGGAGTTGCTTTTCAAGGACAAGACCTTTCCGCAGTGGGTGCGGGCGAAAAGCTTCGACACCTTCGGCGTTTACGGCCCGGTCATCGCCACCGGCCTGGACCCGTCCACGCTGGTGGTAAAGACCGTGCTCAACGGAGATGAACGCCAGAACTATCCGATCAGCGACATGATTTTTCCGGTGCCGCGTCTGGTATCGATGATTTCGCACGACATGACGTTGATGCCCGGCGACATCATTGCCTGCGGTACGTCTCTTGGGGTCGGTTCCATGAAGGAAGTATCCAACACCGTCGAAGTCACCATCGACGGCATCGGCACATTATCGAACGTATTTGAATAGAGGGAATGAGGGAGAGAGCGATGAAAGTATGTATTGTAGGCGCCGGCGCCATCGGCGGCCTGATGGGGGCTAAAATGGCCCTCGCGGGGGAAGAAGTGACCGTCATTGATCAGGGCGCGCACCTGAAGGCAATCCAGGAAAACGGCCTGAAACTGATCTGGGAGGACGGCACGGAATACGTCGCCGAAATCGCCAAGGCCACCGACAAGATCGAAGAGGCCGGTGAACAGGACCTCATCATCCTGGCGCTGAAGGCGCATTATCTGGAACAGGTGGCGAAAAAAATATCCCTGATCAGCGGGCCGGAGACCATGATCGTCACCGTGCAGAACGGAATTCCGTGGTGGTACTTCCACAAGCACGGCGGTCCGCATGAAGGCCAGGGCCTGGAAACCCTCGACCCGGACGGTGTGCTGGGCAAGTATATCGACGCCGATAAGATCATCGGCTGTGTTGTCTACCCCGCCGCCGCCATCGAAGAGCCGGGCGTCATCCGCCACGTGGAAGGCGACCGCTTCCCCATCGGCGAGTTGGACGGTTCGGAAACGCCCAGGGTGCAGAAACTTTTTGACACCCTGACAAATGCCGGGTTCCGATCCCGTATTCTCGACGACATCCGCTCGGAAATCTGGCTCAAGGCTTGGGGCAATCTATCGTTCAACCCGATCAGCGCGTTGACCCACGCCACCCTGGTTGACATCTGCCAGTTCCCGGAAACCCGAAAACTGGCCGAAGCCATGATGGCCGAGGCGCAGGCGGTGGCTGAAAAACTCGGCATCACCTTCCGCCACACCATCGAAAAACGCATCGCCGGCGCCGAAAGCGTTGGCTCGCACAAGACATCGATGCTGCAGGATGTCGAGGCCGGCCGTTCGCTGGAAACCGAGGCCTTGGTCGGCGCTATTCTGGAACTGGCCAAAATCACCGAAACCCCGGCACCCTCCATCGCCGCGGTCTACGCCTGCGTTAAGCTGCTGAACAAGGTGATGCTGCTGGAAGGCGCCGGTGTGCGCGTCAGCGCTGCGGCCTGAAATTACGCAAAGGCCGATCCTGTTCTAAAGTTCGAGGAAGCAACCAAAACAAAAAAAGCTCCGCCGGTTTCGCCCGGCGGGGCTTTATAATTTGGTGGAGCCGGACGGGATCGAATCCCCTGCCCGGAGGGCAGCAAACCAAGAACCGGAGGTTAGAGGCCGGCATAAAAAACGCCGCCGTCCTATTCAGACAGCGGCGTTTAATATGGTGGAGCCGGACGGGATCGAACCGACGACCTCTACAATGCCATCGTAAGCCGTCGAAAAGAGCGGCGATTGAATTGACTTAACTTCAACCACTTACGACGCCACCCGCTATCCACTTTTCCTACCTATACGGCTCAATACCTGTACGTTATGCGTCGAATTTGGCAATATCTGGCAACGAATTTTCCATGTTCAAATCCTTCGGTTTTCTAACGGCAATAAGGCAAGCACACCTTCACTCTGACTCAACAATATCCGCTTTGGAAATTTGACCACGAAGTAATTTTAGAAAACTTGCTTCCCCACCGCTTCCAGGAACAAATTTACTTGTTGTGAATTCTTGGTCGTTTAGATCAACGTTTTTTAAAAATGGAATGAATTCATTTGGCTTTGGGATATAACCTTCTTTATCCCCGGCAATTTTGGGGTAAACATCAGTTCTCAGGAAGCGCATGAATGCTTTAAATGCATTTGTTTTCGGGAGAAGGTTCCCCTTTTTTTCAATTGCATCCCATGCTTTCGGCCACTTGTTTTGGATTGCTTTGAAATAATTGAAAATGATTTCAGCCGCATCTGTTACTTCATTCCTAATAAACAGGCTTCTTAGTGGCCTTATAGCCAACTCTTTTTCGGTTGGCTCAGAAAGAGTTTTTCCCCGAAGTTGATCTCGTTGATCAATAAAAGGTTTTGCAGAGATGAATGGGATTAGTGATTCGACAAAAGCGGCTTGGGTAAGTGGCTCGTTTTCTCGGCCTGGTGTAGCCACACCAAGTCTTTTTATTCGTTTAAAGAAAGGACTAGCTTTAGTGCTATCAAGTGCTACGGCTATGTTATGGCAAAATTTAAACGGAGTTGGTGCGCGAGCTAACTCCGCCAGATCATAAACCAGACTTTTGTTCACCTTAGTTTGCGCAAGATTTACGGTTGCAAAGATATTTGCCTGTTCTGGAAGGTCTGCTCCTATAAAGATAGAAGCATTTAAATCAAATTTCCCTCCCTCAAAGTCACCAATAAAATTCCATTCCTTATCAAAAAAGCCAGCTATCCGATGTTGGCCGTCTAAAATTTTGCCAATTTTATCTTGGGAAATTGAATTTTCGGGCTCAACCTCATCTTCATATGGATGAAGCGTTAAAGTTTTATTTTTTGCATCGTATTCTGCACATTTTTCGTCAACCGCGAGAATGATCGCAGTTGGAAACGTTGCATATGGTCCTTGAATATAAGCTCTGATTTCATTGACCCTATAGTCCTTTAATGGGCGCTGAATACCGAGATATTTTTCAACATCACGCTCCTCGGCCTCCAAGCGACGAACATCGGCGTAGGCTATTGATACTAATTTTCTGGCGCTAATATTAATTAAGAAGAATTCACCAACAGGCTGGCTTACCCTTAGTGCATCAAAAGTTAAAGTGGTATCATTTTCGTTGTTGGGGTTATTCATTTGCTCCCCCTATGCACTAACTCTGGCTTCTAAGCCTTTTGTCGCTTCCTGTTCACCATTTCGTAAGCCCTCATCAAAATCAGGAGCCTTAAAAACGTCGTCGAGAATGGCGAGGTACCACATAAATAAAGAGACGAGATATACTATTACCCCGCTTTCGCCTAAATAGGTTGATAGCCATTGACCTGCCCCCCATAAACTAGGTCATGATGAAAGAGAGTTCTCCGTTATATTTAAACACGGAGGACACTATGAAGAAGCGTTTCACAGAAGAGCAGATCATCAACATATTGAAGGAACAGGAGGCGGGCTTTCCGGTCAAGGAGATCACCCGCCGCCACGGCATTGCGGAGCAAACGTTTTATCGCTGGAAGTCGAAGTTCGGGGGTCTGGAGGTATCGGACGCCAAGC
>JACKQG010003603.1_pt1 | contig 18788 bp, 21 predicted proteins | sample 8237621 | NCBI WGS metagenome assembly JACKQG01 (sample SAMN15677084, study PRJNA649215) | marine metagenome | biome: marine; feature: Black Sea; material: saline water; isolation source: suspended particulate matter (SPM) from the Black Sea western gyre | collected 2013-06-09/2013-06-10 | depth... | reverse complement strand
TTGCGATGAAGATTTTCGCTCCCAACAGGAAAAACAGCGCCTGTCAGGAGCTGGTAGGGCAGTATTTGAGAGGGTGATCCATAGGGAACCTTGTTCTGGGTACCGGGTACTGGGTATTGGGTACTGGCTTAATTATTAGGGATCTTATTGAAAATTAGGCGCAAGTCAAGAAAAATCGCTTTTGTTGGTCCTGGTAATCCCCACTTCTTACCTGCCGCATACTGCTGACCGATTGAACAATAGAGCAGGGGCGACGAATCGAGTTATTGAATAATGTTCTTGACAAGCATCTAAATATAGAATATATGTTGGTAAAAAAGGATAAATAATGAATTATGGATAGAAAAGACACCGGAATATTGAACATTCTTCAGAATAACTCCAAGGCCTCCAATCCGGCCATCGGCAAAGCGGTCGGGTTGACCCCGTCAGCGGTCTTTGAACGTATCCGCAAGCTGGAAGCCCGCGATGTGATTGAATCCTATCACACCAAGCTGAATCCCAAGGCCGTGGGGTTGGGTGTCTTAGCGTTTGTGTTCCTGAAGGTGGCCATTGGTGAGGATGAGACGGATATCGATCAGGCCCTGGCGCAAATCGAAGAGGTCCAGGAAGTCTATCATGTGGCGGGGGAGGACTGCTACATGATGAAGGGATGGGCTGCGGATAACGCTGACCTGGGAAGGCTGCTCCTGGAAAAAGTCCACCCCGTCAAAGGGATTCTTGCGACGCGGACCACCATTGTGCTTAAAACCGTAAAAGAGAATGCCTGGATCCCCCTGGGGGGAGGCTTAAAAGCAAATAACCCGGCTTGATAGGAGGGAGTTATGCGCGTTGCCATCATCGGCGCCGGAATCGCCGGTTTGGCCGCCGGGTACCGGCTAAGGCAAAACGGTGTCCATCCGGTGATCTTTGAAAAGGCGTCTTTTGAAGGCGGTCGAATGGGCTCGGAACGGATCAAGGGCTTCATTGTCGATAGGGGCGCCTACACGATTCCGGAAAGCCATCGCTACTTTCTCAACCTGATTCAAGAACTGGGTCTATCGGATGCATTGGTGGAAACCCCCGGGACTGCGTCCACCTTTGTGGGGGGTGAGGCCCACAAAATGAAGATAGGCTCCCCCAAAGACTTTCTAAAGTACAAGCTCTTGAACTTCAAGAGCAAAAAGGATCTCGTCAAGCTTTTCTTGTATGCCCAATCTTTAGGGAGACGGTTGGACCTTCAATCACCGACTCCAAAAACCCTTGCTCTGGAAAATGAGACCGTTTCCGACTACCTCTTACGGGATTATAATGTCCATATGCTGGAGAAGATCGCATACCCCATTTTTGCCGACCTCTTCCTGGGTGTTCCCGAAGATAACTCAAAGGCCGCATTTCTCGCCACCATCCGGAATCTCACCCGTTTCAAGATTTTTACCTTGAACCCGGGTATGGGTTTGGTGGCTGAAAAGTTACGGGAAATGCTGGATGTCCGGGAAAATACCCCGGTTCTTTCGGTGCGGAGAGACGGAAAGGCGGGTACCTATCGCCTGGAAACCGGCGGGAGCCATCCTGCGAGTCTTGGGTTCGACAAAATCATCTTTTGTATTCCGCTGCCCCGCATACCCGATGTGCTTGAAGAGCTCCCCCAATCCTTAAGAAAGGATTTGAAGGGAGTCCTTTATACCCCCTCCATTGTGGTCGCCATGGGGTTGATGCGGCCGTTTACCGGTCATTCTTTCATGAATACCTTCCTCCGCCATGAGATCAGGACACTCGCCACCGTGGTTTTGGACCACCACAAGGGTCCGGATCGCATCCCCCGGGGAAAGGGCCTGGCCACAGCCATCCTGACGAAAGATGCCGCCACACGGCTTTTTAAAAAATCGGATAATGACGTGGTTGAAGCCGTATCTTCGGAACTGGATGCGTTGTGGCCCTGTTTTTCCGGCCGTATCTTGTTTGCCCGCGTGTACCGCTGGCCGTTCGGAGCTGTGCAGCTTCCGCCCGGCGCCCTCGCACGGCAGCTGAAGATGCGCAAAGCGTTGGATGCCCTGGGCGCTTCAGTGGCCTTTGCCGGTGACGGCCTTTACCGGGCCAGCATGGAGGTGAGCCTCAGAACCGGTTATAAAGCGGCCGACCGGGTTTTGGGTAAGGGGTGAGGGGTTTCGCCGTATATGCGTTTCATATCCGGAAATTCGGTCGAATAATAATGAACCCAGATGTACATGTGGTTGAACAGCGCAACGCACAGCGCCGCGATCGACGCGTACCACAATCCAGGCACCCAGAGCAGCAGAAAACCAAACGTGTACATTCCATTGCGCGTAAACCGGAAGATCCCCTTTCGCACGAATGGCATAGACCGGTACGCCTCATCGAAATGATCGATACCCAAGGCGCGCTTGAAGCTGAAGTAACGTTTTACCGAGTAGAACAGATATACCGCCGGGATCAGAGCGATGATGGCGAGAATCCTGAGTGTGGTAAGATCAGCTGCCAGTGTGTCCCTGTTTGATATGGCCAGGATAAAGACGGCTGCCACTCTCGAAATGCCCAGGATCGAAAACCCCATGGCATACACCGGAAAACCCTGATTGCCGAAAACCCGGGTGAGCCAGTACCCATGTAGCTGTGTTCGCCAGCAAAACCATACATATACCTGATGCGCGATGGCAATGGCAACGGCGAGCAAAAACCACTCCGGGCTGCTGATGCCCCACAGCATACCGGTATCTATTCCCTTTAGACAACGAGCCGATCCCAACACCGCAAGCAGGGCAACCAGAAGAAGCCCATGAAGCCATTGCCTCTCCAGGATCAATCGCAACCGAGACATAATGCTACTCTAAATTCCATGAACTATCCGCCCGCTGCTGCATTTCTTGGTCCGTCACGGTGATGATGGTGATTTGCATGGTTCTTCTCTTAGTATCAGGATATTGGATTTTAAACAGCCGTTTCGACAGGTCAATGATAGTCTATCGACTCTTCAATTAAGGGTCAAGTGAAGATCTATATATGCAAGGGGGAGAAAGAAGGGAGGAAAAAAGTTGCAGGTTCATGTGATTTGGGGTAGTTTTCCATGCAAATTAACTGTTTTCCCTATGTTCTTAACGGTCATTAACCTCTGATCACTAACCACAGGGACATTGGACATTCGACGCCGGATGTAAACCTGCAGAGTGTTAAAATGAAAGATGAACGGATATTTTTCAAGTCGCAGGATCTGAAAATAGAGGGTCTGATCAACGAAGGCCAGAGCGAAAACGGGGTCGTTGTGACACATCCTCATCCCCTTTATGGCGGGGAGATGCACAGCAACGTGGTTGAATCGGTGGTGCGGGCCTATGGGGAAAAAGGGTATACGACACTGAGATTCAATTTCAGGGGTGTGGGCAAGAGCGAAGGGAGGTATGATAACGGGTCCGGGGAACAGGAGGATGTGAGAGCCGCCGTTGCATTTCTTAACGAATTGGGAAAGATGTCCATCGATTTAGCAGGATATTCGTTTGGGGCCTGGGTCAATGCGCAATGCATTGAAAGACTGACCGATGTAAAAAGAATGGTAATGGTCTCTCCCCCTGTTAACTTTATTGATTTCTCTTTTCTTAAATACTGCGCAAAGATCCGGCTGGTGATTTCCGGGTCTGAAGACGATATCGCCCCTCCCTCCATGATCAAAGATATGATTCCGGTATGGAATCCGAAGGCAGAGTTCAATATTATAAATGGGGCGGATCATTTCTACTTGGGGAAGACCAGCGAGATTGAGAGAATGATCGGAGACCTGATTGATCTGGAAGGGTAGGGTAGTGTATTTTGGTATCTCTCACCTGCTTCGCTAGAGCACGCAGAGATCATAGAGATACACTTTTTTCTTTGCCTGATTTTTTGAGAGGAAAAATCAGGCAAAACAATCAGCCTTAGCAGGGATGATCAAAAATCGACCACAATAGTTAATGGATGAATTTGGGCTTAGGGCAATCACTGGCGTTTGAGCAGAATCCGGACACCTGTCCCGCTGAATAGCGGGATCAAGGATTCTGGCCAAAAACTTCTGTAACTCTGTGAACTCTGTGAGCTCTGTGAGAGAAACAAAAACAATTTAGCGGTCATGAGGCGCCAAAGCTTGGTCCGGGAAGAGATCTATGGATAGAATAGCTGTTTTGAAAAATCCTATACAGGAGTATGCCTGGGGGTCTAAGACGGCAATACAGACCCTTCTTGGTCTGCCTGCCCCTTCGGAAAAACCTGCGGCTGAACTCTGGCTAGGCGCCCATCCCAAGGCCCCTTCAGAGGTGATGATAGAGGGTGAGTGGCAATCCCTTGAAAAGATCATTGAAAGGGATCCGGTTTCGGTCCTCGGTAAAGGGGTTGCCAAAAGATTTTCTAATAAGCTTCCATTCCTGTTCAAGGTCCTTGCTGCGGATCGCCCCCTCTCCATCCAGGTCCACCCCAACCTCGAAGAGGCACGGGAAGGGTTTAAAAGAGAAAACAGACTCGGGATATCGCTTGATGCCTCCGAGCGTAACTATAAAGACGCGAACCACAAGCCTGAAACCCTGTGCGCTATTACGCCTTTTGAGGGCCTGAAGGGGTTTCGCACACCAGAGGCTATAATAAGCCTGCTGGACAGGGTATCAGTCTCGACCCTGTCCCATGAACTCAGCAGGTTGAGAAATGAGTCTGACGGTTCGGGGCTGAAACATTTCTTTACGTCACTTATGTCCCTGGATCAGGCCCACAGGGAGCGGGTAGTTGATGAGGCGATACGCGGCGCTGAGCGTTATGTCAACGAAGACCGGTCATTTTATTGGATGGTCGAGCTTAACCGGGAATATCCCGGAGACATTGGGGCCTTGTCACCCCTTATCTTCAACCTGGTGGAATTAGCGCCCGGGGAGGCGATTTATATCCCGGCCGGTGAACTCCATGCCTATCTGAAAGGGGTTGGAATGGAGCTTATGGCCAACTCTGACAATGTTCTGAGAGGGGGTCTGACCCAAAAGAATGTGGATGTTCCAGAGCTGCTTAAGATCGTGAATTTCAGTCCTGAACCTGTAGGGAAAGTGGAGTTATCCGGCGGACTGCCGGGAGAGAAGATTTATACGACCCCTGCCGATGAATTTCAGCTGTCGGTAATATCCGTTGCAAATGGAGATCCATTTATTAGCGAGAAGGATCGAGGCGTGGAGATCATGATCTGTATGGAGGGAGAGGCCCGTATTAAAGACAGCGGCCATAATGAACCGGTGTCTCTTACAACCGGGAATTCAGTAATAATACCTTCATCAGTGGGATGGTATCAGATTGATGGGAGGGCAAGATTCTACAAGGCTGCTGTGTAGACGTTCACAGGTTCAAGGTTCAAGGTTAAGGACAAGGACGATGAACATTTTTCAAAGGTCTCGGTTCAGGTAAGAAATCAGACAAAAAGTGAAGAATTGAAAGTGGAGAAAAATGGAGATTGGCTATTTTCCGTCTGCCGCAAAGGCAAAACCTCTTTCAATGGCCTTTTGATTGGCCTTGAAGAACTTTTCTTTCCCCTTAAGGGCAGCTTCCATTCCCTTGATTGTTTCTTCAAGAGACAGCAACCCTGCCTTGGCACAGACCGTTCCGATCATTACCATATTTCCCCCGCGCTCCGAGCCTGCTTCACGGGCCAGATCTATGATGGGCACCGGGACTACATCGATATTATCACGGGAAGGTCTCTCTTCAAAAAGGGATGAATTGAGAAAAACGGTTCCTCCTTCAACCACTGTGGATTCAAACTTTTCAAGGGAAGGATAGTTCATGGCCACGAGAATATCCGGGTTGGACGCCACGGGAGAGGCGATCTTTTTGTCAGACACGGTTACGGTACAGTTGGCCGTACCCCCGCGCATTTCAGCGCCGTAAGATGGAAAATAAGTTACATCGAGCCCTTTATGCATGGCGCCATGAGTCAGGACATATCCCATCAGCAAAACACCCTGGCCGCCAAAACCTGCGAAAATTGTTCGGGTAATCATTTTTTGTCCTCGTATCCGGTGGTATCTTTGATAAGACCTAAGGGATAGGTCTTTACCATTTCTTCGTTAACCCAGTCCCATGCAGCCTTGACCGGCATCTTCCAGTTTGTCGGGCATGGGGAAAGTAGTTCTACCAGGGAAAAGCCGAGATCATCTAACTGGCACTGGAAGGACTTTTTGATGGCTTTTTTGGCCTTTCGGATCTGTTTGATCGTCGTCAGCGCGCAGCGTTCAACAAAAACCACGCCACCGCAGATGGCTAACATGCTCGAAATGTCAATGGGCTGGCCGTGCAGCCTTGCATCGCGGCCTCTGGGGGCCGTTGTTGCATTCTGGCCTAAGAGCGTTGTAGGGGCCATCTGGCCGCCGGTCATGCCATAAATGGCGTTATTTATGAAGATGGCTGAGATTCTTTCGCCCCGGTTTGCTGCGTGGATGGTCTCGGCTGCGCCTATTGCAGCGAGGTCGCCGTCACCCTGATAGGTGAGGACAAATTTATCCGGATGAACCCGTTTAACGCCTGTGGCAACGGCGAGTGCCCTTCCATGGGGTGCTTCAACCATGTCAAAGTTAAAATAGTTATAAGCCAGGACGGCGCAGCCCACGGGCGGAACGCCAATCGTATCTTCTCTGAGTCCCATCTCATCTAAGCATTCAGCAACGAGACGGTGTGCAATCGAGTGTCCGCATCCGGGACAGTAATGGGTGGGGTTATCCTTCAAAGACTCTGGCCGACCAAATACCTTTTTATATTCTATTTCCGTACTCATACTTCCATCCTCCTGCCCACTTTTCCGTCGCCTTTCACGGTCGATCGAAGAAACTCGGCCACTTCAGCAGGGGTGGGAATTAATCCTCCTGGCACGCCATGAAAATAGATCTCGGCCCTCTCGCCCACGGAGAGGATCACATCTTCTACCATCTGGCCCAAACACAACTCAAAGACCGCTACCTTGGGTATCTCCTTAGACAATTCCCGCAGGGCAGGGAGGGGGAAAGGCCAAAGAGATATGGGTCTGAAAAGACCTGCGTTAATCCCCTCGGCCTTGAGGTCTTCAATGGCGCTTTCAGCGATGCGCGCTGCAGTGCCGTAAGCCACTACGATAAGCTCGGCGTCTTCTGCGTATTTCGTTTCCCAGCGCTGTTCCTCGGCCGTTATACGGTCATATTTTTTCTGGAGATCCAGATTATGTCGATAAAGCTCACCCTGCTGCCCAAGGATCATGGAGAATATTGCCCTTGCTTCCCGGCCCTTACAGCCGCGCAGGGCCCAGTCCTTTTCGGGCAGGTCCTTAAGGTCTATGAAGTCGGGGAAAACCACCGGTTCCATGACCTGTCCCATCAGGCCATCACCCAAAAGCATGACCGGGTTGCGGTACTTATCAGCCAGATCAAAGGCCTCAAAAGTCAGGTCAACTAATTCCTGGCCACCGGCCGGAGCCAGCACAGGAGTTCGGTAATCACCGTGAGCCCCGCCCCGGGTGGCTTGAAAATAATCGGCGGCTGAAGGCGCTATATTACCGAGACCCGGCCCCCCCCGCATCATGTTTACGATGACAGCGGGAAGTTCCATCCCCGCCATATAAGAGATCCCTTCCTGCTTCAGGGAGATCCCGGGGGACGATGATGAGGTCATGGTCCTGGCTCCGGCCACCGAGGCTCCGAGGACCATGTTTATGGATGCGACTTCGCTCTCACCCTGGATAAAGGTGCCGCCCACCTCAGGCATTCTTGCAGATAGATACTCGGGCAGCTCGTTCTGGGGGGTGATGGGATAACCAAAATAATAACGACAGCCGGCGCGGACCGCCGCCTCTCCCACTGTTTGGGAACCGTTCATTAACATTTTTTCACTGGGCACGATACACCTCTATAGCTACTTCAGGGCAGACGGTGGCGCACATGGCGCATCCGACACATCCCTTTTCGCCTTCAGAAACGTTTTCTTTGGGTCGGGCTGGAGAGTAACCCTTGTTATTTAGAGACTCATCCACTTCGATCCTGTTGTTCGGGCAGACTTCAATGCAAATGTGACATCCTTTGCAGAGTTCTCTGTCAACCGCTATCTTACCTTTTTTTGTCTTCTTTGCCATATTATCTACCGCTTAGTTTGGATTCAATCGGATACCCCTCTGTCTGTACAGAGGATAATGTTGCATACTGGTATTTTGCAAAACACTCTAACTATATTTTAGATTTCATTTTGTCAAGATTTTTGTTGGGTTTGTTTCATATTTGAGAAATCCTTATGTGGGAAGTCATGGCATCGATCTCATTTTGTTGACAAATGGAGTGCAGTATGTTGTTTTTGAATCCATGATATGGAACCTTTATTCTCCCATTGCGGGACACAGCGTTAACATCTTCCTCCTCCTGGGCTTGGGAGGGTCGGTGGGATTCCTCTCCGGACTCAGCGGTGTGGGGGGCGGATTTCTCATGACGCCTTTGCTGATTATGGCTGGCATACCTCCAACCGTAGCTGCTGCCACAGATTCAAGCCAGATTGTGGGTTCAGCAACTTCCGGGGCCTATGCCCACTACCGTATGGGAAGTGTGGATTTCAAGATGGGCCTGCTCATTTTTGCCGGAGGATTTGTCGGTAGCACCGTGGGTGTAGAGATCATCAAATTCATGAGGGAGGTTGGTGAGGTAGACTTCTTTATCGAGATCATCTATGTGGTGCTGTTAGGGATTTTAGGGTTTTACATGATGGCGGAGAGTGTTAACTGTCTTATAAAGAAAAAGAGGGTTCCCGGTTCGATTGAGAAATCGAAAAAGAGATCCTTCCATGACCGTCTGATTCAGATCCTCCCGTGGAAAATGCGATTTGACAAGTCTGGCCTGATCCTTTCCCCCGTGCTCCCTATATTAGCGGGCTGCTTTGCGGGTATGGTGGCGGCTATCTTAGGTGTGGGCGGAGGCTTCATCATGCTCCCGACAATGTGCTATGTTCTCCGTATGCCCATGCATGTGGTGGTAGGCACAAACCTTTTTCAGGAAGTCCTTGTCTGTGCCAATGTTACCGCAATGCAGTCCATTACAAACCATACGGTAGATCTGGCATTGGCCCTGATCCTGTTATTGGGCTCCACGGTCGGGGCGCAATTCGGGGCCCGGCTGAGTCATAGAGTTAACGCGGACTACCTCAAATTGGTTTTGGCCTCCGTCATACTCCTGGTTATGGTCAAAATTCTTGTGGAGCTTACCTTTTCACCAGACCTGATGCTGGGCATCAAGGGAGGAAGGTAAGATGAAACCGCGGAAGCGCTTTTCAAAATTGGTTTTATGCGTGCCGGCTGCCCTGTTTTTGCTATGGATCTCTCTACCTTTGTACGCAGCCTCTTCAAAACTCCTTGTCAAGCCGGATCTGGTCCGGATCGGGGCATTATACAACGGGACGAAAGTCAATTTCTCAGCAGAGATTCCCCGGGGATGTGATGCTATTGTGGAAGTAACGGGCGGGGATGTGGAAGAAACAGTGGTGCAAAAGGTGCGGCGGTTTGGTTTGTGGATGAACGGGAGGGAAATTACTGTCAAAGGCGCTCCCAGTCTCTATCTATCCATGAGTAGCGAACCGGCTCTGCTCACCGGTCCGGGTGTGGCCTCTTTGTGGAGATATGAGGCGCTGAAAAAAGGAGTTTCATTCTCAGGACACATAAAGGTGACCGAAAACGACAAGATATTTAAGGAGTTTTTAAAGTTAAAGCAAAGCCTGAAACTCTATGGGGTATTCCCGGGGGCATTGAAGGTTTCTCCCTCTTCAGGGGCTCGATCGACTGTTCGGGGTTCCTTCAAACTTCCCTCCAACGTAACCCCCGGAAGCTATCAGGTTTCCCTGTCTGTTATTCAAAAGGGAGAAAGGCTCTTTCGTGAAACTGTCCCTTTAAAGGTTGTGATGGTCGGTTTTCCGGAGTTGGTTTATCGTATGGCTAAGAAGCATGCTGTTGCGTACGGATTCCTATGCATAACGATAGCCGCACTCGCAGGACTTTTTGTGGGACTGGTTTTCGCAAAGTCAAGAGCACACAAGGGGCGTAAATCAATGGCATTGAAGTGATGGAGTGGTGGAGTATTGGTCTTAGAATCAAAGAGAAGGCATATAATAGGAGCATTACCAGTTTGTTAAAGCTTATCCCCGTAAAAGCGGGGATTGGGATGATATACCGCGCCGTCATTCCCGCGAACGCGGGAATCCAGAATCGATAACCTTGTCTTCGATCTGATCGGGGATCGGAATGATAATGGAAAAACAATTTTATGTCTACATGATGGCAAGTAAGCGAAATGGAACACTTTATTTGGGTGTAACTTCTGATATCGTCAAAAGAGTATGGCAGCACAAGAACGGTTTGACTGAAGGTTTTACAAAAAAATATGGAATTAAAAGACTCGTTTATTACGAAATCCATAAAGACGCCGAGAATGCTATAAAAAGAGAAAAGCAACTCAAGAAATGGAGAAGAGCATGGAAATTGGAATTGATAGAAGAGAAGAATTCCGAATGGCGTGACTTGTATGCAGATATATGTCAACAGACTGGATTCCCGCGTTCGCGGGAATGACGTCCTGCGTTTGCGGGGATGATTCGGTATGGTTTCAACTTTAACAAACTGGTAATGCTCCCTATACAAGTAGGATATCTAATGGAATTCGTGAGGTTTTGTCCTTTGGTTTTTCCATGAGAAGGCTTGATTAATCTGGAGGTTTTTATGAAGTATTTTATGGAACCTGAGAGTGTTGCCCTCATCGGGATAAGTCGCAAGAGCGGTCCCGGGAGCTTCAATCTCATGGAGAATATGATCAGGTTTGGGTTTTCCGGGAAGATTTTCCCTGTTAATCCCAACAGTACAGAGATCCTCGGCAGAAAGGCGTACCCCGACATAAAGGCGATTAATGAAAAGATCGATTTGGCGGTCATAAGTACTCCCCGTGAAACTACGCTCGGGATACTTGAGGATTGTGTTGTTGCAGGTGTCAAGGCGGCTATTGTGGTCAATCAGGGCTTTGCCGATGCAGACACCGTAGGGAAGGCACTTCAGCAGGGGATGTCAGAGATCGCAAAAAAAGATGGGCTGAGAATTCTCGGGCCCAACACACTCGGGGTTATCAACAACTATAATGATTTTACCACCTCTTTTATGCCGATGACAAAGGAGCAGGTTCCAATCGGTTTGATATGCCAGTCAGGGATTTTCTTTGTTGGGGCGCGAGAATTCAGCAGAAACATCGGAAAGGGGATCGATATCGGAAACGCCTGTGATGTCGGGTTTTGCGACGCCTTGAAATATTTGGGAGAGGATCCTGAAATCAGGGTTATTGCAATCCATATGGAAGGGTTAAATCAGGGAAAGAAATTCCTTGAGTTAGCCGAAAAAATTGTCAAGGAAAAGCCGGTTATTATCTACAAAACCGGGAGCAGCGAGAGAGGGGCAGAGGCCGCCATATCTCACAGCGGGAGTATGGCCGGTAATTATCAGGTATACATGGCAGCCTTGAAACAGACCGGTGTTATCTTCATAGAAAAGGACGGGCAGATGGTCCATGCGGTAAAGACGCTGCTCAACCTCCCCACCATGAAGGGGGATCGAGTGGCGGTCATAACTTTCAGCGGTGCAGCGGGGATCATGATCAGCGACAGTCTGGAGAGGCATGGTCTGAAAATCGCATCCCTTTCCCCGGAGACCATTGAGTCGGTGGCTAAGCTCTCTCCTGAATGGATGCCCCTTGGAAACCCATTAGACATATGGCCGGCAGTGATGCTCCACGGAACCGAAAAAGCCTATTCAATGGCGTTAGAGGCAGTATTGAAAGATCGTAATGTAGATGGGGTTGTCTGTGTGGCCATCGGTCCTGAGAATGAATTCTCTTTTCTTGATGTTTCCGAAGTCCTCAAGGGGGTGAGAGAGAAACTCCCTGATAAACCCGTGGCGGCCTGGATTTACGGTCCAAATTCAGGGGAGATCGGTGAAAGATTTGAATCCACAAAGAAGATAATGGCGTATCCGACACTTGATGCGGTTTCATGGTCATTGTCTATCCTGAAAGACAGACACGAGGTTCTTGCACGGAATGGAAAACTATAAAAAGGCAGCCACCTTAGATAATCATTTTGAGGCCCAACTGTTGGAATCGGTTCTCAGAGAGCGGGATATTCCCCACCTTATGAGATCTTACCATGATACGGCGTTTGATGGTCTGTTTCAGACGCAGAAGGGATGGGGATATGTCAGCGCACCGCAGGGCTATTTAGATGAGATAATGGAGATCCTTTCCGATTTGAGACAGAATGACGCCAGTTCCATTGTTGAATCTGAGTGAACCTTGATGGTCTCGTAAAAAGTCCCCAAGTCCGTCACCCCCGCGAAAGCGGGGGTCCATAAACGTGCGCCTAATTTTCCTGGATTCCCGCGTTCGCGGGAATGACGAAAACGGAAGATTCTTGGCTTTTTCCGGCTGGGTGCAGACACCTTGAGAAAATAGTTGGTCATAAGTGCCTAAAATGATCTAAAGTGCCTAAAATGACTAAAGTTGAAAATGTTGTTTGACATTTTAAAATAAACGGTCACAGAATAAGGCATTTGTCGATTCACCTGTTTGTGTAAATCGAGGGGCAAACCGTTTGGATTGTGTACTTTGTGTTACAAGTGCCCTCTGATCTGGTTTATTTCTAAATTGCGGAGGTACAAACATGTTCAAGAAAATATTTCTTTTACTGATAATATCATCTGTTATGTTAGGATGTTATAACAAAGACCTCAACTTAAAGATCCGATTCGCGCAGACAGAAGGTTTGCGTGCGGATGCCCGGATTATTTTTGAGAAAAATCACATCGGTAAGGTAGACGCCATCTCTTACTCCGAAGGGGGTGACTACATTGCCGAAGTGAAGATCCATAAGGGTTTTAAGAAGGCGGTAACTGAGAACTCCCGGTTTTTTATTATTAATGATCCTTCGGAAAAAGGGCGTAAGGCCATTGAAATGATAAAGGTGGCAGAGGGTGGCGTGCCTCTTGAAAAGGGTGCCATGATTGAGGGTTCTACACGGTTTGCGTTCCTCTTGGGTCAGATGGAAGAGGACTTTGGCAAAGCTATGTCAGAATTAAGCCGTAAAATAAATAGATTATCCGATGAAATAAAACAAATACCTGAAAGCGAAGAAATCAAGAAACTTGAGCGTTACCTGAATCAGCTAAAAGAAAAAATGAAAAAATCGGGGAAAGAGCTTCGCGAAAAAATACAAAAAGAGTTATTGCCCTGGATTCAGAAAGAGATCGAAAATCTGAAGGAAAGACTCAGAAAGTTTGGCCGGGAAAAAGAGGTGGAACCTCTCGAAGTGAAGATGGAAGAAATAAGAAAAATCTGAATGCCGGAAAGTCTTCTTCTGGAACAACGCCCCCAACAGAATTATTAAGTTTGTGGCCCTTGGAAGCCCTAACTGTCGAATAACTGAGAGGAGGGAGAAAAACCCATGATAGGACTGAGCGCTGAACAGAAGATGATATTTGCCACGGTTAAGGGGATTGTTCAAGAAAAGATACAGCCCAGGGCTGCAGAAATCGACGAGCGGGCGGAATTCCCATGGGACACGGTCAGGATATTTGCAGAAAATGGTATCTTAGCCCCTCTTCTCCCCGAAAAATATGGGGGTATCGGGCTGGACTATCTGACCTTTTCCATGATTTTGGAAGAAATCTCAAAGGTCTGTGCCTCTTCAGCCCTCATCCTGATTGCCCAGGCCGACGGCATGCTCCCTATTCTTTTTGCCGGTAGTGAAGCGCTGAAAGAGAAATACCTGCCCGGGCTGGCCAAGGGAAAACTGGCCGGATTTGCGGCCACTGAGCCCGGAGCCGGATCGGATATCCTTTCCATGAAGACCCGTGCAGTTCGAAAGGGAGATGTCTATGTCTTAAACGGCCAGAAATGTTTCATCACCAATGGAAGCATTGCCGATGTCTTAACCGTCTATGCATTCACAGACCCTGAAAAAGGCTCAAAGGGAATTACGGCCTTTGTCATGGAGAAAGACTCCAAAGGCCTCAACTATGGCAAGAACGAAAACAAGATGGGTATGCGAGGCTGTGTCAATTCGCAGCTGTTTTTTGAAGATATGGAGATATCCGCAGAGAATATCATCGGCCATGAAGGCAAAGGGATTGCCAATATGATGCCTGCCCTGGATACCAGCCGGCTCTTTTCCGCGTCCCAGGCCGTTGGCCTGGCTCAAGGCGCCATCAACGAGGCCGTCAAATATGCCAGAGAAAGGGTTCAGTTCGGTAAACCCATTGCCGACTTACAAGCCATACAATTCATGATTGCAGATATGGTGGCAAATACCGAGGCCGCCCGTCTCTTGACCTACCAAGCGGCAAGATACCTTGACAGGAAAGAATCGAGATTTGTACGTAAATCGTGCGCAATGGCCAAATTTGTCGCTTCAGATAATGCCATGAAGGTTACGACAGATGCGGTTCAGGTCCTGGGGGGCTATGGCTATATGAAGGATTACCCGGTAGAAAGGATGATGCGTGATGCAAAACTTATTCAAATTTACACCGGCACGAACCAAATCATGAGGCTCGTCGCGGCGAGAGAAATATTCCAGGAATAGCCGTGTCGAAACTTGAAAGGGAGGTATTTAAAATGAGCAAATATATGCAGGTCGATATACGGATTATCCCCTTTTATGAGAAACGTTTTGAAAAACGTTTCCCCAAAATCGCGGGTTTGTTGAGGGAAATGTCCCACGAGGAACTCGTGGAAAGGGAAATATCTTTTTATGAAATGGCCGATTATCTGGAGAACATCAGTGATAATCCCGGCACACCTGCTGATGTGAGAGATAAACTCGGATCTCACCCAGAAAAGATAATGGAGCTAAAAGAGATTGCGAGGGAACATCTTCTATCCAGACGTCTCAATGAACTGGATCAGGTACTTTACCAGATGGAAGATCAGTTTGCAGACCTGGAAGACGTCCTTTGAGGCAATGAACCTTCCAAAAAGACTCTTGCTGTTTATGACCATTTTGACCGGGCTTCAACAGCCATATGGATGTGATTATGATTAAAAAAAAATATGATATCGGCTTGGAAGAAGCGCTTTCCAAGGTCCTTGGCACCCTGGAAAGGCCGTCGCCAGTGAATCTGCCGGTGGATGAGGTCTGCGATCTGATTGCTGCAGAGGATCTCTTTGCTGCCGCGGATTGCCCCTCCGCGACTTCATCACTCAAGGATGGTTACGCGGTGGTCTCAAAGGATATAGAGGAGGCTTCGAAGGACGACCCTGTTAAGCTCAGGGTGACCGGTATGTCCGCTGCCGGTGATAGCACGTCAGGGGCTGTCGAACCGGGATCAGCAATAAAAGTACTGACCGGGGCCCGCGTCCCTCAAGGGGCGGATGCGGTTATCTCGATTGAATTTACACGGGAGCAAGCAAACCAGGTGCTCTGTCTTAAAAATGCCGAGCCCGGACGTAATGTGCTCTCCCGTGGGACCGATGTGGAAACAGGAGACCTTGTTGTGTCCAAGGGAGAGATGCTCACCCCTGCCCTGACAGGCTTTCTAGCCGCCGGAGGGGTGCACCAGATTCCAGTGTTTCCAAGTCCGCGCGTTGCTATCGTTGCTACCGGCGACGAGGTTGTGGCTCCGGGTGGCCCCCTCAAACCAGGCCAGCTTTACGCCAGTAACCTCGTGACTCTTAATTCCTGGTTGCGGCATTTCGGGTTTCCGGTAAAGAGCAGAGTGGTCAAAGACAATCCAAAGGAAATCCGCCGTACCTTTACCTCAATGCTTTCGGATGCCGATGCCCTTTTGACCAGCGGGGGTGCGTGGAAGAGTGAACGTGACCTGACTGTCAGGGTATTGGATGAAATGGGGTGGGAGCTGATCTTCCACAGGGTCCGCATGGGACCTGGTAAGGCAGTGGCCATGGGAATGCTTGATGAAAAGCCGGTTTTCTGTCTCCCTGGCGGCCCCCCTTCCAATGAGATGGCCTTTCTCCAGTTAGCGTTGCCGGGTCTTTTTCAGATTGCAGGGAGGTCGCCAATCCCCTTTGGGATCAAAAAGGTGCGTCTGGCATCAGAGGTAGGGGGTGATTTCACCTGGACTCAGTTTTATCAGGCTATCCTGGAGCGAAGGGGAGAAGAGTGGTGGGGAGTGCCCCTGAAGATGAAAAGTCGTATCCAGTCACAGGCGCGGGCCAAGGCACTTATCAAAGTTCCGGAAGGTGTTGATAGAATTGAAGCGGGAGATATGATTGAGGTTCAGGTACTTCCTTAGCGCAATTTTTGGGTTGACAAGAGATGCGCTTTGAGATATACAGAAAATAACGGAGCAAAATAATGAGCGTCACACACACTTTTAAAGGTTTTTATTATTTTTTTAGCCGGAGGGCCGGAATGCCTTAGTGTGTGTTTACGCAGGTATCGGGAAAAAAAAGGCGGAGCACATGCTCCGCCTTTTTTTTTCACTATAGAACTTCAGATAAATAATTTCTCTGCGTTATCGGTCGGAATCCTCGACGACGTACTAATTTGTACGACTTACTCGGATTCCTCTCTCTGGCCTTGTTAAATTAATTATCTGAAAACCTATACAATCGGCGTTGTCACACTGCCGGTACTTGAGAGGAGATTCATGGTAAATAGACCACTTCAGGCCCGTTCATCTGGCAATCATAGTGCTGCAGGTAAAGATCTGGGTCTCAATGAGAGGCTTGGTCTGATCAGCCTCATAGACGAAGGTATGCGTTTGGGGTCTCCAGATTCCCCCATTATGGCGGATCTGTTCAATGATCTCTGGGATCTTGTGAATGAAACTGTTTCTGGAAGCAAGATTAACAATCTCAAGCCTGAAGATTCCCACAACGGTTTTAGGGTTATAGAAATTAACGCCGAGACAGGTGAAAATCTTGGTCGTTTGAACATGTTATACATGAAGAAACCTATTCCCTGCTATTACCTCGTTTACGTTGAGGTTGCGGCTCCTTTCAGGAGAAAAGGTTTAGGTACACAGATCTTGAAGCATTTCAGAAAATTTTTGATCAAGAAATCGGCCGTGGGTATTTTGGATAATATTATCCCGAGAGAAGATTTGACCTATGATATTTACCTGAAACAATCGTGGAAACCGGTTGAAAATGTGGTGGGGAAATCTATTTTAGAAGACCACCAGTATATGATCTATATCCCCCCCAGATTTGAAGGAAAGGATCTGAGAGCGCCTTTTTTAAAGCTGATGCACCACCTTAGCAGGAAACGGACAGCCATAGAGATGAGGGATAATCAGATCATGGTCCGGCGAACCATAGCCGAGTTCAAGGAACTCTACTCGGCACTGCTCGGCTATTTTGAGGACGAGATCAATAATGGAGAATCATCACCACTTATGCGGTTTATGTTTACCCGTTTCGTGACAAAGTTCATCGCCTTCAGAAGACGTATAGAAACCCTGCTCGGCTATACAGGTGGAGAATCCCTTGAACAGATTATGCTGGTACCGGAAATCACTGGACTACCCGCACAGTCCTATGCTCCTTTCGATCTGGAAAACAGTCCCAATCTCGTGAGCGGAGATATGGGGTTGTGGTCACGGCTTCCGGATGCACTGAAAAAACAGCCGGCTCGCATTATTGAGGCTCTCCCCAATTATCAGAGGCCGAACCTTCTGAACTGGCTCAAAGAAAGGGGAGAGGATGCCGGTCATTCACTGACCATAGGTGATCTCATCGATCTGGGCTTTGATCCCACTCGTCTTAAGGAGATCAGTGTTGGAGGTGAAGAGTTTATTTTCGAACGGATTCAAGCCAGGCAATTACCGGATTTGGAAAAAAAGAGGGTCCTCTTAGAGGGAGTAGAATCAAAAATGCGAGGGTCAAAAATCAAGAATGCCAGCTTGAGAGTCAATCCACCCCTGCTTACGATCCGGGACAGGGGCAACGCTTACGTTTTACGCCGTAAAATAGGGGGGATTCACTGGGAAGAAGCCGTGGAGCAGATCCACAGCTCATCCCGGTTAAAAGAACTCGACAATTCACTGAAACTGCACAGGATGATACTCGGAACAGTGCGCGAGGCAAACCGTGCGGTCTCTAAACTGGTGAAAGTGGAAGGGATTGAATCGCAGGATCTGCTTGCATGTTTTGTATCGTGGGATATAAAGGCGAATCAGCCGCTGCTGATGGTTGATTTTTCTAACTGCTATTTAGAGTCGGTTTGGATGGCGTAAACCACTACCTCCGGTAGAAGTGCCTAAAGTTTGAAGTGCCTAAAATGCCTAAAGTTAAAGGTGTTGTTAGGCACTTTAAACTTTCGGTATTTACATCACAGGTCCCATCTGCCAGGGCACAAACTCGTTATCCCCAAAACCGAGAAGTTCGCTCTTGGTTTTCTTGCCGGACGCTGTTTCTAAAATAAGACGGAATATCTCTTCCCCCATTTCCTCTACGGTTGCCTTGCCGTCAATTAATTTGCCGCAGTTGACGTCCATGTCGTCCATCAGGGATTGGTACATTTCCGTATTTGAAGCCAGCTTGATGGTTGGGACCGGTTTGAAGCCGCAGACTGTTCCACGGCCAGTGGTAAAACTGAGCATATTTGCACCTCCGGCCACCATTCCCGTGACAGAGGCAGCATCGTAGCCGGGTGTGTCCATGAAGACCAGCCCTTTCGCAGAGACCTGTTCTGCATATGCGTACACCTCTACCAGATTCGTTGTGCCCCCCTTTGCCGATGCACCCAGGGATTTCTCAAGGATGGTGGTAAGTCCCCCTGCCTTGTTGCCCGGTGAGGGATTA
>JACKQG010000920.1_pt2 | contig 18791 bp, 22 predicted proteins | sample 8237621 | NCBI WGS metagenome assembly JACKQG01 (sample SAMN15677084, study PRJNA649215) | marine metagenome | biome: marine; feature: Black Sea; material: saline water; isolation source: suspended particulate matter (SPM) from the Black Sea western gyre | collected 2013-06-09/2013-06-10 | depth... | reverse complement strand
TCCGCGTCCAGCTCCATAAATTTGCAGGCGTTGGAAACGCTGCCGAGGTTTCCCATGCCGTAATCAATTATTCCGATCTTGCTCATAAGGGGGAGGTTTTAACCGCGAATGACTGCGAATGCACCTGAAAAATACTTCCCAGTTTTTCCAAGCATTGGAAAATCGAATGCTGCCGCCAATGGCAATAACTTCCAAACATTGGAAGAAACGTTTCCAAACATTGGAAAATCGGACTATTATTTCTCCAATCCTTGGAAGGCAACTGTAGTCGAGAGCTACTTTTTTTCCAACGGGTTGGAAAAGCCAAACTGAAAAGTTACACACATTTAGAAAACAATGAATTCAGCATATCAATATCTGTTCGGGCCGGTGCCGTCGCGGCGGTTAGGGCGATCGCTCGGGATCGATGTAACGCCGTTTAAGACCTGTTCGTTCAACTGTATTTTCTGTCAGTGCGGCTACACAACGCGGCATGTGGCCGAACGCGCGGAGTTTGTGCCGTTCAGCGACGTCTGCGCCGAACTGGAGGAGTGGCTGGCTGAAGACGGTCAAGCGGACTACATCACCTTTGCCGGCTCGGGCGAGCCGACCTTATACAGCCAGCTCGGTGAGCTGATCGATTTTATCAAAGCGCGCACCGACATTCCGGTGATGGTGCTTTCCAACGGCTCGCTGTTCCAACGGCTGGATGTCTGCGACGAGGCCGCCAAAGCCGACATCGTGAAAATCAGCTTGAGCGTATGGGACGAGGAGTCCTTTCAGAAGATCAACCGCCCTGCCGCCGGCCTTTCGTTCAAAACGCTGCGCGCCGGGGAGCGTAATTTTCGTCGGCGATTTAACGGGCAGCTCTGGTTAGAGGTTTTTCTGATGGAAGGCATCAACGCCGCACAGGATCAGGTGGAGCAGATTGCGGCGATCGCGACAGAAATCGCGCCGGATAAAATCCACCTCAACACGGCGGTGCGCCCGCCGGCAGAGAAAGAGGTCGCCCCGGTCACCGAAGAAAAGCTGCGCGCTCTGTGCGGCCTGTTTACACCCTGCGCCGAGGTGATCGCCTCCTTTGAGGTCGCCCCGGCAGCGGCAGACGGCAATCTGAACACCGAGAGTCTGGTTGGCCTGATTTGTCGTCATCCAGCCACGGCGGAACAGCTGGCCGCAGTTTCAGGGGCCGGTATCGGCGCCATTCGGGCCGCCCTGGCTCCGTTGATTGACGAAGGTCAGTTGCAGATTGAGGAGCGTAACGGGGAATCCTATTACAAGTGATGTGAAAAAGGGCTTGCGCCGGCCGGCCCGTTATGATTAAAAGGCCCGCTCTTTTAAGCAAGGACTGTAGAAAAATGAAAAAAGAAATCCATCCTGAGTACACTGATGCAGAAATCTCGTGCGCCTGCGGCAACGTGGTGAAGACCCGTTCGACCGTTGAAAAAATGCACGTTAACCTCTGCTCCGCATGCCACCCGTTCTTCACCGGACAGGCTAAATTTGTTGATACCGAAGGTCGCGTTGACCGCTTCAACAAGCGTTACGGCCAGAAGTAGCACCTTTTTATCCAAGGCCGGACTTCGATTTGAAGCCCGGCCTTTTTGTGTCTGGATTCGGCGGTTCCGCCGAATCTGATGTGAATAAAAAATAACCCTTCCAGATCACGAATCGCACAAATCTACTCGAAGTTTGATAGGATAAGCTTTTATTCGAGCGATTCGTGATCCAACAATGCGGTGTAAACATGATTAATAAAACTTATCTGGAAAGCCTCCGGGCCCGCATTTCCGAACTCGAAACGGAGATGTCGCAGCCGGGCGTGGCCGCGGATCAAAATAAAATGCAAACTCTGATGCGCGACTATACGCACCAGAAAACCGTGGCCGCGGTGGCCGAAACCTTTATCGGGTTGCAGGACACGATCGCCGAAAGCCGCGAGCTGCTGGCCGATGCCGCCACCGATGCCGAGTTGAGGGAAATGGCGGAAATGGAGCTGGCTGAGGCGGAAGAAAAACTTCCTGCCGCTGAAAAAGCGGTGCTGGTCGCCCTGCTCCCGCCCGAGCCGGCGGATACTAAAAACGTGATTGTCGAAATCCGTGCGGGCACCGGCGGCGACGAGGCCGCTCTTTTCACGGGCGATCTCTTCCGCATGTACAGCCGCTATGCGGAAACCAACGGACTGAAACTTTCTGTTATGGATGTGAGTCCGTCGGAGGTCGGTGGCTACAAAGAGGTTGTCTTCTCGGTCGAAGGCGAAGAGGTCTATAAGCGCTTGAAGTATGAAAGCGGAACCCACCGCGTTCAGCGCGTACCGGAGACAGAAACACAAGGGCGCATTCACACCTCCGCGGCCACCGTCGCGGTGCTGGCTGAAGTGGAAGACGTCGATGTGGAAATCAAACCCGAAGATCTGAAAATTGACACCTACCGCGCCAGCGGTTCCGGTGGACAGCACGTCAACACGACTGACTCCGCCATCCGCATCACCCACATCCCGACCGGAACCGTGGTGCAATGCCAGGACGAGCGTTCCCAGCACAAAAACAAAGCCGCCGCTATGCGCGTGCTGCGCGCCAGAATTTATGAAGATCAGCAGGCCGCCATTGAGGCCGAGCAAGCCGAGTCCCGCCGATCCCAGGTCGGATCCGGAGACCGTTCCGAAAAAATCCGCACCTACAACTATCCGCAGAACCGCCTGACTGACCACCGCATCAATTTGACGCTCTACAAGCTCGACCGCGTGATGGAAGGCGACCTCAATGAAATCTTCACTGCGCTCCACGACCACGATGTGGAACTGAAGATCAAGGCGCAGACCGACAAAATCGGCTGACCTGCTTTATATTCGCACAATATGTTGGCTTACAAGTTGTTAAGCACATCTAATCCCGGACCTATATAGGTATGGGAATATTGAAACTAAAAATTCATGATTTTGTTTTTTGCTGGAATATTGCCTTTTTTAGTCAAAAACGAGTCTGTTTTTGATCGAAAATGCCCTTTTAGCGAAAAATGGTGGTTTTAAACTTGGCAGATATTACCATCTCTCCAGGCCGTTGCGAAGCGGGTGCCTAACGGGTGGCGGAGCGCGAAGCGCGGAGATCCTGACCAGTAGCAATGACGAAGCATCCGCCACCCGTTAAGCTGGCCGCGCGAGCGGTCAGCTTAACAGGCGATTATAAATTTCCGCGGCCGCACAAACTTGATCAAATTCCACGCTTTCATCCTTCGTGTGGGCCTTCGCCAGTTGACCCGGGCCCAGAATGACCGGCTGACACCCCGCGTCGCGCAACAGATTGGCATCCGAATGGCTTTTAAACGCAGTGGGGTTCCACTCCTTTTCCAAGGTTTGAAAAATCTGCTGAAGCTCCTGAGGTAAAACGGCTTCCGACTCCGCCTCAAACCCGTCGGCCAGAGTCGGAAACTCCAGTTCATATTTGGAGGCGCGGCTGCCGGTCAGTTCGGCATCGATAAAGGCGCGCAACTCGTCCGCATAGGCCCGGGCGCGAATTCCCGGCGGAAGATGCAGGTCAACTGCAGCGGCACAACGGTCCGGCACAGCAAATCCAGACTCTGAGCTGTGCAGGTCGCGAATATTCAGCACCGTTTCCGGCTCACCGCTCTCAATCCGGTCTTCAAGCTGAATCAAAAAGCGCAACATAGCGTGGATGGCGTTGGTCTCGCGGTCCGACATCGCCGCATGCCGCCGATACCCGAAGGCGCGAACGATCAGTTCCACATAGCCGTAATGTGCCATACAGGGCTGCAGATTGGTTGGTTCCGCTACCAGCGCGTTTTTAAACGAACGGGAGGCCAGTAGCGCTTGCGTGCCGTCGCCGGCCTCCTCTTCGCCGACCACTAGCGCCAGCAGGACATTATCGGATAGCGTCCCCTGCTCCGCCGCAGACATAAACGCTTCGATCATGGCGGCACAGCCGCTTTTCATATCGGCCGTGCCGAGTCCCCGGCAGAGGCCGCCCTGCTCCGCGAAGCCGTAATGTTCAATGTCATAGGCGGGAACGGTATCAATGTGGCCTAGAAATAGCCTGTCCGGTTTGCCCGTTCCTGTAGAAATCAGCAGGTTGGCACGGGTTTCATCGACCGGTTGCCGCTCAACAACAAGGCCGGTCGCCGCCAAAACATTCTCCAGAAATTCTGTCAACTCTTCCTCTTTCCCCGATGGACTATAGAGGTCGACCATATTTTGAAACAGGGCATATAGCCGTTTGGAATTGATGGAGTCCGTCATGCTTTAGCCTTCTTTTTGCAGGTTGAGCGTCATATAGACATGCTTGGTTGGGTTTTCGAACCCCTTGCGCTGGAAAAACTTAATAGCAGGCTTGTTGTCCGCCTGCGTATCAACCATCAACATCCGGATCCCCGTCTCTTCCATAATTTCACGGAAACGATCAAACAGCAGGCTCCCGATCTGTTTCCGGGCAAAATCCGGATCCACTCCCAGCCAGAGCAGATGGCCGTAGCTCCAGGCGGAGCGAGCCTTTTCAATGATTGTACCCATTGCAAACCCGACGACCTGTCCGTCCGCCTCCGCAACCAGCACATATTCTGTCTCGCTGTTGAACAAATGCGTGACCTCATACTCATCCCAGGTACGGTACAGGTTTGAAAACTCCTGAGAGGTAAATACCTTCTCACCTAAATGAAAAATCGCCGCAAGATCATCAATGGTCGCGGTCCGGATTTCGATATCGCTCTCCGTATTCATTCATTCTCCTTCCAAAGCCGGTCACAAACCGGCGATCTATCTTGCAATAAAAAACAAAACTCCAAAAAAGTGGCACATGCTACCGGCCAGCACAAACAAATGCCAAATGGCGTGAGCAAATTTCACCCGCTTCCAGATATAAAATACCACGCCCAGCATATAACACAGTCCGCCGATTGCCATCCAAACGATCGCCATCACCGGTAAAACCTTCAAAAGCGGGGCCATCGTCGCCACCACCATCCACCCCATTGCCACATAACTCAGCGTCGAAATAGATTTAAACCGACCGATAAACAGCGCCTGAAAAACTATCCCAGCGGCCGCAAGTCCCCAAATTACACCGAAAAGACTCCACCCGAATGGCCCGCGGAGAGGAACTAGCAGATACGGCGTGTAGGTTCCGGCGATCAATAGATAAATCGCTGCATGATCGATCACATGTAGCAGGTGTCGCACGCGCGGCGTACGAATACTATGATACAGTGTAGAGGCTAGGTAGAGAACCACCAGTGTCGCGCCATAAACCGAACAGCTGACAATCTCCCACGCCCCGCCTCGCAGACTGGCAAAAACCACCAGTAAAACCAGACAGGCGATACTCAACCCGAACCCCACCCCGTGCGTAATGGCATTGGCAATATGCTCCACCGGTGTTTCGAGCCTTTCATCGGGTTTTTTCTTTTTTTCGGTATTTTTCATTAAAATTAGGTCGTTTTGGCCAAATGACCTTCTCTTTTGACCAGTTTATGCGTTTTTTGTAAAAACAGCCAACCACACTGTTCGACCGTTTTGATCGGTTTTTTCAACCCGATGACGCTGGCCGGCCGGAATGTTCAGATGATCACCGGGCTCCAAATCCAGAGTTGATCCATCTTCAAATCCCAGCGTGGCGGATCCCTTCAGCAAAAGAACCCACTCGCCCTCCTCCTGCTCATGCCAGAATCCGTCCGGCGAACTCTGGCCAAACGAAACGATTCGTTCAATCCGTACATTTTTTCCCTTCAGAAGTTCTGTAAACAACTCTTCCGGGGCATCCTCGGGAATCTCTTCAAACAAATTCATAAACCACGAATTAACATGAATCGGAACAAATGAACACCCCGAGCTCGGAGTAATATAAATTTCGTGTCCATTCATGTCCATTCGTGGTTAAATTCCTAGCCCATGGACAAACTGTATGATGTGATTGTGATCGGCGGAGGACACGCCGGATGCGAGGCGGCGCTGGCCGCCGCACGGCTCGGCACCCGAACTGCTTTGCTAAGTATCGATAAGTCTTACATCGCAAGAATGAGTTGCAATCCCTCCATTGGCGGAATTGCCAAGTCACACATTACCTGTGAGTTAGACGCATTAGGCGGAGAACAGGCCCGCAACACGGACTTCACCTCCATCCAGCTACGCACTATAAATACACGCAAAGGGCCGGCCGTGCAGGCGCACCGGGCGCAGTGCGACAAAGCCCTCTACCCTGCCCGCATGCAGGCCGTTCTGGCGAGCCAGCCCAACCTCGAGATCATCGAAGCAGAGGCCGCCAGCATATGGACGGAGAACGGGCATCTGCGCGGGGTTATTCTCGCCGGCGGCGAAAAACTGGCTGGCAAAACCGTTGTGCTGACCGCAGGAACCTTCATGCGCGGACGCGTCATGATCGGTCAGGAGGTCATCAGCGAAGGCCGCTGGGGCGAAAAAGCCGCCAACGACATCTCGGCGTCGCTGGAATCGCTTGGATTTGAGCTAGGGCGCATGAAAACCGGTACGCCACCGCGAATTCACAAAGACTCCATCGATTTATCCAAAATGCAGATTCAGCCGGGCGCCGAGCCGCCGCCGTTCTTTTCGCGAGAAGCGAGACGATTGTTCCACGTGGAACACACCGGGGCTTCGGCCGGTGGAAAAGGCGATGTTCCACGCGGAACATTGGAAAACACCCCGATATCATCCTCGGAAAACGCCATGGGCGCGGACTTACAGGCTGCGGAGCGATGTTCCACGTGGAACAGCTGGACGGCCGAGCTGTTTTCCGGCGGCATCGCCGCTTTTGATCGTGACTTCCTGCTTTCCGCCCGTTTGCCGCAGATTCCCTGCTATTTAACCCACACCAATGAACAAACACACCAGATTGTCGCCGATAATCTGCAAAAAAGCTCATTATACGGCGGTTTAGTGGAGGGAGCGGGCGTCCGCTATTGTCCCTCCATTGAAGATAAAATCGTCAAATTCCCGCAGCGGACGGCCCATCACGTGTTTGTTGAGCCGGAAGGCCGGAATAATATGCGGATTTATCCCAATGGGACCTCCAATAGTCTGCCGGAAGATATTCAGGTACAAATGATCCAATCCATCCCCGGACTGGAAAAAGCGCAATTTATCCGCCCGGGCTACGCAATAGAATATGATTACGCGCCGCCGACCCAGCTTTTCCATACATTGGAAACCAAACAGGTGGAAAACCTCTTCTTTGCGGGGCAAATCAACGGAACCACCGGCTATGAAGAAGCCGCCGGACAGGGCTTTATTGCCGGAATTAACGCCGCCAGACGGGTTTTGGGCCAAAATTCCTTTGTTTTGGACCGCACGGAGGCCTATATCGGGGTTTTGATCGACGATTTGGTCACCAAAGGCACGGATGAGCCGTACCGCATGTTCACCTCACGCGCCGAGCACCGCCTGACGCTGCGGCAGGATAATGTGAACTTCCGCCTGTTTGACCGCGCCAAAGAGCTGGGAATCGTTTCTGAAGCCGATCTGGCTGAAACCTCCGCCCAAAAGCAGCAGATTGCTGCGGAAATCGGCCGTCTGGAAAAAACCTTCCACGACAGCGCCTCGCTGGCGCAAACCCTGCGACGGCCGGGCAACGACTACGCCGGCCTGCCGGGCGACAAGCCTGATCTGCCGGCCGAGGTGATTGGGCAGGTTGAAATCTCGGTGAAATACGAAGGCTACATCAAGCGTGAGCAGGGGCGTATCCAAAGTTTCCAAACCTTGGAAAAAGTGCGCATCCCCAAAGGATTCGACTACGACGCCATCACCGCGCTGCGGTTTGAGTCTCGCGAAAAGCTCAAAAAGATCCTGCCCGAAACCCTCGGCCAGGCCGCGCGCATTTCCGGCGTCAATCCCGCCGATATCTCCATTCTGTCCGTCTGGCTGAAAGCAAATCGATAAAATTACTTTAGATATTAGATGTCGGTAATCCGTTGTCGGTTAAGTGAATACGTTCTACGAACCCCTGAGATTAGCGGTCAGAAATCGCGCCGCCGTATATTTAAGACTTTTTTAAATGCCGGAAGTTTTGCGCCGGAAAGCAACGGCGGCGTCATAAACTCCAAGACCTGGACGCTGGTCGAAAGGGTCGGGCTTTCAGCTGAACCCCGCATGATCGGGGGGAGAAACCCCTGCACCAACAAATTTACCATCCGCTTTTTTCCATTACGGCGCGGCAGAATGGTTGTAAAAATGGAAGAAAAAATATCTGCCCGCATGAAGGGTTTCCCGGATTTTAAAACGTGGAGGCGGCACCCTCGCTCTGGCCCGCGGCAAGCACGCCGCCTCCACATAAAAAACGAGCAGGGGAGGGTCTGCTCGTTTTACGAAAGCTAACTGGCGATTGGTCGCTCTATTTTGCTTTGCGCAGTTTCTCTTCAAGATCGGGGCGGGGGCGGGGGACGAGTTTGAGCTCGACCGGCGCGCCCTCAAGACCGAAGGCCTTGCGAAGCTGCTTGATGAGGTAGCGCTTGTAGGTCGGCGTAGCGCGCAACGTGTTGTTCACAAACAACTTAATAAAAATTGGTTTGGTGCCGGACTGGGTGGCGTAGTAAACCTTGAGCGGACGACCCTTGACGACCGGCGGCGGAGTCTTGACCATGGCGTCTTGAATCACGCGGTTGAGCAGGCCGGTGGTCATTTTGGTTTCCACCTGGCTGGCAACGTAATCGATGATGTCGATGCTGCGCTTCACGTTATAGCCCGACTCGGCGGAAGTGAAGATGAGGGGCGCAAAATCGAGGAAGGGCATCTCTTTGCGGAGGGCCGGCTCGTATTTAGTCTGGGTTACTTCGGTTTCTTCGGTGAGGTCCCATTTATTAACCATCAGAATGCAGCCTTTTTTGGCTTCCATGATTTTTGCAGCGAGTTTTTTGTCCTGCAACTTGGGGCCTTCCGAGGCGTCCATGAGCAGGACGACGATGTCGGCATTGTCGATACTCTCTTCGGCGCGCATGTTGCTGTAATGCTCAATCGCGCCGGATCTGCGGTTGCGGCGGTTGACCCCGGCGGTGTCGATCAGCTGATAATGGCGGGCCTGCGGGCCGGACCCGATGGTGAAGGGAATTTCAATGCTGTCACGAGTGGTTCCGGGAATCGCGGAGACGATCACGCGGTCCCCCTTGAGCAAGCGGTTGATGTAGGAGGACTTACCGGAATTGGGACGGCCGACAACCGCAACGCGCAGCGGATTACGCTCAGTGCGGTTTTCGCCTTCGGGCAGCTCAGGCAGAATAGCCTCCATCAGGGGGCCGACCCCGCGATTATGCAGGGCGGATACCGGGAAAACCGGGAAGCCCAACGATTCGAAGTCGGCCGTATCCTCGTCGCGGCCGGCGTTGTCGGCCTTATTAGCGGCAATAAAAACGGGTCGGTCGGCGCGATGAAGCAGACGGGCGACCTCTTCATCCATCGGCAGCAGTCCCGCGGTAATATCGGTGACAAAAATGATCGCGGCGGCATCTGTGATAGCGACTTCGACCTGTTCGTTGGTGCGATTGACCAGAATATCGGCGGTCATACGGGAATCAATCGATCCCAGCCCGCCGGTGTCGATCAGCTCAAACTGCTCGTCGTTCCAGTCGGTTTCGCAAACGACGCGGTCGCGCGTTACGCCTTCCTGCTCGTGCACAATGGAAATGCGGCGGCCGACAATCCGGTTAAAAAGAGCGGATTTCCCGACATTCGGACGGCCTACGATAGCAATAGTTCTGGTTTGTTCTGAAGTGCTCATGTTGTTTTCCTTATAAGGGCGGCACATTGAAGGGGAAGTTGCTTGCAAAAGCAACCCTCTTTGTTTAAATCCGCATTTGAATCCAATCTAAACAAGGAGGTTGTCATGGCTCAAGTCACATTCAAAGGCTCTCCCGTTCAAACCGTTGGGGATCTTCCCGGCCTTGGAAGCGAAGCCCCGGGCTTCAGGTTGGTGAAACAGGATCTCTCCGAAACTACGCTGCCCGACTACGGCGGCCAAAAACTCGTGCTGAATATTTTTCCAAGCCTCGACACGCCCGTCTGCGCGCTGTCCGTAAAAACATTCAACGGAAAGGCTGCCGGACTGAAAAACACCGTCGTGCTTTGTGTCTCCGTTGACCTGCCGTTTGCGCAGGCGCGCTTCTGCGGGGCCGAGGGGATTGAAAATGTGGAAACCGCTTCGGCGTTCCGCTCCAACTTCGGCGAACACTACGGCGTAACGCTCGCCGACAGCCCGCTGGCCGGATTGCTTGCCCGCGCGGTAATCGTTATCGATGAAACTGGGCAGGTGATCTACACCGAGCTCGTCTCGGAAATCGCACAAGAGCCGGACTACGCCGCCGCGCTGGCCGCCTTGCAATAGGCGCCGGAAGAGGGTGCCGCCCTATAGGGGACATTATTATGAAAAAGTTTATGCTGAGTCTACTGGGGCTAGCCGCCGCGAGTGCGGCGGTGGCCGGATCCGTGTATGATTTTTCCGCCGACACAATTACCGGCGAATCGCGCAACCTGTCCGAATACAAGGGACAGGTTCTACTGATCGTCAACACGGCCAGCAAATGCGGGTTCACCAAACAGTACGCCAGTCTGCAGGACTTATATGAAAAATATAAAGACCGCGGACTGGTTGTGCTCGGATTCCCGGCCAATAACTTCGGCGGGCAGGAGCCCGGCACGAACGAAGACATCGAACAGTTCTGTTCGCTGAGGTTTAATGTGGGCTTTCCAATGTTTGGAAAAATCTCCGTTAAGGGCGCCGATATCCACCCGCTATATCAGTGGCTGACCGACCACCCGAATGGCAGTAAAGTATCCTGGAACTTCAATAAATTCCTGATCGGGCGCGACGGCGATCTAATCGAACATTTCGGCAGCCGCACCGCCCCAAATGCCGAAGGCTTCATTGCCACCATCGAAAAAGCGCTGAACCAACCGATCCAATAGAGGTCTAAAAGCAGTACATGAAATTATTGCTACGCATCCTGTCTATTGCATTACTCGCCGGAATCGCTCCGGCGGAGGAGGGGCCCATGGAAAAAGCAACGTTTGCCGCCGGATGCTTCTGGGGCGTGGAGTCTGCATTCCGAACCGTCGAGGGCGTTGTTGATGCGCAGGTTGGCTATGTCGGTGGAGAAACCGACAATCCGACTTACCGCGAAGTCTGCTCCGGCCGCACCGGACATGCTGAAGCGCTGGAAATAACCTTCGATCCCGCCGTGATCACCTATAAAAAACTCGTCGAGCTCTTCTGGCGGGTGCACAACCCGACACAGGCCAACCGGCAGGGGCCAGACGTCGGCACGCAATACCGCTCGTCGATCTTCTACCACTCGCCAGAGCAGAAAGAGATCGCTGAAAAATCAAAAGCCGCGCTGGCGGCCTCCGGAAAATACAAAAAGCCGATCGCGACCGAAATTGTGCCCGCCGCGACCTTCTACCGCGCCGAGGAATACCATCAGCGCTACTTCGAGAAGAACGGCGGCCCCGTCTGCCACTTCTTTGAGTGAGCCATAGCATGGCGGCCCGAAGCTTTCCAGGCCTTAGAAGCCCCGCCCTTGCACCGCGAAGCGCTGTGCCCCGGCGCTGCCGGCTCCCAGATTTGGAAAACACAAATTTAATGCACTCGGGGTTGCTTTTCCGGCGGGTTAGCGTACATTCGCGCGGCTTTTTAAATCTGCAGGCACCGCTTTTGCAGACAAGGCTTTGGAGAAATTTATGAGAAACGATAAAATCCGCAACGTCGCGATCATCGCGCATGTCGACCACGGCAAAACCACGCTGGTCGATCAGATCATTAAACAGGCTCACATTCTGCGCGACAATGAGACTTTTCAGACCTGCATGCTCGACAGCAACGATCTCGAACGCGAGCGCGGCATCACCATTCTATCTAAAAACATCAGCGTTGTTTACAATGGCGTGAAAATCAACGTGATCGACACCCCCGGCCATAGCGATTTCGGCGGGCAGGTTGAGCGCGTCCTGAATCTGGCCGACGGCGTATTGCTGTTGGTCGATGCCGCAGAAGGACCGATGCCCCAGACCCGCTTTGTTTTGGATAAGGCACTGGAGCTGAATCTTAAGGCTGTCGTCGTCGTCAACAAGGCGGACAAGCCGGATGCGCGCTGCGACGCCGTGCACGATATGGTCTTCGACCTCTTTGCTGAGCTCGAGGCCAACGACGACCAACTCGACTTCCCGATGCTCTACGCCAGCGGACGCGACGGCTGGGCCGACCTTGAAATCGACGGCCCGCGCAATTCAATCCTTCCGCTGATGGATGCGATCATTGAGCACATCCCCGGCCCGCCGATTCACGAAGGAACCGTACAGATGCAGGCCACCACCCTCGACTATTCCGATTATACCGGCCGCATCGGCATCGGCCGCGTCTACCGCGGCACACTCGACTTGAAAACGCCGCTCAGCATCATCAAACGTGATGGCTCCGTACGGCCCGTACAGCTCAAAGAGCTGCACACCTTCGAGGGGCTCGGCCGCGTCAAAAAAGATTTTATTCCCTGCGGCGACCTGTGCGCCATCTCCGGCATCGTCGACATCGATATCGGCGACACCATCGCCGACCGGGAAAATCCGGAAGCCCTGCCGCTGATTGCACTCGACGAACCGACCCTTTCGATGACCTTCCGCGTCAACGACAGCCCGTTCTTCGGTAAAGACGGCAAATACGTCACGAGCCGCCACATCCGCGAGCGTCTGCTCAAGGAATGTGAACGCGACGTCGCCCTGCGGGTTGAAGAAACCAGCGGCGACTCCTTCATCGTCAGCGGACGCGGCGTACTGCATCTTTCGATTCTGATCGAAACCATGCGCCGAGAAGGCTTTGAGCTGACCATTGCCCAGCCGCGTGTGATTTTCCGCGACCACCACGGCAAAAAAGAGGAGCCCTTCGAAGTTCTCAACGTAGACGTTCCCGATGAATACGCCGGTAAGGCCATTGAGCTGATCGGAGCACGCCGCGGTGAAATGGTTCGCATGGACCAGCACGGCATTCGTAAAAGCATCGTTTTCCACATTCCGACGCGCGGGCTGATCGGGATTCGCAGCAAGCTGATGACCGCCTCGGCGGGAGAAGCGATTGTTTCCCACCGCTTCATTCACTACGGCCCGTATGCTGGAGAAATCGAAACCCGCAACAACGGCGTGCTCATCAGCATGGGCAACGGCGCCGCAGTCGGTTATGCCATCGACGCCCTGCAGCAACGCGGCATTTTCTTCATTGATCCCGGCGAAGAGTGCTACGCGGGAATGATCGTCGCCGAGCACTGTCTCGACAAGGACCTGCCCGTCAACGTGCAGAAAGCCAAACAGCTCACCAATGTGCGCGCTTCCGGAACCGACCGTGCAATGAAAATTGCCCCCGCCCAGAAGAAGAGCCTGGAAGAAGCGCTCGAATATATCGCCGCCGATGAGCTGGTCGAGGTAACGCCCCATTACATCCGCCTGCGCAAACGCTATCTCTCTGAAAATGACCGCAAACGCATGGGCCGCACAACCGTTGCGGACTGATTTTCCATCCGCCTTCTTTCCATTACGGCGCGACAGGATGGTTGGAAAAGCCCCGCCGGGCGCTACGGCCCGCGGGTAACCCAATAGGCGAGAAACGAGATCACCGCGATGGCCAGCAGACCGATGGCGAAGGCGGCCAACAAACAGCCGGAGTTGCGGGCATCCAATTTATAGCCGAGCTCCTGCCGTAGCGGATCCTTATACGGATTCTCCTGCGCGGGATCTTTTTTTGAAACCGGATCGTTCATGATTCGCTCCTGGGCGAAACCTAGCGCAACTCTTTTAAAAAATCAACCGCCGCAGCGCGGGCGTCGGCGATGATTTCTTTCAGCTGTGCGCCGGATTTTTCAGCCAGTTCGCGGCAATCCTCATATTCGGGAGTTGCGGTACAAACGCCACCGTTCATCGAACTGATCTTGACCCGCACCGGCCCCCACAGCGTCTGAACTGTCTCTGTTTTCCGCTCCAAAGCGGTGCGATCCACCAAAAATGAGCGAATTCCAATCGCCGTAGTTTCCGTAAAAACGATCGATTTCAGCTCGTTTTTGAGCAAAATAGGGCACAAAACGGACAATTTGATCGCAGAACGGCCCTTTTTCATCAAAATCGGCGTTTGCCACACATCGAGAGCTCCGGCCTTAAAAAGCTTCTCCATTGCGTAACTAATCACCTGGGGAGAACAATCGTCGATATTGGTTTCTAGCACGAGGAGGTTTTTCTTTGTAGGACACGCTTCCCGTATTCGGGAGCGTGTGTCTTCTGCACTACACAGGCTCTCTGGATACAGAGAAGCCTGTCCTACAAGTTGCCCGAGTTCTGCGCGCAGGACGTTGGGAATATCGAGATCCCATCCCCCGGCGCCGTACGCAGTGGTTTCGGTGATAAATCCTGCGGGCCGATCGCCGAAGCCGTCGCAAAGGGTGGCGGCCAGCGCCGCGCCTGTGGGGGTCAGCAATTCTTTTTCGACATCCCCCTGTGTGTAAGGAATCCCGACCAGCAGCTCGGCGGTGGCGGGTGCGGGCACCGGCATCTGCCCATGTGCGCATTTTACAAACCCAAACCCGGTTCGCAGGTTGCCCGCATAGAGCTTTTCAATGCCCAGTTGTTCGAGGCCAAAAACCGTTCCGACAATGTCGATAATGGCGTCCACTCCACCCACTTCGTGAAAATGGATTTTTTCAATGGTTGTGCCATGCACGTTGGCCTCGGCTTCCGCCAGTTTAGTGAACACTGCGATGCTGCGCGCCTTCACTGGTTCGCTCAAATCCGCCGCTTCGATAATTTCAGTAATATGATGCAGATGTCGGTGGGGCTGCTTTTCAGACGGGTCGAGTGCCACATCGAAGTGTGTAGCGGCGATTCCGTTTTTGACCACCTTTTCGATCTGCAACTCATAACCGGAAACGGGCAGGGCGGCGACCATTTCGCGCAACGCCTCTTCGGACAGTCCGGCGTCGAGCAGCGCGCCGATAAACATGTTGCCGCTGATTCCGGAATAGCAGGAGAGGTAGAGAGCGGAGTGATGGAGTGATGGAGGGGTGGAACATTGATTTGCTGCTGTTTTTTTCTTTTCCATTATTCCGCTACTCCCTTACTCCAATATTCCTCTCATCAACGCATCGCATTGATTATACCCGCAAGTCGGCCGGCGCCGAAACCGTTGTCGATGTTGACGACGGATACCCCGGCGGCACAGCTGTTGAGCATGCCGAGCAGGGCGGCCACCCCGCCAAAGCTGGCGCCGTAGCCTATGCTGGTCGGCAACGCAATCACCGGCTTGGAAACCAGCCCGCCGACCACGCTGGCCAGCGCGCCCTCCATGCCCGCCGCGACCACAAGTACGTTCGCAGAGGTTACTTTTTCCTGCTGGGCAAACAGACGGTGAATCCCCGCGACGCCTACATCAAATACACGCTCGACCTTGTGGCCCATCAGCTCGGCCGTGACCGCGGCCTCTTCGGCGACGGGAATATCGCTGGTTCCCGCAGTCATCACCAAAATGACTCGATCGGGATCGGGGGTGATTTCTTCTTTGCGCACGACAATCAAACGGGCGAGCTCATGGTATTCCGCTTCCGGAATGAGCTCTTTAACCGCCGCAAAGGTTTCGGCGGATGCGCGGGTGGCGAGAATGTTACTTTTCCCCTCATTCATTTTCTGAATAATTTTTGCCACCTGTTCCTTCGTTTTTCCCTCGCAGAAAACCGCTTCGGGAAATCCCCGCCGCTCGTGGCGCTGGTTATCGATCTTCGCAAACCCAAGTTCATCAAATCCGTTCGTACTCATAATTTTGACAGGATAACAGGGTGTACAAGACGGAAGGTCAAAAACCCAACCATCCATTATTCCGTTATTCCACTCCTCCAATTCCCTTGTTCATGCTGCCCATTTTATAGCCGGAAAGATCCAGCGCCACATGGTCAAATCCCAACTCTTTCAGCCGAGCAACGATTGTAGCGGCGGTTTCCGGCTCGGCAAGCTTCGCAATATACTCCGGTTCCACTTCTATGCGGGCGAGGGCGCCGTGATGACGAACACGCAGATGTCCCTGAATCAGCGGCCGGATAAACTGCTCCGCTGCCTCGACCCGTTTCAATCGCTCGGGCGTCAGCTCCAGTCCGTATTCCAACCGCGTAGCCAGACAGGCGTCGCTCAATTTGTTAGCGGTGGAAAGGTTCCATTGTTTGGAAACGGCACGGATTTCGGCTTTGGTCAGTCCGGCCTCTTTGAGCGGGCTGCGCACGGCGTCCAGCTCGGCAACCGCTTTTTGTCCGGGACGGTAGTCTCCGGAATCATCCACATTGCTTCCTTCGACAACCCAGGGAAACCCGCGCGCAACGGCCCAGTTAGCCAGTGACTGAAAACGATTTTTTTTACAGTAATAGCAGCGCAGAGGATCGTTAGCGGTGAATGTTGGGTCATCAAACTCCGTTGTTTCGAGCAAGGCATGCTCCACGCCGATCGTTTTGCCTAGCTCCTGCGCTTCCACTTTTTCAGCGTCGGTAAGCGTGGCGGAAACGGCCGTGGCGGCGATCACATTTTCCGCGCCCAACGCGCGCACAGCCGCAGCCAGCAAAAACGTGCTATCTACGCCACCGGAAAATGCGACAGCGCATTTTTCCAGTTTTTCAAAAACCTCGTTCAGGGCCTGGAGCTTTTCTTCTAATTTCATTCGCTTCCTTTAATCGGCCGGCGCAGAGCCTTTTTCTCTCCATGCTTTGTTTTGGCATCCAGCATTTTGTTTTTTGCGCGGCGGGAGCGGCGGCGTTTCTGGCGCCGGACTTTTTCCTGCTCCTGCCGACGCTTGCTTTTAATGCCGAGAATTTTTTCTTCGAGCTTATCGCACAGATCGCGCCGGGCGAAGTAGCGGTTGGATCCCTGCAGGCGGGATTGTTTGCATTTGATTTCAATGCCGGAGGGCTTATGAATCAGCTGCACACAGGAGGAGGTTTTGTTTACTTTCTGCCCGCCCTTACCGGACGCGCGGATAAACTGCTCGGACAAATCAGCCTCGCTGATGTTCAGTTTATCCATCCGTTCCTGGAGCTTTTCCCATTTTTCTTGCGTAATCACGGGAGAAGGGAATCACGGGGGAGCGCTGGAGCGCAATGGAAAGCGCATCAAATTTTTAATTCCGGCTTGCAAAGGAAATTTGAATTGGCATATTAGCCAACCTTCTGACGCGGGTGTAGCTCAGTGGTAGAGCTTCACGTTGCCAACGTGATTGTCGTCGGTTCGAATCCGATCACCCGCTCCACTTTTTAAATCCCCCTTTACCCGGGGTTTTCTTTTCTTCATCTCCAATCCGATTTTTCGGCATAGAGCCTGCTTATATATCTGATCCTTGGGCGAAAAGGAGATAAAGAAAATGAAATTACTAATTATAGCAGTACTCGCAGCCATCTTTTCCAGCGGTTGTGTATCCCAAAATGCCATTGATGCGGCGATCGACCAGAAAATCGCGGCCAACAATGTGGCCTTTGTTCAACCGATGATGGCGCAGCAAAATCTGCAAATCAGCTCGGTCGGGGCCGAAGTGGCTCAGAACAGACAGGCGATTTCTAAATCCAGTGCACAAATGGCGGTCCATCAAAATGTATTGGTCGATCACTATGTGAAGCAGCGGCAGCAGGCGACCGCCGCTCTGGAAGTTCTCACGCCGGAACCCGTTTATGCAGCGCCCGCCGCACCTGTAACAGAAGAAACGATTTCAGCTCCCGCTTCGGCCGCGGAAGCTGTACCGGAACCCGTGGTTTCTGCCACATCCGATTAAGCTAGAGCCGGGCCTCGACATGGTTCACCCGCAGGGACGTTCGCCCGCCCTGACCGGGCTGGATGATGTCGAGGTCTTTTACCATCCACAACCCGTCGAACTCTTTGACGCTGACCACCTTGATGATTTTCACCCGTTTTCCGGCCGCATCGTGCTCCTCAGCACCCAGCAAGCGGCCGGTTTTCTTTTCTACCCACAAAAGCAGGGTATTTCCCGCGGGGCGGGGCACAGAGATCAAAAAACACTCCTTGCCCAGCTTGCTGTCGGTTCCTTCTGTCTGCGCCTCCTCGCTCCAAAGGAAGGAAAAGCTCAAATCGGCCCAGGTGACCCCCAGATCTTGGATTTGATCGTGAGAATTGAAGTCCGCCTTTTCTTGATTTTGATAAAAAGCGCAGTCCGCCACCCCGTCGTTCCAGGTGATTTCCAAGGTTTGGAAAATTTTATTCTTCGAATCGTTAATTATATATTCCGCCCGCGGTGGTTGAGCGCTCCAATCGAGCGTCATCTCCACGTCCAGCGCCTTCTTCATAAACCCGTTTGCCGCCCACTGTTTCAAAACGCCCGACATCACCACCGGATGGGGTGGCAGCTGCGCACGGGCGGCAGCCAGAATCTGTTGTGCGGGCGGTAATTCTTCCGCGAAAACAGAGACGGATAAACAGAGGAGTAAAAGTATGCGTTTCATGAAAAACAGTTTAATGACCAGAATCATTATGGACAGAATAATTACTGGCGGATACTGTGACATTCTATGGCTAAGTTCATTATTAACGGCGGAAACACGATCGGCGGAAATTTTTCTCCGCGCGGAAATAAAAATGCGGTCCTGCCCATGCTTGCGGCATCGGTGCTGACGGATCAGCCGGTCACACTCAGTAATGTGCCGGACATTCAGGATGTGCGCGTAATGCTCGAGCTGCTCGGCACGCTCGGAGTCTCCGTTGAAAAAACAGCGGACGGCGTTATCCTTTGCGCGGCGGATTTAAAAACCACCGAGCTCGACGAAGAGCTCTGCCGCCATGTACGCGCCTCCATTCTGCT
>JACKQG010003602.1_pt1 | contig 18793 bp, 19 predicted proteins | sample 8237621 | NCBI WGS metagenome assembly JACKQG01 (sample SAMN15677084, study PRJNA649215) | marine metagenome | biome: marine; feature: Black Sea; material: saline water; isolation source: suspended particulate matter (SPM) from the Black Sea western gyre | collected 2013-06-09/2013-06-10 | depth... | reverse complement strand
TCCTTTTTTCAAGTCTTTTTTCTATAAGAAATTAGGGCTTATCTTCATGCCATTCCTCACTCGGGGGGGAACTACCGGCCTTTACAAGAGGATTTATGGCCTTTTACGATATCCTGCGTTACAACATTATCTACATAATCGGACTAATTTTTGTCCTCATCATTTCCAGTGTTTTATTGGCAAAAACCGAAAAAGGACATCTTTTTTTCAGCAAAGTGGTTCTGCGTGTGCCTTTGCTTGGAAAGGTATTTGCACAGGCTTTTATTGCAACGTTTTGCAATACAATGTCAACATTATTGTTTGCAGGTGTTTCAGTTCTTGAGGTTTTCGATATTCTTACTGGGATGACTGCTAACGACGTTATAAAGTCGGCAATAGTACGAGCCAAAGATAATATTGTCGAAGGCTCAAACATCTCTACAAGTATGTCAACGACGGGTTTTTTCCCCAATATGGTTATCAAAATGATACAGGTCGGTGAAGAAAGCGGGTCTTTACCGAGGGTTCTTGAAAAGACCAGCGAGCATTATGAGCGAAAAGTCGATTCAACTGTAACTACTTTGACGAGCTTGCTTGAGCCAATAATGATTGTATCGGTTGGTGCCGTTGTATCAATTGTAGTTATTGCTCTTTACCTGCCAATATTCTCGATGTCGGACGTGAAATGATAGTTCAATCCGGAGTGAAACTTCAGGCATGCTGGGCAATGAGTTAAGAGGTAAAAAACTCGAAAATCTCATATAGTTGTTGGTGATTTTGGTCGATAGATGAACTGATAGTATGTGTTGCGAAATATGTTTCGTACAAAAATAAATGCAACACGAAAATATCATAAGCGAGGAAATATTCAAAACATTTTTAGGAGATTGAAGATGAACAAAAAAAGAGAGAGAAGGGGCTTCACGCTGATTGAGCTGATGGTCGTTATCCTGATTGTCGGTATCTTAGCTGCGGTTGCAGTTCCGATTCTTCGCGGCCGAATCGAACAGGCGAAGTGGTCGGAAGGTGCTGCGACGGCTGGTGCGGCAAAAACCGCCATACGTGCTTATTATGCAGAGAATCCCACCGCATGCGCTGCCATGGCGGGCGCTACTGTTGCCACTCACGAAGTGACTTTAGGTTTTTCAGCAGGCGACCTTACCGGCAGGTACTTCACCTCTGCCAATTTCACAATTACTTCTATAGATGGCAATGGAAATGCTGTTATTACAGTAGCGGCCCCTGGAGGTCTGACTGGCTCTGCGGTGCTTGGTGCTTCTGGCTGGGTCTATACACCGTAAGAATTTTGTGGATTCTTTGATGCCGGCGTTTTTAGATAAAGCCGTCGGCATATGCAGATGGGTTTGACAGTAGTAAGACCTGTATTTGCGACGGCCGTTTTGCTCCCGCTGCTTCGCTTTTGTGAAGTAAAACGGCCGGGAGAAGAAGTGGGAGCAGTTGGTTCAATTGAGCTAATGGTGGTTATGGCTTTGCGGCCATAGCCACCTTTAACCTTAAAAAAAGAGCCCCTGGCACTTAGTTTTTTCCATCATAGTTTACTGCTTGGATTACCTTTTGCCAAAAATAACCGGGGCACAAATATCTGATAGTATTTTTTGGCTTATATTGTTTTTGTCATATACTTTAAATAGAAACAAGCTCTACTGACGGAGGAAAGAGGGAGCTTTCACATCTTAGTTTCTTGTCTTGGATTTAAGCAAAGCAGTCGCTGTTTGATAAGGCGGGGTTATCGGACACACAGTGCCCCATTACCGCCAAAGCCGGGAATACGAAGGACGGCGATTGGATTTTGCACTGTTAAATCCGGCAAAACTGATGATTTTGAAGTCGGGAATTGAGCGATCATTTTCGGGAAGAGAGAGGGATATATTATGAGACCTTTTGTTCGAAAATCGAAAAAAGGGGTAAGTCTTGTTGAAGTAATGATAGCTGTTTTAATCTCAACTATTGTAATGCTTGGAGGCTCTTTATTCTTTGTTTCCAGCACTAACCAGATTAATCTGCGAAAGCAGTATCGCGCCGCTTCACGATTGGCTTCCCAGAAATTAGAGGAGTTTAGAGCAGTCGATTATGATACCGTAGCAGAGGGCGAAGTGAAGGATAGTGTTACTTTGGAAAATTCATCCTATAGCAGAAGCGTGGTTACCAAAGATCTCGGCTTATATAAACAGCTTACAGTTACTGTTAACTGGGGGACGGCGGCCAAAGTTAATAATATAAATCTGGTTACTTTTATTGCCCCTAAATAAACAGGTGAATCTAATGAAAAGAAAAAGACAAAAAGGTTTCACTCTCATAGAACTCGTAATAGCGATTTTCACAGGTACTATTGTGATTGTAGCGGCCGGTATGATTCTGTTTTTTGGACAGAGAACCTGGAATAGTACCTGGGACAGGACGAATCTTCAAAGGGACGCTTCTTATGCTATGTCCAGAATGACCCGGGATATAAAAGCGGGGGTTTCAGCACAAGTGGAAAGCAATGGCGATGGCCTGAAGATATTCAATGGTGGAGACTGGGTGAGATTTTTCACCACGTCGGGAGCTGCAATGCTTACGCTTAAAAGCGAAACCGGCGGAACCAGCTATCAGACTGCTCTTTATGGAACTGTTCTCGAAGATAATGTAGAGGCGCTGAAATTTAATGTAACAGGTAATACAGTGACAATAGACCTCAAGATGAAAGATTATAACTTAGAAACACATTTTGCCTCAACGGTAATGATGCGAAATTATGGACAGTAATGATGTGAAATTAAGGAAGGATAGAAATGTTGCCAAATTACGTGGAGGTGATTTAAGATGAAAACCAGAATATCCAAATCAGAAAAGGGGCTGGCCCTTGTTGCGGTAGTGGTCTTCACTTGTATCTTTGTCATTTTAGGTTTCTCTATGCTCAATATGGCGAAGACCGAGATAGTAATGACTCAGAAGGAGCTGAACTCGGCACGAGCCTTTTATGCGGCTGAGGCAGGAATAGCAGAATTGTCCACAAAGCTGTACAATAATAAATTTGAAGACATTACAGATACGGTTTTGGGAGAAGCTAACTACAAGGTTGATTTGGACTTTGATGTAAATCCTCCTTTTGCTGTTTCAACCGGCACTGCGGGATTGGAAGTTAAAAAAATCAAGGTAGAATTAACCTTTCTGGCTCCTCCTTATGAACATGCAGTATATGCCGGCAATCTGAGCGGAAACAAATGGGATTTTTCATTGAGAGGAACAGGCAATCCTAAAGTCTTGGGCATGTCCGGAAAGGAGTCTGGCGGCAAAGATATAGTTAACGGAAATATATTTGTGAATGGCGATGCCTCTTTATACGAAGAAAGCAACGTTAATCCCTCACCACAAGGTAACTACAAAGGAGATATTGACTCCACTGGTAAAGCCAAAGTCTTAGACAGTGCCACGGTTTCCGGTACGGTTACCGAGGGAGCTCCTGGAAAGGCTCAACCCGACTTAGTGGACATGAACTATGCGGTCAATAATACACATAATGTCAGCAAGATCTTTGCAGATGCAGGCGTTGACTCGGGATATCTGCCGTCGGACAATGAGTTATACGATGTGATGGTAAAAAATCCGTCCAATAGGTCGAGCGAGTGTACAACTACTACCGGCGACGATTACTTCCTTGAGCCTTCAAGCGTGAATAACTTTGGGGCACAGTACAAGGATGCAAGAACTCCTTTAGACCTGGGAGAAAACAGGATTTATTATGTGGACGGCGATCTATGGGTTCACAGCCCAAGCACATACGGTTTTTTGGTTGATGGTCAAGTGACAATCGTGGTGACAGGAGACATCCATATTTCCGACAATCTCAAATATGCAGACAGCGAAAGCCTGTTGGGTCTGGTGGCTCTGGGCGAATATGACGGTTCGGGTCAGCTTATAAGCGGCGGTAATATCTACTTTGGAGACCCGCGTTTCGGTACCATGTCAACAGCCTCTGCGTTTATGTTCGCTGCTGACAGCTTCTTATACAATACGGATGCCATTAGCAGGGATACAGCAGAGCCTACGAGCGGTATTTCCATTTATGGCAATCTTAATGCTCTAAATCAGGTCTCTATCCAGCGGGATTGGTATAAGCCGAACGACGCCGGGGGTACAAGGGCAGCATACTTCGATCCGACCCGTTTACCAGATGGGAAATGGGTAGATCTGGAGACCGGGAACCTATTGTCAACGGTCGAGATTAATAGTATCAGTCATTATCAGATGGCGATTACTTATGATGATCGGATCCTGAATCCGGAAACACAGCCGCCCGGCCTGCCAAGAGCAACAGAAGGCTTTATTTTTGGGGGGCTGAGAGGCTGGGAAGAACTGCCGAGAAGCTAAGCGATATGAGAGTTATTCTCATCAAAAGAAGCTGAATCGCTCAATTAACATGTCATGAAGATAGACTGATTTTCATGTAATTAGTCTGACTGTGGTTTTTGTTTCATAGCAATTATCGAACAGGCGACTCATCTAATCTTTCACGTAATCGTATTGCGGCAAAATCACAGCAGAGGCTTAAGTTGTTATTGCACAAACTACACCTAATCCCGCTTAGGTTCTTGCATTTGTTCGCAGGGCCGATAACTACCCAAAAGGTCATCTGAATTACTTTCAAAATTGATTATCAATAATCGATGAATGACACTTGTCGAAACTATCAGAATAATCAAAAGAAAATAGTCAATATTTGATTATTTATAGGACGGAACATCCTGAAAACACGCACATCAGCCTTATGCACATTGAATGTAATTTCTAAGTAAAACGCTCCGTTGATTAAGCCGATGAAAAGAAACGTAAAAGGTTACTTTTGATTTGGAAATCAGAAGTTTTCATAAGGTTTAACCGGCTTGGAGTGGACACGAATGTTTAATTTTACCAAAACTGAGATTCTGGGATTGGATATAGGATCATCTTCAGTCAAGGCGGTCCGATTATGCAAAGATGAATCCGGGTATTCGGTTGCTGCTGTCGGCTTTGCCGAGATTGCAGCAACCGAAGAAATCAATAAAAATCTAAATACCATCAATGCAATTCGTGAATGCTTTGAATTGGTTGGCAGCAGAACGAAATATGCCGTTTGCGGGCTCAGCGGACCTGAAGTAGCAGTTAGAGATTTTGAATTTCCCTCATTATCGAGTTCAGAGATAGATGGAGCTGTATTATTTGAGGCCTCTCAGGTTTGTCCCTTCAATGCCGCAGAGAGTGCGGTTGATTATCACTTGGCACCGAACGGTGATGATAAGACAAGAGGCACCCTGGTGGCGGCGACGAATTCGCTGATAGCAAATAAGGTAAATCTCGCCAAAGAAGCCGCTCTGAAGTGTGTCCTGATGGATGTTGAGGGATTGGCGCTTTTGAACTGTTTTAATGGTCTGGCCGACGATTCTGATGAGTCCACAACCGCCATCCTCAATGTCGGCGGTTCCTGCACGACGGTGGCGATTATGGGCGTTAATGGCCGTCCTTTTATTCGCGATATGACCTTTGCCGGTCATGATATCATAACGCAGATTGCTGCTGAAAAAACTATGTCGTCGGAAGAAGTTCGGAAGATTTTATCCGGTGATTCGACCGAAGCTCGGGCACAGCTTCACGACAGCCTCGCAAGAACCTGTCAGAAGCTGATAGTAGATGTCTCAAAAACGCTGCGCTATTATGCGACGCAGGAGCAGTCGAGGCCTGTTGAGAAGTTGTATGTTTGCGGCGGCTTTGCTCTTACCAGGGGTTTTGTCGAGCTGTTGAACGGTCAGCTCGGAGTAGAGGCGGTTTTGTGGAATCCCTTTGAGGCGGCACGCTGCGATACGGGTGATCAGTTTGGAGATATTTGCAGCAAGAGAGGCCCCGCCATGGCTGTGGCGGCCGGCCTTGCTATGAGGTCTGTGTAATCAATTATTCGAATAGACAACTAATACAAGCAGCGAGATAAATAATTATGTTCACGATAGATTTGTTAAAAGGACAGGGAGTACCACTGAAAAGCAGCCCCGGAGGCATAGCTATTACTGCGTTCACTATCGCAGTACCCTTATACGTATTAATAATAGCGTTCGGTTTCTATGCTAATGGCAAAACATATATGTCAATAAATCAGCAGGAAATAGTCAGGTGCCAATCAGAGATTAAGAAATTGTCGGGTGCTGTCGGATTGCAGGAATCATTAGAGAAAGAGAAAATCCTTTACAGTGATTGCCTGTCGGAAGTTAAGTCTTCTATCAGTAAATATATCCAGTGGTCGCCTGTCTTGGTGACGATAGTAGAGAATATGCCGGGCTCGGTGATGTTAACCGCCCTTGAAGTAAAGCAGGAATCTGTGAGAAAAAAGGTTCCCAAGCCGGATAATCCGCAGGAAATGGTTGAACAGAGTATTCCTATAAAAGTGTTACTGATGAGTGTAAGTGGTAATCCAAAGTACGACTGTGGCAAAGCAGTCATGGATTTTCAAGATAGTCTTCGTTCTTCAGATTTCCTTGGGCCTAAGCTTGAGAGTATTGGATATTCGCAGAAATCAGAGACGCTTAAAGGTCAGGATGTGGCCTCCTATGAAATAAAATGCGTCTTTAAGGAGACTCTGTAAAATGCTTTTTATGAAGACGTATAAAAAATATCTTAAGACGGCGGGATTGATATGGGCGGCTTGTTTTGTGGTGTTTCTGATGCTTTATATACTTGTGTTAGGACCTCAGAAGAACACCCAAAAAAGCATCGAAAGCAGGCTCGCTGAGAACAAACAGGTTTATAAATCTGCGCTAAGAGCAGCACATAAGGAAACCCAAATCAGGTTGAATGAGCAAATCGGACATTTACAGGACAGGTTGAAAAATTTTGTAGTTGATTTCGAGGATTCAGCTAATTTGACTTTTGAAATAAGTCAAATCGCCAACGAAAAGGAGGTTGCTTCGTTCAGCATAGAAGGTAAAGACAACCGTGGAATCATGGGAGCACCTGATCGTAGTAAGTACATTAGTGAGAGCCAAATTGTCATCAGTTTTACTGGGGGATTTAATCAGTTTGCTACATTTCTGAATGCTCTGGAGAGACACAGGCCTGTCCTTTTGGTAGACAAGTTTACAATAGCTCGCTCGGGGCGTGAGGGTTCAGGCTATCAGATAAGTCTGAATGTAACGTCTTTTGTCAGAAAACAGCAGGACAATGAAACTGCCGATAAAAAAACGGCACAAGTTTATGGCAAAAAAATATGAGAACAATAGCAATTGCAAATCAGAAAGGTGGTTGTGGAAAAACAACTACCGCAGTGAACGTTGCGGTCAGTCTTACCGAGAAAGGCAAGAGGACGCTTTTGGTTGACTTCGATCCGCAAGGTCACAGCACCATAGGCCTTGGTCATGATGTCGATAATCTGCCTGTAACAATTTATGATGCTATTACAAAGCCTCAAATTTCAATCTCCCAAATTATTTTGAGCACAAAATTTGAGCTTCTTGATATTGCCCCAAGTAACGTTCTGCTGTCTGGCGCGGAGATTGAGCTGGTCAGCGTGGTCGGCAGAGAGTTTGTCCTGACCAAGGAATTCAAAACAATAGAGGACAAATATGATATATGTATTATCGACTGTCCGCCGTCGCTTGGTCTGTTGACCCTCAACGCACTTGTTGCAAGTACAGATATTATTGTGCCTGTTCAGGTGCATTATTATGCCATGGAAGGTCTGAAACAACTGTTCGAGACAGTGAACATTATCAAAGAGCATTTACATTCCTGTAATGTAAAAATCTTGGGCTTATTGTTGACTTTTGTGGAAAAAACGACCCTGCTCAGCAGGCAGACTCAAACGCAAATGCGTGAATATTTCGGTGATTTGGTGTTTGAGACGGTTATTCACAGAAGCGTACGGTTGGCTGAGGCTCCAAGCACGGGTGAGCCGGTTTTGACCTACGCTCCCGAAAGCCGCTCGACGGCGGAATACAGGGCTTTAGCTGAAGAGATAATTAATGGCAAGGTTTCTGTTGAGCAGATAGACGATGCCCGGGCTTTGGTCAGGAGATAATCAATGTCAAAGAAGGAAAGGGATAAAGCGGGGCTGCACAAGAAAATCTCATCGATTTTCAGTGGGGTATTGATTCCGCAAAAAAATAGCGACCAGAAGTCTTCCGGCATTTTAACACCTGAGTATACAGAGTCGGCTGAACCTCAACAACTGGCTCAGGAGGCAAGGGAGCCCGAGTCTCAAAATGAACAAATATTACCTGAAGCGGAACCGGCGCAGGAATCCAAGTTCGAGCCTGATCAGGAAGCCAAAGATAAACCGGTTTCCCCACCCAAATTTATGACGGAACAGGAATCAAAGGTTATTCCGATTCAGGAATCCGAAATTGAGTCATCTAAAGATTCCAAAGCTGAATCAATTCAGGAAACCAACGTTGAACCAGTTCAGGAATTCAAGGCTGAGCAGGCTAACACTCCCAAATTTATGACGGCCCAGGAATCAAAGGTTATTCCGATTCAGGAATCCGAAATAGAGTCATCTAAAGATTCCGAAGCTGAACCAATTCAGGAAACCAACGTTGAACCAGTTCAGGAACTCAAGGCTGAGCAGGCTAACACTCCCAAATTTGTGACGGCTCAGGAATCAAAGGTTATTCCGATTCAGGAATCCGAAGTTGAGCCGGCTAAAGAGTCTGAAAATGAGTCAGATCCTCAAAGCAAATCTAAAACGACTAAGAAACCAAAAGTTATAGCTGTTCGAAGATTTCAAAAAGCTGATATTGACAATATTGCAAAAAAAGTTTCTAAAAAGAGTTCTGTTGTGAAAGTCAGCAGCAAAAGTTCATGGAAGCAAATAACAAGCAAGCTGTGTGCAGCAAAACCAGGTGCTAGTAACACAAAGCAAAAGGCAATGGTGGTAATGGTGCCGGTTCTGTTTATCTTCTTAGTAATATTTGTGCTCAGAGGAGGTGTTTTTGGAACGAGCGTGCATAATGCGGAGGCCGGTGATGAGAATGATAATGCCGGCGTTGTCTCTGCAGGTTTGAATGTTCAAATCGACTGGGAAATTCCGGAGCCGTACCCGACCACACTTCGCGACCCTATGCAATTAACCCCGGTTGTAACGGGAACTAATCAGGCCGAAACCAAAGAATTAGTACAATTAATCGTCAAAAGTATTCTTTATAGCGAGGACAACTCGTCGGCGATTATTAGCAACCGCATAGTGCACGAAGGTGATCAAATACAGGGTGCGAGCATTACAAAAATATATAAAGATAGTGTCGAATTCGAAATGAATGGAAAAAAATGGACACAGGGGATTCAACGATAAAAAGTAATCACAGTGTGTAGGGATAAGCGAAAAATCGCTTAAACGATTAATCTTCGAAAGGATATGTTATGAGAAGCATTTTGAAAAATAATAGAGCGTTCAGGCTTTTGATGGTCTTTGCAGTTATTTGTATAAGTTGCAATATCACAATGGCCCAGGCCGATAATGAAGATTCAGAGCAAAAAGGTCTGACGAATGTTGAGCAGCGGATGAAAAAAAATATATCTATTGATGTTAGTGATCAATCCATCGTTTTGGTGGTAAAACAATTGGTTGAGCAGGCAGGCCTGAACTATATCATGAGCCCCTTGGTTGTCGGCAATGTTACCGTTACGTTTAATGATGTGCCGCTCGAAGAAGCATTGAGAAATATTCTTGCGGTACATGACAGCCTCTACGTGCCGACCAATAATGTAATAAGAATAATAACCTCTACGGAAATGGTTGCGAAAGCCGAACCAATTCTAACTAAAACTTTTGAAATTGTCTATGTAGATGCTGTGGAAGTCGTAACCGCTCTCGATAAATTCAAGTCACCTCAGGGCTCGGTATCTTCCATCAAGGGCACCAGCCATATAATTGTGACCGATACCGAGAGCAAAATCACAGAGATAACCGGCCTGCTGGAGAAAATTGACCGAATTACTCCGCAGGTATTAGTAGAGGCACGAATCTACGATATAACCAGCCGGGACAAACTCGACCTTGGCGTCCAATGGAATGCGGGCAGACGTACAAATTTTGCTGGCACGAGCTTGAATGACGACATAACGGTAAGCAAAGCGGGCACTGATACATATGTTAAAAGTTCTACCAACCCATTCATTACAAGTCTTTTTGACGGTACCACAACCAAAACTCCGGATACGTCAGGATTTCTACGTTTTGGCTGGCTTAGTCCCAACATTGATATAGATGCTCAATTAAATGCTGAGAAGGAGATTACCGAAGCCAAGCTTCTTGCCAATCCGAGAATATTGGTGCTTGATAATGAAACAGCACTTTTCGATATCATAACAGAGCATCCCTATGTGGAACGAACTGTCTCAGCGGGCACTGTCACGGAATCGGTAAAATTTAAGGAGGTCGGTGTTAAGCTTGTTGTCACACCGCATGTTACAAGGGACGGTATGCTGAGATTACATATAATGCCGGAATTTAATGTTTTTGTGGAGCGAGTTACACTTTCTACAACGGATATACCCGTTGTTGATACCCGCAAAGTTGATACTATAGCATTGGTTAAAGACGGCCAGACGGTAGTACTGGGCGGTATGCGCAAGAAAGATGTAAGCAAAGAGGAAAACAAAATACCGTTGCTTGGTGACTTACCTCTTATCGGTGGATTGTTCAGATTCGAAGGTGAAGATACGGCAGTAACCGAGCTGATTGTTTTTATAACGCCGTGGATTGTCGGCCAGGAGCCGGTTTTGTCATTGGATGAGCAAGAGGCACTGGAGGAGACCAGATTTAAAAAGCCGAAGCCCCCTCTTACGAAATCAGAACTAAGAATTGCTGAAGAAGAGTAAGCATTCAATAGTATTTTGTGGTTTATGATTCGAAACGTTCTTACAACGGAGCAAAGTCATATATAACCTAACAAATGACATTGCGAGGCTTGCTTTGCAGGCCTCACAATGTTTTAAAAGAGCATACCAAAAATATTATAATGAATCAGTCTTTCTTTACATAAAGCGTTTGGCTTGGGAATGCAAACTCGATTTGTTCCGCTTCGAATCGCTTCATAATCTCAAGGTTTACCTGTTCATTGACCTTGTGGTACAGCCAAAAATCAGCAGGTTTAACCCAATAACTCATATAAATATTCAAAGACCATTCATTAAAATCGCTGAAATATACCCTCGGTGGTTTCTCGCCATCTGTATTGACCTCCGGCACGCCGGCAAGAACTTCTTTGATAATTTCCACCGCCCTTTTGGCCTTGGTATGACCGGAATCATAAGTAATGGTGATATTCGAGGTCCTGCGAATAAAGGGACGCCTGCCGATGTTTTCGATACTCGATGTCACAATCACGTTATTTGGTATCGTAACAAGATGTCCCTCGGGTGTTCGTATTCGCGTGCTTCTAAAGCCGACTTCCTCGACCGGTCCACGATGCTCGCCGATCTTTACAATCTCACCCATTTGAAATGGCCTGTCCGCAAATATGGTAATAGAGCCGAAGAAGTTGGCTATCGTATCTTTGGCCGCAAGAGCGACAGCAATACCGCCGACACCGGCACTAAGCAGAAGGGACTTGACGTTCGTCCCTAAGATATTCTCACTGATCAGCAGGACTGCGATAATTGCAATTGTTAATCTCAAGGCCTTGCGTACGATTGGTACGAGCATATCATCAAGCGTTGTTTCTGTTTTTCCGACCAGCCGGTTCAGATAGTATTCGATGACGTCCACCAGCCGGTAAAGACCGTAAGCTGCTGCAATAGCCAATATCACTCGTGCGAGCGTTGTCCATCCCGTACTGATCGTAGTACGTATGCCTGTTTCGTCACTGAAGTGCAGAGGGACCTTGGCGAAAAATATGCCGGTCGCAAATACCCCTGCGTAGATGGGATTTGCCAGCGCTTTTAGCAGCAGTGTTAGAGGGCCTTCACCCTTCTTTTGTGCTCGTCGCCCGGCATAACTCTTAACGGCAAACTGGATGATCCGCCCTGTTACCATTGTCGCCAGCACTATCAGCAAAACAAGTCCGAACCGCCATATTGCATTTCCCTTGATAATTTCGTAGTTAATGGTGTTTGTCAACCAATCAGCCAATCCTGCTATTTCTGTCACCGAAGCCATCATAAATTGTCATCCTAATTTCGTATTATGTATTTTTTATCCTTTCTTTACTTTTGCTTTTTTATATCCGATTGCTGTTGGTCTTTCCACCAAAACAACCGTTTTTTTGTGGAACTTTCGCTATTTACTGAATTTGGCTGGACTAACTCGTCGATTAATGATAAAAAGTATTTGTATTGTGAAACTTCTTAAGGTGAATAATGTCATCGGGAAAACTAAAAATCTTCAAAAGGCCGAATTTCAAAAGCCCTCGGTTATTGTTAGGCTTCTCCGGGTGGATGGACGGCGGTGATGTATCAACAGGAACTATAAATTGCCTTATCGACAAGCTTGGAGCGCAGAAGTTTGCCGAGGTCGGACCGGAAGGATTCTATCTGTATAGTTTCCCAGGCCCAATGGAAATGACGGCATTATTTCGGCCGCACACGCAGATAGAAGACGGCCTGATTAAATCCTACGAAACTCCTGCAGATGCGTTTTATTCCAGCGAGGAACATGACATTATACTGTTTTCAGGCAAAGAGCCGAATTTACAATGGGAAGAATTTGCCGAGTGCATCTTCTCGTTATGCGAGCAGTTCGGCGTCGAAATGATATATTTCATAGGCAGTGTTGCCGGTCTTGTGCCGCATACTCGCGAGCCGAGACTTTTCTGTTCCGTTTCGGACGCCGAACTTAAAGAAACCTTTCAGCATTACGGCGTTAAATTCACAAACTACGGAGGGCCCGCCAGTATCGTTACTTATCTGACGGCTAATTGCAGGGAACGAGGCCTGAGGATGGTGTCTTTCGTGGCTACGATTCCCGCTTATGTCCAGGGAAGTAATCCAAAGTGCATAGAAGCAGTAACAAGACGGCTGGTGGGTATGTTGGAGCTTCAGGTCAAGTTTGACGACCTTCGCCTTGTCAGTGATGAATTCGAAAAGAAATTAAGCGATATTGTACAGGAGCAGCCGGAACTGGAAAGTAATATCCAAAAACTGGAAGAAGATTACGACAACGAGATTTTCAATAGCGAAATGGGCGATTTGAAACAATGGCTGGAGCAAAAGGGCATCAGGGTGGATTAATACCGCTCCGGACAATTTCAACAAACTTGAAAAATTTTCTGGACAAGCCCGAATAAAGCGGTTAAACTTTAGGTTTTGGATAATTTGTCAATTAAAGGTTAATTTTAGTTAGAGGTATCTAATTATGGCACATAAAAAGGGACAGGGCTCTTCGAGGAACGGTAGAGACAGTAATCCGCAATACAGAGGTGTAAAGATGTATGGCGGCCAGAGTGTTTCCGCCGGCTCAATTATCGTCCGGCAATGCGGAACAAAGTTCTTCGCCGGCTCTAATGTTGGTATGGGTAGAGACTTCACGTTATTTGCCACCGCGGAAGGAAAGGTGAAGTTCCAGGGGCGAAAAGTCCACGTTGTCTGAGAAAAAAATTAATATGACCGATTAAAAGGATGGTATAATTGCCATCCTTTTTTTATATCAAGATAAGAGCGGCGGCTAATAAGATATGTTTATCGATGAAGCGCAAATCCAGGTTACAGCAGGAAACGGCGGCCACGGGTGCCTGAGCTTTCGGCGTGAAAAGTTCATTCCCAAAGGCGGACCCGACGGCGGCGATGGTGGCAGAGGGGGCAATGTCTATTTCCAGGCTGTGGATAATCTCGATACTTTATTAGACTTTGCCGGTAAACATCATTGGCGGGCAGAGAACGGCCAGCCCGGCTCTGGAAGAAACAAGTCCGGAGCGGACGGACAGGACCTCGTTATCAAAGTTCCGCCGGGCACACTCATTTACGATACCGACCTCGATTTGCTTCTCAAAGACATGAACGAGGTTGGGCTAAAGGTATGTGTCTGTCGTGGCGGAAAAGGCGGAAGAGGTAATAAGGCCTTTGCGACATCAACAAATCAGACCCCCAGAGAGACCGAACGCGGCAGGGAGGGCCAGGAGAGAAATATCCGGCTCCAGCTAAAGCTCATCGCCGACGTCGGCTTAGTCGGTATGCCGAACGCCGGTAAGAGCACGCTTATCTCACGCTGCTCAGCGGCAAGACCCAAGATTGCGGATTATCCGTTTACCACAATCGAGCCGGTACTGGGCATCGTCGAATTATCCGGCTATCGCCGCTTTGTTATGGCAGACATTCCCGGCATTATCGAAGGTGCTCATAGCGGAGCTGGCCTCGGATACAAATTCCTCAAACACATAGAAAGAACTGCAATACTGACCCACATTCTAGATATAATGCCGGCCGATGGCTCCGATCCTGTGGAAAATTACAATGTAATACGCCGCGAGTTAGAGCAGTACAGCAAGGCCCTGGCAAAAAAACAGGAAGTTATCGTCGCCAACAAAACCGACCTCGACCCCGATGGAAAGATAATAGAAGACCTCAGAAAAAAGCTAAGCAAAGACATTCACCCAATCTCAGCAGTAACCGGCTCCGGAACCAAAGAGCTGAGCGAATTCCTATGGCAAAAGGTCAAAGAACTAAAAGATCTGTCTTAATGGCAAGCATAAAAAAGCCGAGACAAAACAAAGCCCGACTTTTGTGCCGTGTATGAGATAGGATGAGCTGTTTCACGATAGTTTGTTTATTTTGGCAAAGGTACTCTCTCGATATTAAAGTCGAGTACCTGTTCATCACGTTTGACCGTTATGTTCAATATTTTTCCGGCAGGCCCTGCTAAAATTTTAAGAGCATCACCAGGTGTTTTTATTTGTGATATATCCTTGCCACTGACCTTGATAACTACATCACCGTTCTGTAGTCCAGCCTTTTCCGCCGGCATGCCTGGGGCAACATTTATAGTAGGCCACTGGCTGAGGTCCATACCAATGAATCCCTGTACTTTTATGGTTTTGCGGGTGCGTTGCATAATAGAATTAAATACAGGGTTATTTTCAAGTGCAGCTAACTGTTCAGCAGAAATGTTCTCAGAAGTTAAGTCTCCATAAATCACCCTGTATTCATTATCCGAAACTTTCCATCGCATCAGGACCGCATCGGCATCACCGGCTGTAACATTATTACCGTAATATGCTGGATCCTTGTCTTGTTTGTCCAGCTTGGCATAAAATAAGCAAGTTGAGTGAATACTTTGATTCTGCTGCCGTTCTGCTTCGGTTAGCGGCCTGCGTTCCCAATTAACACTTGCCTGCCAGGCATGGAGAATTTCCTTCCAGGCAATTGTCAAAACCATGCTGCTTGGATATTGACCACCTGTATACCTGGCAAAGTTACGTAATCCTTCGATTGCCATAGCTTCACTTTTATTATCAATTTTAATCTCCGCAAGTAAAACATAATCGTCTGGAATATCGGGCTCAAATAAGACAGGCTCTAATGGAACATTCCACTCAAATCTATCGAAGACCGCCGTTTGCCGCATTTCCCCTACATTAGCTGAACCGTCTATTTCAAACAAGACCGGCAAATTAGTTTTCGCATCAACCCATAGACGCCCCGTAAGACTTTCAAAAGTATTTAAACATAACTGTGGGTCATCAACTTCAATTCCTTCCACTACTATGCCGTTAATTCTTTTTCGTCCTAATTTGGTATGCTCAAATGACATGAATTCTTTGAGAAATGTATAAGGATCTTGGGTAATCGTTGGGTCGAACATATCCTCTGACAATAATATTTTACGTAAGTATACTTTTGCCTCCGGTACCATCACAATTATCTCATTTTTTTCGGGAAGCCAAAATTCCCTTGTGACTTCTTTTTTGTCTATATAAGTATCCACACGTCTTCCAGAATATGAGGAATTATGAATTATTGAAGTTACTTTTTGGGGCAAGCCAAAAATTTCCATACCTTTAGTATCCATCTTTAACCGACATGTAAATGTTTGAATCTGTTCGACATTTTTAACAACATCTGCCCAGGCGACGCTTGCACCATCAAGTGACCCGCCAAATTGATTTATACCGATAAGTATTGGAATAATTACTACCGCCGCAGCGGCTAATTTTGTTATTCTGTTTTTCATAATAGTACCTCCGGTAAATGCCAATAGATGGCTGATTCGTCCCGCCCGTTGGCTCTGCTTGGAACGGTCGGGCAATAAAGCCGTCAGCTTTTGGCGAAGGTTATTGTGATTTTGGTTAAACGGCTCATATACTTTATTCAAATCTTTATCCAACGGCGTTTTCATCAGATATTCTCCTGTTCTCCAGGCATTAACTTTTCCAGGCGTTTGCGTGCCCGCCCGAGAAGCCTGTAAAATCCTGACCTTGACAGCCCCATTATCCTGCGGACATTGTCGGCCGAGTTGCCCTGCAGATAAAACGTATGCAAAGCTAATCGTTCTTTTTCCGGAAGAGTTGTAATCATCTTTCTAAGCAGCTCTATCCGGCTATCATCCGGCTTCTTAGGAGCGGTCGCCTGGATCTCATTAAACCCGGCATTGTTGTTTTGGCTTCGTAACTTCCGGCGCCGCCATTCCCCGCAGCGATGCCTGGTAATTCCAACAAGCCATTTTCCAAAACTGTCCCGTTTGCGCAATCGGTCCAGCTTCTCATACGCCCGCATAAATACGTCCTGTGCTAAGTCCTGGGCGTCGGCAAGGTTGCCGGTATAATCGTAACAGACAGCCCGAACTAATGGTGCGTAAAGGTCGTACAGTTTCTCGTAGGCAGCTTTATCGCCGGCCAGCACAGCCTCAATCAGAGTTTTATCACTCGGTGTCGTCAAATCAGGGCCCTTAAGATTTTGACATTCTCTTTATAAACATAGTGACCGGGAAGGCTGATTTGTCCACCGGAATTTCAGAATTATTTTATGTATTAACTTTGTGATTAGCCTTGATTGATATTAGCAAAAAAAAGACAAAAAGATGAAAATGCAGGACGGCCTTTACATTCTGTTATTATCGATCTTTAATGTAACGTTATGGCAAGCTGATGGAGGGTTGTGTTTTCCGGCTTATGGCAGGTTTTCGAGGTCGGCCAGGTCCCTGTGTCTGCCACAGGCCTTCTTATTGAGCTTTAAGTGTTTCAAGCTAATCAGATTGACTTCGACATCGTCCAGTGTATCCACTATCCGTTCAACGTAACATTCGTTGAAATTGACACCGGAAACCGTTGTTGCGAGTTCTATCCTGATAGGTGGTACGCCCATTCGGATTATTTGCCATTCCTTGAGGAAAAGCTCCGGCGATAATTCGGGAAGGTCAAAACCAAACTCTTTTAGGACAGCAACTATCCTCTCGGCGTTGGTAGGATTCATAGCAATCCAGATATCCATATCGGCTTGGCCCGCGGATAACCGTGATAACCAACAGCATACCCACCGATAAGCAAGTACTCAACTTGATGAGCCTTGAGTAACTTCAAGAACTCTTTGAAGTCGGATGGCAGATGGATCGTAGCCATAAATAATTTGCTGCATCAATTCAACTGCTTCCAGGCGTTCATAAGGGGTTCTGGAAAGCCAATATGATTTCTCATCTGACTTCTCTAAAACGGATGCTACCGTAAAAGCATCTCTTTGTACCTTCGGGAAATCGAGCTTGTCCATGCACTAATTATACACCAAAAAGAAAGCTGTGTAAACAAAACTTCGTGTACATAATTCACCATAATCTGTATGACCATAAATTGACATCGGCAAAAGAATAGAGTAAAAAGGGTATGAAAAATATAGACTAAAAGGTACGGAATATGAACATAATCGCTGTAGATATCGGCAATACGAATATCAGTATAGGACTGTTCCTCGAAGGCAAGGAGCAGTTTGTTAAATCTGTCCCCGGTAGTTCCCGCGTAAAGCTGACGAGCTGTCTGAAATCCGCCTGGGCCAAAATCCCCGTCGCTGAAAGCTCTAAAGAGAAAAAACACGATGGCGTGGTTGTTGTTAGTAGTGTAAAGCCCGCCTGGACCAAAATAATTCGGGAAATAGCAAAAGATAATCTCGGCGAAAAAATTTACATCATAGGTAAAGAAATACCTCTGCCGATGAGTCTCTGGGTGGATGAGCCGGACAAGGTCGGCACAGACCGCGTGGTCTCAGCGGCGGCCGCTTACGATGTTGTCGAGGATGCGGTGGTAGTAGCGGATTTCGGTACGGCTGTAACCATCGACCTGGTTGATGGAAATGGTATTTTTCTCGGCGGTGTTATCTGTCCGGGTTTTGAAATTAGCGCAAAGGCCCTGAAAGAAAATACCGCCCAACTGCCGGAAACTAAAATAAACAAACCCAGAGCGCCTTATGGCAAAAACACCGTCGATGCCATTAACTGCGGCTTGTATTATTCCGCCGTCGGAGTGCTGCAGGAGGTAATCAGACGCTATGCGGAAGAAATCGGCAAATGGCCGCAAACTGTCATTACCGGCTCAGCAGCGAAAACCATAAAGGACGATTGTGAATTCATAGACTCCTGGGCTCCCAACCTCGTCGTAAAAGGTATCGTGCTGGCCTATAAAAAATATATCGAAGAAAAAGCTAAGTCTGTCTGACTTGCGTGTTTGAAGTAATGCCACATCTATGAAGAGAGGAATCCGGTTTCTAATCTTAAAAGTATTATGAATACTTTCGCAGCAGTAATGACCGGCAAGGGCGCCGGTGCCATATCGACTGTTCAGGTCTTCGGCGATTCGGCCGAGACTGTCGTAAAAAAAATATTCACCCCGGCCGCAGCAATGCAGACTGAATTTAAGACCGGCGAAATTCTGCTCGG
>JACKQG010003601.1_pt1 | contig 18793 bp, 16 predicted proteins | sample 8237621 | NCBI WGS metagenome assembly JACKQG01 (sample SAMN15677084, study PRJNA649215) | marine metagenome | biome: marine; feature: Black Sea; material: saline water; isolation source: suspended particulate matter (SPM) from the Black Sea western gyre | collected 2013-06-09/2013-06-10 | depth... | reverse complement strand
GACAGGGTGACGCGGCCGGGCGGCACGGGTGGCGGGCAGGGACGCAGGGGGGCCGGCCGGCACGGTAGGCCGGCCCCGCGGGGGCGCGCGCGGGGGGCAGAAGGGTCGGACGCCTCCGACGCCACGGCCACCCCCCCCAGCAGGGAGGGGGCGACTCTCGGGGTCAGGGGGGCCAAGCGAGATCCGGCGCATCGACGGCAAGCGGGTGGGCAGCCTCCCGCTGAAGTTCCACCGGCTCCCTGTGGGGCAGCACCGGATCCAGGTCCGCGGCACCAAACATCGCTACACAATGTCCCAAACAGTGGAGGTCAAGGCCGGTGGGCAAAGCAGGAAATAGTTAATGACCCCCAGGCAAAGCGAATGATGTATCGCCCGCAGCGACACCCGTATCATTTGTAGAAAAATCAGATGTAAAACCCGATAGTTAAGACACAGGATTGCGGCTTGTGCTCTTAACTATCGGGTCTTTTAGAATATAGTGTTATGTTTGAGGATCCTCTACAATTATTTCGGTAGGTCCGAGCAGTTTGTAACGTATGTTGCGCCAAACAATAGTCCTGCCGAAGGCCGACGAAATAATATAAAACAACAGCAGTAATGACCACAGCCAGCAGGCAAGTATGTCGGCAAGGCAGGCGGCCCTCATTGCCCGCCGCTCATTTTCGAGCAATTTTTCGGCGGTCCTTTGCCGGAGTATCGCCCGGCCCAACTGATTTACAAAAAATACAACAGGCACTGAGACAAAAAGGTCCAGATTCGGATGTTGAATCTTTGCGGCGTAGATTGCCATGCCCGCCGCCCCCCATATTCCCAATACCGAATATACGCTGCTGCACAATCCAAACCACCAGGTTTTCGGAGCGTATATGCGGGTTATCAGAAACTGCCTGCGGCTGAACTCAAAGAGTTTGCTCCATGTTGTGGATTCATGCGTAGCCACCAGACAAGCGGGAACGAAAGCTACTTTCATTCCCGCCTTTTTGACGGCTGTACTGAGTGATAAATCATCACTTAATGCTTTTGACCAGATTTTGTCAATACCGAGGCGGCGAAAAACATCGACGCAAATAGCCATTGAACCGCCCCAGGCTTGATTGAAAGGTGTGTTGCCGAGCAACTGGACGATCTTGGCGTTCACCGCCGACAGGGCCAGAGTAGCCAGATTGTTTTTTGTAGGTATGAACCAGCGGTAACCTGTAGCTGCGCCATTCTTGGGTTGCCGGAGAGGATAAACCAGATGACTCAGCCAGTCACTGCGGACACAGGCATCGGAATCGGCAAAGGCGAGAACCTCAATGTCGTCACCTATTCTTTCATAGCAATACAACAAATTGTGGATTTTTTGACTGCATGATTGACTCTTACCTGCAATGAATATCTGCACATCTTTTGCTATTGAGGTTTGACTGAGCTGATTTTTCAGTTTATTTAATTCGCTGTAGGCCGGGTCTGACTCGTCGCCAACGACGAACCAGAGCAAATAATTTTTATAGTCCTGGTCGAAGAATGATTTTATATTGTTTTGAAAATCTGCGTCAAGACCTTTGCAAGGTACAATCAATACAGCTCTCAGTGCCTGCCATAAACGCTTTTTTTGATACTTTGCCTGTGCGTAGCGATAATTATTATATGTCTGGAGTAAGAAGAGTAGTTGCGAGAGAATTGCCCCTATCGCTATATAGTAGTACCAATCCATTCTTGTCTCTTATAGCATCTCTTCTGATCGAGCTGAACTTTACGATATTGAAGCCAGCGGAACTATGGAGTCAATTAGCTGCTCAATATTATATGATTTTGCCAGGTCGATTGAAAGCAGGCAGCCGTGATTATGATTCGAGGCGATAATTATCAAGTTGTCGCCGGCCTGGTTCCATCCCTGCTCTTGCGGCTGATGGCCGAGGATGAACAAGTCAACGTCAAACATCCCGGCCAGTTTATCAAGTGTGGCCTGACTGTGTTTTCTTCCCCACGTTAAAAGGTAAGCAGAACCTGGTCTGACCACATCGTTAATTTTTAGCTGTCTTTCCAGAATTTTTGGTTCGAATTTATCAACGGAACGATCGCTTGGTAGCGAGTGCGACATCCATATTCTATTATTACATCTGACGGCTAAAGGTTGTGAGAATAGAAATTGTCTAATCGCTAATGCGACGTCATCGCTGGCTTGCTTGAATTCCCGTTCTATTGCCTGACGCATAGCACGGTTCATTTCTTTACCGTCTTTCATCACTTCGCTGTTGTTTATAAAAGCAGTGTCGTGATTTCCCATAATCATATGGACCTGGTCCGGAAAGTTCAATTTGTAACGAATAACATCAAATAATAATTTATATGATAAACAGCCGCCCTGCGAATCTTCAGGACCTCCATGTATAATCTCCTGAAGAATTATATGTCTATCAGGGTTGTTGGACAAGTCTGCAAAAGCAACTATCCTTTCAAAGTTTCGCAGATGTCCGTGAATATCGCCGGTTATAATCAGGTTGCCTTCGGCGGGCAAATGAACCACATTGCCGCGTCGAAATTTATCTGTATTGAGGATTTCAATACCTTTGTTAAGTAAGTCAATTATTGTTTGAGGCATTATTATTTGAGGTGTTTTTGTTATTTTTTATTTTGCCGCCGAATATGCTGTGTACCATCAGGTCCAGTCTTGACATAATCATCATCATATTACGTGGACGCTGAGCGAGGTCGTCTTCGATACAATCCATCACAAGTTTAGAAATTCCCACAGGTAACTGCTTTTTTATCTCATGTGGTGCTCGTCGCGGCTCGATGATGGGTAAGCCGAATTTGTTCTTTTTGGGTATCATGGTCGGGGCATGCTTTCCAGTGAGCGCCCAGTACATTGTTGCTCCAAGGTTAAAGATGTCGGTTTTTGGACCGAGTGGCTTACGCTTAACCTGCTCAGGCGCAATATAGTCCGGTGTGCCTTGAATTCTCTGCTTTACAGTTCCGATTTTACAACTCTGACCGAGATCTATGATTTTGATAGAGCCGGCCTTGTTTATCAGAATATTGTTGGGTTTAATGTCGCAGTGAACGAAGCCATGCTGATGCATAGCATTAAGGCCGCTTGCTACCATCCTGAAAACCAGCAGCACATCGCCTAAACCCAAGGTGGAACAATCTTCAAGGTTCTTGCCCTCAAAATATTCCATAGCAAGGAGCATCTCTTTTACCCTAAACATACTGCGCATTTTTCTTAGTTCGAAACACTTTCGGACATAGGGATGGTCAATTTTGTGGGCTACTTTATGTTCGGTATCGACCTGCTCGAAGATCCTTGAATCTTCGGGTTTTTCAAATGTGACTCGTTTGAGAGCAACCTTTGTGCCGTCTTCATCGTCGGTTGCCAGATAGATTGTGCTGCGCGCACCAGTGCCGATGCGCTTTATTATGCTATAACCGCCAAAATCGAGTATATCTTTACCCATATTAACCAATGATAACCTAAAATATAAGGAACAATCCGTTTATTATAAGATGCGCTAAAATGGCCTTATGTTCGTTCAAATTGGCAATTTAGCTGCAGAACTGCTCCTGATATCGGACGTAAAACAGCCCCAAAATCTTACAAGGTTCCTCTAAAATTAACAAAAAAACTAATTAAAATCATCTTTATATCGTACGATAAACCAACCTACTTGAGTTTAGCAAAGGCGGAAGTATACAATAGAATTAGCTTTTTATCCAGTTATTAGGGCAAATTTTCAAAATATCAGGCCAAAAAAATAGGCCTTACAAGTGAGTCATTCGACAGACTCTGGTTTGTTAATGACAAACATCCTGCTCCAGAAGCTTAGCCCATATATGTTAACATGTATTAGCCGGTTGCTATAATTACCATGATGTTTCATTATTTGCATACGATGTAAGGTCATTTGGTCCGAATATGGTCGGCGATATATCAGGATTTGTTGGACTACGCTATCAAAATTCATTATAATTTCAGAAAGTTTCCCTCAGAATGTAAGTGAGGACGTGCTAACGTAAAAAACCGATGTTTTTGACATAATTTTAAAGAAGGAGGTTTAGATGTTATCGAAAGATAAAAGCCTGGTTTCCAGGCGTAGTGTGCTTACAGGAAGTATGGCAGTGGCGGCAGCATTAGCATCAGGTACAAATGTGGCAGCCGGGGATCAGAAGAAACAAGCAAGGACCAACAGAAGGAATCGAGCTCCAATCGGCCTTCAACTCTATTCGGTGCGCAAAGAGTGCGAGAGTGACCTGCCCGGTGTGATAGACGCTGTAGCTAAGATGGGCTATAAGGGCGTTGAATTTGCCGGATATTACAACCGTAGTGCCAAAGAGCTTCGCGAAATGCTCGACGACAACGGTCTTGTGTGCTGCGGTACCCATACCGGCCTCGATACGCTGCTTGGGGACAATCTGGCAAGTACTATAGAGTTTAATAAAACAATAGGAAACAAGTACCTTGTCGTTCCCGGCCTGCCCGGTAAGTACCGCGAATCACACCAGGCCTGGCTTGATACGGCCAAGCTATTCAATGAGATAGCCGAGAAAGTCAAGCCGCACGGTATGCTCGTCGGCTACCACAATCACAGTGTCGAATTCAAAGCAATGGACGGCGAGCTTCCCTGGGACACTTTCTACAGCAACACTAAGAAAGAAGTCGTTATGCAGATTGACGTGGGCAATGCGATTATAGGCGGTGTGGACCCGCTGCCCTATCTCTATAAATATCCGGATCGGGCGATCACCGTACACGTCAAAGAGCACAGCAAGACCAATAGCAAAGCACTTGTTGGCGATGGCGATGTAAACTGGAAGGCTTTCTTCGCCCTGTGCAGAGCGGTGGGCTCAACCGAGTGGTTTATTGTCGAATATGAAAGTGATGCCTATCCGCCGCTCGAATCCGTCGAGCGGTGTTTGAAGAATCTTCGAAAGCTGAGGCTTGTATAGGAGTTTTGGCTACAATGCAATGAAGAAGCTGCGTCCTTTGAGGTTGAAATTCAACTTTAACAAAACGCTTGGTAAAAGAGCCGCCATATATAAAGGCGGCTCTTTTCTCAAAAAAGTTTGGCACTAAGCGGTCGTTGTTATGTTTCCTTTTAAGCCGAAGCTATCGTTATATTTTGCTGAAAGGATAATCTATTGAACTATCAATTGGAAATTCCACCTCGAGTAATCATTGGAGCCGATACTCGCAGAAGTGTGGCACAGGAGGCCATGAACCTTGGGTGGTCGCGTGTACTGGTGGTATCTGATCCATTTCATGAGAAAGCCGGACGTACGAGTGAAATTGCCGAATTGCTTAGCAAGGCCGGTCTGGAAGTCTCTGTCTATTCGGGTGTGACCGGTGAGCCCGATACCGAAATGGTTACACGCGGATTGAAGCAGTTTAAGGCTGACAAATGTGACGGTATTGTTGGGCTTGGCGGCGGCAGTGTTATTGATACTGCTAAGACCATATCAGTATCGACTGTGAATGACGGGACTGTTCAGCAGTTCATGGGAACTGATGCTGTTCCTAAGCCGGGGATGGGAGTGATTGCACTGCCGACGACTTCTGGTACCGGGTCTGAGGCAACCAGAGTGGTCGTTATCGCGGACTCACAGAGCAACCTCAAGATGTCGGGCCGGAGTAAGGCATATGTTCCAGACGTTGCTATCCTTGATTACAAGTTGACTACAAGCATGCCGAAGCCTTTGACGGCTGCTTCCGGCATCGATGCATTAACTCATGCGATAGAAGCCTATGTTTCAAAACAAGCCAATGATTTCACCGATCTTCTCGCCTTGAGTGCCGTGAGATTTATCCGGAACTCAATAAGGCAGGCCTGGCATGATGGTTCTGATGAAGAGGCCCGGCAGAATATGCTGATGGGATCGTTTCAGGCAGGAATTGCTTTCTCTAACTCCTCAGTCGGGCTGGTGCATAGTATGAGTGAGCCGCTTGGCGCCTGCTTTCACGTTCCGCATGGCCTAAGTAATGCCATGTTACTGCCGGCTGTTACGAAGTTTTCCGTTCCCGGAGCTGTTTCTCGATATGCAGAAATAGCTTGTTGTATGGACTTTGCCAATAGTTCTATAGCTGATGAAGAATGCTGTAAAATGCTGATTGACGGACTGCTCCAGCTCAATCGAGAGCTTGAGATTTCTTCACCAAAGTCCTTTGGTATCGACAAGGCCTGCTATGAGGAGCACATTGAAAAGATGGCGAATGACGCAGCGGCAGCGGGTAGTACAGGTAATAATCCAGTAATACCGACTATTGACCAAATCAAAGAGATTTACTGTGAGACTTATGACACCTGACCCATTTTCAAAGGTGCCTCAGTCTGGTGGAGAATGGAAAGTTCAAGAGAGATGTGATAGGATGAGCTAATGAGAGTAATCGGATTACAGGCAGTTTCATATTTCATTATCTGTCTCTTGAGCATTACGTCTATTAATTGCACCGGCCCAAAGCGAGAGAGCATCAAGGCACTGTCTCCGCCTAAGGGCGGAGATGTCTATGTCGTGGCGCATCGCGGTGCTCATATTGGCATTCCTGAGAACACGCTCGCCGCCTATGAAGCGGCCATAGCGATGGGAGTAGATTTTATCGAGGTTGATCTGCGGACTACACGGGATGGTCATATCGTGAGCATCCATAACAAAGATATTGATTCCTACGTTACAAATGGGGAGCAGGGATTGGTCTCAGAGATGACCCTTGAGCAGCTCAAGCAATTGGACATCGGCAGTAGGATCTGCCCTCACTGGAGCAACGAGAGGATTCCTACTTTTGAAGAGATTCTCGGTCTCTGTAAAGGCAGGGTGGGTATATATCTGGACTTGAAGGAAGCTTCAGTCGAAAAGCTGGTTAATGTCGTGAAGAAATGGGATATGGCGGGGCATATCTTGTGGTACGCCAATTTCGACGAACTTGAGCGGATTGCGGAGCTTTGCCCCGAGTGCATTCTGATGCCCGATCCGGGGCCTGAAGAGAACTTGCCAAAGGTCGTTGAGCGTTTTCAACCTTCAGTTATTGCTGCTGTGTGGCGTTATTATTCACAGAGTTTTGCCGCGAAATGCCATCGGGCAGGTGCAATTGTTATCGTGGATGAAAGTGCCCCAACCTGTTGGGAGGATGCTCTCGAATGGGATAGCGACGGCATTCAAACCGATCATCCTGCACAATTGATAGCTTTCCTGAAATTTCGAAAACGGTAACTCATCGCCAAATGTCGTGGATGATGTCAGCCGATCCTGATACATTTCTTTTCATGTCGATTCCGAAGTATTGGAAAGAGCCCGGACTGTTGCCTGGATTCAGAGGCAGACCGTAATCAGTGCCAATGGTGTCAAATACAAAGCTGGTTTTTTAGCATAAGATTAGGTATATTGTGTTCTCGGTTATCCTAAGATTTCAGAGAAGGTTGTGTCAAATTAGTTCTGCAGTGTTACTCGGTATCCAGGCGTCACTGTCATCAGAGAGCCTGATATGCAACCATCCCAAACGGCGTTCGAGCAGATCGAATTCAGTTCCTACATGAAGTGGATCCTTGAAACTCTCAGGATAGTTCTGCCCGTCACCCTGTCGCGCGACAACATCACGAACTGTAATAACGCCGCATACCAATCGCACCCTTTCCCGAGTTTCCGTAAAAACGGAAGCGAGAAAACACAGCATTAAGATTCCGGTAATCACGGCAGTAACTGAAGTGGGAACGGTCCGGCCGAACCATACTATTATGGTTAAGGTGATACAAAAAGTAGCAAAAAAAAGAGATGCAAGGGTAAATTTTGTTCGCAAAGAGAAATCATAATGCCAGAAAAACAAAGTCTCCATAATCCGTTCCCGGGCCTTTGGAGTAATTCTATCTATCCTCTGACTGCGTGCGAAATCAAGGTTCTTCTGGATATTTGCATCTGAACTGTCAAGTTTTTGAGCACGGCGGTAGTTTAAGATTGCCATGCCGATATTTTCCTTGAGGAGGAATGCGTTGCCAAGATTGTAATAAAGCCCGGCATTTTCTATTTTCCCTTCATTGATTATCTTTTCATAGCTTAATATTGCTTTTTCATAAAGCTCATCTGCTCTTGCATTGTTCTCAATCGAATTGGCCTGCCTGAATGCTTCGTTTGCCTGGTTGAAAAGAATATAAAGTTGTTCCCTTGGAAGATCGGCCTTTGCAGTACCAAAGCCAGTCAGAATAATACAAACAAATAAGATTAAAATGCTTTTGACATTCATTCTTTCGAGTTCTTCTCTATAGTCTTAATAAGCTTTATGACTTCGGTAACCTGTCCCGAATCTTCACTCGCTTCTGCCGAAGCATAGCGGGAGGCCTCACATTTAGCTAAGGTATCTCTGTATTTCTCTGCGGTTTGTGTATCATGCATAACAGAGGCAACTTTCTGATAGCAATCGTCGGCGGTTAGTGAACCAGCAACTTTATCGAAACGCTCGCCGATATACTGTTTCATAGTTGAAACAAGCAATTCCTGTCGCTCCTTCGGATTGAGGCCGGATATTTTCTTTAATTGTTTGACAGCTTTGCCTGCGGCCTGTCTCCTGCGTTTGTATGCAAGCTTTTCAGGACTTGTGTGCGTAATGAGTTTTACTAAGGAGCTTGTAACCAAGACGACCAACGGAACCGACCAAAACACCATATAACCGGGACTGACCATTACTACCAGAGGCGAAAAGGTTTGATTTGTAAGAACATCAGGCCCTTCATAGTTTGCAGAAATCCCTTTCTTTATCGCCTCAATCTGCCTGTTGACGTATGTTGGATCTATACCCTCCAAGTCAGCATTAGTCAGTATTTTCGTGGGAGCAACTTCAAGCTCTATCGGAGCTGTTTGGCTTTCGACGTAAATGCCTTTGTCAACATCGAAGAAGGCAAGAGGAATAGACGGTATCTGTGTAATTTTATCATTATTGGCACGTATCGTCTGGGTGAAGACCTTCATATTATCCTGAATGGTTGGCGATGCCTTCTGGGAAGGAAACTTGAAATTTCTCTCAAGTACGGCCACTTCGTCCAACCTGGGCCATTGCACAGGTTTTAGGTAACGGCTGCCCCCTATTTTAATTGTAAGTGTGATTGGATCACCGACACTGACTTTCGTCGGTGTAGCAGAAGCCTCAATCGTATAACGTCCAACAAGACCATAGAAACCTTCAGGCTTGCCCTGTTCAGGAAGCGGCAAGACCAAAAGATTTAAAGGCTGCGAGTTTACTGCAAAACGCTGGTATTTCTTTTGTGAGCCAAAGAAGCTGAAATTGTCAAGGAAAGGATCTCGTGACCGAACTTGACCGACGGCCAGAGCCGCCGAAACGGAAGAAGTACCTATATCTATTCGACCGGCTTGCCTGGGAATAAGAACTTTGTTGAATGAAACCAAAATGAAACTCTCGCCTTTGTGTTCAACCGCACGCTGGCTGACATGAGCAGTCGTAGTGCTATTAAGACGATACAGTTTTGCCTGGGGATCGGAAATCTCAGGCTCCTCAATATAAAAAGAATCACTCGTCAAAGCGGGTAAATTGAACTGGAATTCCCCGACGTCCGCTGATGCTGAGACATAAAACTTCACGGTCATGATCACCGGCTGGCCGACATAGCATTTCTGTTCTGAAAGCACAACATCGAAATCCAGTTTGTCGGTTATGCCCGGTTTCAGGATGTTCAGTTGAACAGGATTAGTCTGATATTGACTGCCGTCGAGGGCGATGGTTACCGGCGGCAGTTGTATTTGTCCCGGTCTGTTCACGGTCAACGAATAACTCATTACATAACGTTTAATATCTTTTCTTGAGACTTTATTGTTTATGATAGTCGTTGATGTTTGTGAAATGTCCTGATTGCCGGTACTTTGTGGATTGTACTGTGCCAGTGGAGACAAATCAACCTGTCCCGCCTTATTATCACCATCAATAATTATCAGGTATCTGAAACTCTGGCCAACATAAATGTCTTCAGACTTATCAACCTGAGCTACGACTTGAACCTGGGCGGACGCACTTGCTGAGAACATAGATAACAAAGTTACAATAGCAATAATAAACTTAACGTTCTTCATATTGTGAGATTAACTTATAAATATTTGTAAATTTAAGCTACCAGTCTTTTTCTACCCTCTGGTAACGGCCTCGTTGAAGAATTTGTCTTTGCTCCTTCTGGTTTTGTTCTTTGTCGAGTATTTCCTGAGCGGTTGCGTCAGGAGTGACGGCTTTTTGTTCTTTCTTTTGTTGCTGTTGTTGAGCATCCTGCTGTTTATCATCCGGTTTATTTGGATCTTGTCCCTGGTTCTGCTCTTGCGGTTGATTCGGGTCCTGTTGTTGATTCATCTGGTCTTGTTCTGGTGTATTTTGCTGCTGCTGTGGCTGGTTAGGGTCCTGCGGCCGGTTTGGGTCCTGCTGCTGCTTCTGTTTGTTAAGCTGATCAATTATGTTCTTTATTATCGGTCTTGCCACTTCAATATTTCTTGCGGCCTTTTTGTTGTCAGGCTCAATATCCAATACCTGTCGCCAAAAGGTGATGCTCGTATTCATATCATCAAGAGCTTTGTTAAGGTCTGAATCTTTCTGCTTCGAACCTCTCTGAAAATAGCAGTTCCCGGTGTTGTACTTTGCCTTAACTACCAGATCCATGTCTCTGGCTTTTGCTGCAACCTCCTCATATAAATCCATAGCCTTTGCAAGGTCATCAAGACGGTAATAGCTGTTGGCTTTATTGAACTTTGGTCGCAGCGCCTCAGGTTTATCTACAAGTGCCTGGTCATATTCATTTATAGCTTCGTTGAAATTGCCTTCAGCGTACTTTTTGTTTCCCTGACGTACCAAGTCTTCAACCGATTGAGCAAATACAATCCGGGTTGGTATCATAACAAGCAATAATACTGCGATTATCCTATGTTTTTTTGCGTTCACTTATCAAAGCCTCACAAATAATCAATCCTATAGCCAAAGCCAGAAATATCTGGAATTTCTCATCATATTTCATCATGGTCAGTGATTCAAGCTCGCGTTTTTGGGCCGTTGCGATGAAGTCGTTGTAAATTTGGTCCAGGTTGAAAGTTTCGCCCGGCCCAACCGGTAGGAATCTACCACCTGTCGGGAACACAATCTTTCGGAGCTTATCGCCTGCAAGTTTTGACCAGACTTCCTTGCCGTTGTGCATCAAAAAACTCTTTCTTCCGTCAGGGGCGGTTATTGGAATGCGGGAACCTTCATTTTCGTCACCCAGGCCGATTGCAATTATCCTGACACCTTCCTGTGCGGCCTTTTCGGCGGCTTGAACAGGGAAACTCTCCTGACCTTCGTGCTCTTCACCATCAGTAATCAATATTATGTCTTTATATTCCCGGCTCTGCTGGTCGAAAACCTCTGTTGCAGCCTTCCTGATGGCATCGCCAATCATTGTCCCTCCTCTGCTGGTACTCTCAGTTGAGATATCGGCCAAAGACATTCGTACAAAGGCGTAGTCCTGTGTGAGCGGGCACTTCACTGTGTTGTTACCTGCAAAGGTTATAATCGAAATTCTGTCGCCCTGAAGCATCTCAAGCAGGTCAGAGATTGCAATCTTTGACCGTTCGAGTCTGTTCGGCTTTATGTCCTCGGCCAGCATCGAGCGGGAAGTGTCCAACAATATCACTATATCTCTTTCCTGGCGTTTAATCTGCTGCGGCTGTGGATTCCACTTTGGCTCAGTCAAAGCCATCACTATACTTACAAAAGCAAGAACGAGCAATAGAGCCTTGAATATTTGTTTTTTCAAACTCACAGAAGTGTTAATCTTCTTGAGCATCTCGTTGCTTGCCAACAGCCGAAGAGCCCCAGCCTTGCGCCAAAAATACCAGATATAAGCCGGCAGCAGTGCCACAGGCACCACGAACAACCACCACAAAGCTCTGTCATTTCCAAGATTCATAATTACTCTATAAATTCCTCACGGTATCTTGCGAAAAACAGTACAGCCTGCCAAAATTTCAAGAGTCAGCAGCACCAGCGCAGAAAGCGTCAAGAAGCCGTAACGTTCTGCGTATTGTGTGTACTGAATTGACTTTACATTTGTTTTTTCCAACTGATCGATTTTCTTAACAATATTCCGAAGCGCCTCGACATCATCGGCCCGGCTGTAGAAACCGCCGGTTTTTTCAGCTATTGCTTTTAGCAATCCTTCGTCGAGGTCCTGACGTGTCGGCATTTTATAAGTCCTGCCCATCATATCAATAGTTGTAAACGCCTGGTCCGAGCCGATTCCAATCGTGTATATTTTTATGCCCCATTCTTTGGCTAATTCCGCGGCAGCCAGTGGGTCATATTCACCCACATTATTTCGGCCGTCGGTCAGAAGGACAATCGCTTTGCTTTTTATCTTAAAGCCGGCCTGTTCTTCATTATCTGATTGCTCCAGTTGCGAATATTGCAACTGGGCATTTCTTCGCTCAATTTCTTCTTCAGCTTTTTTCAATCTTGCCGCCGCTAATGCAATGGCATCACCTATTGCTGTTCCGTCCTCACTTTGCAATTGAACAATCTCGGTTTTTTTGAGAAACTCAAGAAGAACATTATGGCTAAGTACAAGGGGACACACCGTATCCGCATATCGTGCAAAGGTAATCAAGCCTATAAGATCGCTGCTTCTACCTGTTAAGCCCTTTTCACTGCCCTGAATAAAATCGGCAAGTACTTTTTTGACAACTTCCAACCGATTGAGTTTCTCTCCGAAATCCATCTCGGCCTGCATACTTCCGGACCTGTCCACCACTGCCTCTATTGCCACTCCCTCTGTGGAGATTTCCGAAATAACCGTCCCTTTCCTGGGACGGGCGAGCGCCACAATAAGCAGCACTAAACACATCAGCCTTGCTGCTTTAAGTAAAGGCCTAAGTCGCAGTCTCCATGACAAATGACAGTTCTTTATGTCAACAAGACTCGGAAACTTCACCGCAGCGCTATTTTTTTTATTTAAAGCCGGATATGCAAGAACCGGCAGTAACAAAAACAATAAAAATGCCCATGGTGAATATAACTGCATTTATGCAACCTCTGCTTCTAAATTCTTTTTTTCTGGCAGGTTATCGGTTACGTCAATCCTGCTCTCGTCGGATTTCGTTTTCTCTATAAATTCTTTGACTAAATCAAATGTCTGCTGGATCTGTTCGGTCGTCGGGCTGTGCTTTGCAAATTTCACAAGATCGCAGTGAGTAAGAAATTCTTCAAGGCTTTTCTTGTCCGACAGGGACAGCACGTCTGTATATTGAAGCTCTGCTAAAAATTCCTCTGTTGTTCTTTCCGGCGCCCGCAGATCAAAACGATGCTCGATATAATGCCTTAAGATGCTGCTTATCCGCTCGTAGAATTCCTTTATCTTCCCGGCCTCGACAAGGTTCTCTTTCACCAAAGCCTTCAACCTGTCATACGCAATCTCGTGAGCGGGCTTAAAAATTCTGATAAGTTTAGCAACTCGTTTCCTTCTCAGTAGTATCCATCCTACCGCCGCTGCTGCGATACAGACAATAATCAGTATCCAAAGCCACCAAAGAGAAGCCTCCTGAGGCATCTCGACCACATCCTCAATATCTTCAATTACTAATTTTTTAAGCTGCTCGCCAGGCAGGGAAGTAACCTCAACTTCGATAGGCTCACTCGAAAGCTCATATTTCTTGTCCTTAACGCTGTTAACATCAAAAAACTCAAATGTAAAGGCAGGCACTTCATACTTACCTGATAAAAACGGTTCAAGTCTGTATCGATAAGTACTGGTTACGTTATTGTTCTCATCGAGTTTTTTACCCAGGTTGTCCCAGTCAACAATGCCGAAATTCTCAAGCAATTTGTCAACTTTCGGCATTCGAACTTCGTAGCCCGGCTCGATTACCGCTTCAAGCTCTAACAGCAATGTCTCAGCGATTGTCAATTTACTTTTATCCACACGCATGTGAACACTTAAGGGCCCTCGCTCATACTGCTTGTCGATTTCGAATTCCGTCTTTTCATCTGTGCTTTCTGAACGTCCCTTACAGCCTGCGCAAGCTGCGAGTAAACCGCAACAAAGCAGCAATACTAAAATACCACGTTTTTCAATAACAGCTTTTGCCATATGTTTTGTAATAAATACTTATTTCTGTAAACCTGAAGAATCCAATTCAGGTTCGGTTTCCTTCGATGGTGCCAGAACAGAAGTGTGAATTATGACATTATATTTATCCATCATTTGCCTGATATAATCCTGCTGGACATCCTGGCGTTTCTGGTTTGAAAGCATCATCATAACCTGCTGTCTGACCTTGTCGAAAGTCTTCTGACGTTGACTTTCTTTAGTATCGACTTTGACAATTTCCCACCCATTTTCCGTCTTAATTGGTTCATCCAGCAATGTCGGAGCCTCGGCAGCAAATATCATTTTGTTAAGCTCGCTGACATTGCCGATAACAGGGACATCAGAGCCTTCAATAACATCGAGGTCCATCTTGCCTCCGCTATCTTTCGTGTTTTCATCCTGTGAAAATTCCTTTGCCAGTTTGCCGAAGTCTTCACCATTCTTAATACGTTTAATAATATCTTTGGCCTGCTGTTCGTCATTCACAAGAATATGACTTATTTTCGCCCTGGCAGGCTCAAGAAACTTGTCTTTATTCGCTGCATAATATGTTTCAAGATCGGTTTGTGTTATGTTGATTTTGGAAGCAAGCTGCTCATTCATCAATTGCTGGCTCAAAAGCCCCTGAGCAAGCTCGTTCATAAGTCTCTTGATTTCGGGTTTGTTGGCAAGCTGCTTTTCAAGAGCCTCACGATACAATATTTTCTGAGCCAGCCAACTCTGTAAAAACTGTTGTTTGGCCTGTGGATTTTGATACTGTTCGAGCATTTTCTTTTTCTGTTCGTTGAATTGTTCGGTACTCATAAAGGCCGCAACAGAACTTAATTGATTGTCGATGGCATTTTCAATCTGGGTGTCGAGATCTGCCTGTGTAATTTTTTCTGCGCCTATTTCCGCAACTACTTCACCGCCTGCTTCCCGAGCATTATTAATGCTTGTCCGATCCATTAATTCGTAACGCAGGGCTGAAAATTTTCCAAGCTTTTCAAAACAATCCTTTATGTGACCATTGATCTGAGGGGCCAAATCATCAAGTTTTGCAACGGTTTCACTGCGGTAATAAAACTCAATCGCATCGGCATAAAGACCGGCCTTTTCCATAGCCATGCCGGCTTGAAACAGGCCGCGGGCACGTTCGGTATTTGTCAAGTCGGCATTTGCTGTATAATCCTGCCAGGTATCTGCGGCCTGGTTGTATAAGTTTCTCTGAGCAAGCTTAGCAGCGAGTTGTTTGGTCTGCTCAACTGAAAGACCGTGTGTCTGAGTTTGTTGAATGGAATCTTGAGGTTTAAGTGCTATCAGCAGGTTGGCTAACCCTAAACCTATCAGGATTAACATCAATATGACAGCTATCTTGTTCACTATGGAACCTTTTCGTTTTTTCTCTGGCAGCGAAAAGTCGAGTTTCTCTTCCATTTATATCCAAACTCCTTCAAACAACCATCTTTTGTACAAGTGACAATTCTGCTTACTTAGTGCCGCCGATGCCGCATGTGGAAAAACTGAACCAAGTCCTGGATATACGGCTTATCGGTGCTGACAGGAACGCAATCAACATTAATCGACCTGAGCAGGCTCTTTAGCTCATTAAACCGGCTAAGGCTCTTATTGTCGTACTGATTATGGAACTTCCTGCTGGAAGTATCGATGAGAATAATTTCACCGGTTTCGGCATCCTGAAACTCTATTAGTCCGACGCTTGGCATTGATATCTCAACCTTGTCACGGACCGGTACGGCTATGACATCATGACGTTTATTGAGCAGGCTGAGGGGTTTCTTAAAGTCTGATTCGATAAAATCTGAAACCAGAAAAATAGTGGCTTTCTTATGTATAACTTTTGCGATATAGTCCAAAGCAAGTGAGATTTTTGTTTTCCTTCGCGGCATTTTGAAATATAACAACTCACGAATCAGCCGCAACATATGCCTGCTACCCTTCTTGGGAGGTATATACAGCTCTATTCGGTCGGTGAAAATCAGTAGCCCGACTTTGTCGTTGTTCTTGGCGGCTGTAAAAGCCAGAACAGCACAAAACTCAGCGGCAAGCTCGTTTTTCATCTTATTTACGGTTCCGAATTCTCCTGAGGCGCTGAGATCAACGGCAAATATTACCGTCATCTCACGTTCTTCTACAAACCGCTTTATATAAGGTTTACCCGTACGTGCGGTGACATTCCAGTCAATAGAGCGGATATCATCACCGGGGGTGTACTCCCGAACCTCATCGAACTGCATTCCTCTGCCTTTGAACACACTTTCATACTGTCCGGCAAAGCTGGCATCAACCTCCCGGGAGGTATAGATTTGAATCTGCTTTATTTTCTTTATTAGTTCTTCAGGTATCATGGTAGTCAGTAGTCAGATAAGTCGTATTTCTTTTATGGTACTTCGATATTATCGAAAACGGTCTTTATGATATCTTCGCTGGTTTTATCCTCTGCCTCCGCTTCATAACTGACAATCACTCTATGGCGCAGGACATCAGTACCGATACTTTTGACATCCTGAGGAGTGACATAACCTCGCTGCTGGATGAACGCGTGTGCCTTTGCGGCAATCGCAAGGAAAATAGTTGCTCTGGGCGATGCACCGTAATTGATGAAGTTCTCAATATCCAGACCATATTTCTTTGGCTCCCTTGTGGCGCACACTATATCAACAATATAATCCTTTATCTTTTCGTCAATATATATTTCATCGACTACCGATCTTACCTCTGTTATGTCGGCCGGACTAATCACTGCTTTGATATCGAAATTCTTACTCGTCATGGCCATTCTGTCGAGAATTTTACGTTCCTGCTCTTTATTCGGATAATCGATTTTAAGCTTGAGCATAAACCGGTCAAGCTGGGCTTCGGGCAATGGATAAGTGCCTTCCTGTTCGATGGGATTTTGAGTTGCGAGAACCAGGAAAGGGCTCGGCAGGGGAAATGTTTCCTCTCCTATCGAAACCTGCCTTTCCTGCATCGCTTCGAGCAAAGCACTTTGGACCTTGGCAGGGGCCCTGTTTATTTCATCGGCAAGTATAATGTTGGCAAAAATTGGCCCTTTGCGCGTATAAAACTCGCCGTCGGATTGACGGTAAATTTGCGTGCCGATCAAATCAGCAGGCAGCAAATCGGGTGTAAACTGTATTCTCCTGAATTCCGCATCAATCGCCCGGGACAGAACTGTTACAGCCATAGTCTTGGCAAGGCCGGGAACACCTTCGAGCAGTATATGACCGTTGGCCAGCAATCCGACCAGCAACCGTTCGAGCATATAACGTTGCCCGACAATCACTTTTTCGAGCTCTGTCAGTAATATCTGCACGAACGCACTTTTCTGTTGTACGAGATTTCCGATCTGTTTTACATCGGTCGCCATAGAAACTTCTCCTTTAAAATCCCACTTAAAACTATATTTTTTAATTGCTACAAGTGAGGCAGCATTTGTTTTAATGGACGAAAAAAAATATTGATTTCCTACGTATTTTTATCTAAACAGTTCACTTCTATGCAAAAAACGTAGAAAAATCAAGAAAATATGCTGCTGCATTATTTCATATTTCACGAGAAAATTTCTCATCTTATGCGTTCAACAGCAAATTCAGGTTGAGTCCAGCCATATGGAGCATTCGTGATATTTATTTGGTGATGGTGTTGAAAGAAAACTTTAAGCAATTCGATATTATGATGGTTCTGTTCTCTTCTTTATGTCCATTTTACTACAAATTCTGAAAACTTTATTTTATGTGATATTGATATCCGGTCGCCCGAAGAGCCGTGGGAGCCGGATCCCTGGAATGCCGTTAGCCATAAGATTCAGACCCTGACCATCACCCGAATAATACAAGAGCTAATAACCGGCTATAAGGTTAGACTGACATATAGATACAGATTGGATAACTTGTTATTGAGAATCTAACTTTAGATGAATTAAAACTATAACGAAAATGGCTTGTGTTAAGTCTTTGAAATATAAAGCCTTACAGCCAAAAACTCCCCGAGTAGGACTTGAACCTACAAGCGAGATTCAGCAAAGTATTGAAAACAAAGAGCTTACAGAAAACAGCAATCCTGTCTTGGCCACCAGCTTGGACAAAATCTTGCAGAAATACCCCGAATTAGGAGAACTTATCAAGGTCTGGCCGAAACTGCCTGAGCAGGCCAGAACCGAGGTAAAAAACTTGATCGAGAAGCATTCTACACAGGCAAAAGAGGATGGCACTGAGTAGTTTTCCAAACAATAAAAAGAGTTTTTCGGTATGTTACAAAAGGAATGAAAGACAAGGTTCATAGTAATCTGTGTAATATTCCCCGAATTTTCCGAGTCCATTAAAAGGGGCAAAAATTGGAATTTTATTGACAGATTATACATTTTATAGTATTATTAGTTTCTATTAAATAAAGAAATAATACGCACAGCATCATTAACCAGCGAGGAACGAGGGGTATTGGGGTAGTTCTTTCGGCGTTGTATTTTTGCTTATTATAGTGTTCGTGCATTTTTTGATTGAGGAAGGCGATGATACGAAAAATTAAGCCTGTGCTCCACCTTGAGCAGCTTGAGCCAAGGCTCCTATTGAATGCAGTTCCTTATATACAGGACTTCAGCCTGGGCAAGCCCGATGCGGCCGCAGGCTGGGACTACTACTCGGACAATGAGGGGCGGATAGAGGTCGTTAGCGGCCGTTTGCAAATGGATGATACCGCAGGCAACAGCATCTACTCTTCAAATG
>JACKQG010003600.1_pt1 | contig 18798 bp, 21 predicted proteins | sample 8237621 | NCBI WGS metagenome assembly JACKQG01 (sample SAMN15677084, study PRJNA649215) | marine metagenome | biome: marine; feature: Black Sea; material: saline water; isolation source: suspended particulate matter (SPM) from the Black Sea western gyre | collected 2013-06-09/2013-06-10 | depth... | reverse complement strand
CAGCTGGAACAGGGAAAATTCTGCTGGACTGGCAAATTGACGCAGATGGCAAAGTATTTGGAGCCGGAGTTGTGAGAGATAGTTTCGGAAATTCAGAATTCCAGCAATGCCTCACCAACGTCATCAGCAAGATTGTATTCCCCAAGCCACCGACTGGTGAGCAGTATGTCGAACATCATTTTTTATTTAAAAAAGAGGAGGAAAATTGACATCCAAAACGATTCACAAAATCAAGAAAGTCAGACATTTTACTAAAGAGTACGATTACGAAAGCGCAACCTGTCGTTTACACACTTCATTGATCAATGATCCATTCTCACGCAACGAATGGGTTTGCATAATGAATCCAGATTCGAATAAAAAAATATACAGACTCCCCAAAGGAATCACTACGAGAGGTTTTTCTGCAGACTGTATGGAGCTTGATTATGAATCCCTACTACAACTTGAAACGAAAGGTAGCACGGCAGAAGGTGAATTCATTCCTTGTAATCTGCAGATTGAACAAGCAACTTTTTATGAACGAAATATTTTTGCCAACTTAAAGCATCCTGACTACACTTACAAAATTTCTTTCAAGTATGCCTTGCTGAGTGTCGGTTTGGGAATATTGAGTTTAGCAATCAGTCTGTCCAGCTGGCTCAATAAAATATGATAATAATTTTCACCGCATGTACCCAGTAATTCCTAGTGCCGACATTGAGAGATTATAGAAATGTAGCAGATAGAACAAAAATACCCCTGCCTTCCCTCAACAAACCATAAATACGGTTTCCGCATTCACTGATTGCCGAAATCTTAACTTGGTCATAACATTTCTTCCTCCTGTTTGGCATAGTAGTCAAGATACATTTTTTCCATTAAACAAAATTGCCTGTTATAATAAACTTTCAAATTATGTAAATCTTCGTTGTATTAGTATGCTGAACTCGCAAAAACTTGTTTAAGTAATAGAAACGGTATATTATTTGTGTTATGTATGAATTTGAGTATGATCTTAACAAGAGTAAATCGAATCAGCAGAAGCATGGGATTGACTTTGAAGATGCACAATTGCTTTGGCAAGACTCTGAAGTGGTTGAATTGAAATCTACATTTGAGGGTGAGGAACGTTACCTTGTGATTGGTAGGATAAACTCAAAGTGTTGGACGGCAACTTATACATTTAGAAGTGACAAAATTAGAATAATATCTGTTCGCAGATCAAGAACAAATGAGGTGCTTTATTATGAAAGTTAAAGACTTTGATAAGAAATTTGACGAAGGGAAAGAAGATGTACTTAACCACTTTGACCTCTCTACTGCTCGCCGGTTTAATCAGCAACAGAAGAGGGTGAATGTTGATTTTCCTCAATGGGTGGTTGACTCGCTGGATCGTGAAGCAAATAGAATCGGCGTTACACGTCAGTCACTGATCAAGATGTGGACAGTTGAACGTATTGAGCAACAGGTTGTGTAACTCAGCGGTTTGAGGAAATTAGAATTCCTTGCGCTCAAAAAATCCCAGCTTCATCGATGATTCTCCTGTTTATTCAGAGCAGCGTAATGCTGGAAGCGAAACTCCTAAAATTGAACCACCCTTGTTCCGGCACCAGTATCCAAAATTATTCCGACCAGATAATCCAATTTGTAATCATTTTCGTTCAAAATGAAACAGCAGCAATTTTTAACTTTAACAACCGCAGAAGAAGCAGAGAATCGATTTTGGCAGGCAGTTCAGCCACAACCTGTTGGCGAAGAACTGATTCCTCTTGCAGATGCACGTGAAAGAATTTTATCACGGAATGTGATTGCCAAACACAACGTTCCTTTTTTTGACCGCAGCAATTTTGACGGATTTGCACTGCGTGCAGAAGATACATTTGGAGCCCAGGAAACCGCTCCGGTTTCGTTGAAATTGAATCCGGAAATTCTGGCCTGCGGAGTAGTTCCGCAAGAAACTGTTGCTCCGGGAACTGCAACTGTGATTGCAACAGGCGGAGTTTTGCCGCGCGGTGCAGATGCAGTGGTGATGATTGAAAACACATTGCCGCTTGAAAACACTGAATCCGGAAAAGCAGGAATTCAAATTCTAAAAGCAGTTGTTCCTGCAGGAGGTGTTTCACCGGCAGGTTCAGATATTGGTGCAGGAGAAGTTGTGCTGCGAATCGGTGATCGTCTGGGTTATCGGGAAACCGGAACATTGGCTGCACTTGGTGAAACAAAGGTCTGGGTTTGGAGTCGTCCAAAAGTTGGTATCATTTCAACCGGAGATGAATTGATTGCTCCCGGAGAGGAGATGGAACTGGGAAAAGTTTATGACTCAAACTCAACCGTCATTGCAGATGCTGTGGAAGAACTGGGTTGCGAACCCATACGATTCGGAATAGTTCCGGATAACGAAGTACAATTAGAGAAGATTGTCCGCAAGGCACTTGAGTTGGATTTTGTTTTGCTTTCCGGAGGCACCTCAAAAGGTGAGGGTGATTTGAATTACCGTGTTTTTGAAAAATACAGCAACCCGGGAGTTTTGGTACACGGTGTTTCACTTAAGCCCGGAAAACCGCTTTGCCTGGCGATTCTGGCTGGAACTCCGGCTGCGATTTTGCCTGGTTTTCCTACTTCTGCAACTTTCACGTTCAGCAAATTTATTGCACCAGTTCTGCGAGCAATGACAGGCCTTGCTTCAGAATCAACTGAAAGTGTTCTGGCAATTCTTCCGCAGCGTTTGAATTCCGATAAAGGCCGTACCGAATTTCATCTCGTACATTTGATTCGAAATGCTGACGGACTTAGTGCTTATTCAACAGGAAAAGGTTCCGGCTCAATTACAGGCTTTGCCCGTGCAGACGGTTTCCTCGAAATTCCACGCAACACCGAAATGCTTGAAGCCGGTCAAGAAGTCAGCATTCAATTACTTGGAAAATCCGCACGTCCTCCGGACTTGATGATCATCGGCAGTCACTGTGTAGGACTTGATTATTTGATGGGTGAAATGCAAAATCGTGGCATCTCAGCTAAATTCCTGGCAGTCGGGAGTCTAGGTGGTGTTTTAGCTGCGAAACGCGGCGAATGTGATTTGGCCGGTACACACTTGCTGGATCCGGATTCAGAAATATATAACAAACACCTGCTTACTCCTGAGCTACATCTGCAGAAGGGCTACCGCCGCAGTCAAGGACTACTGTTCCGAAAGGATGATTCCAATTTTGCAGAATGTAAAACAGATTTCAATAAGACAATTCTGCAAATAATCAGTAATCCGGAAGTGCGGATGATTAACCGCAACCGTGGTAGTGGAACTCGAGTTTTGCTCGAACGTTTACTTGTAGATCAACGTCCCGCTGGTTTTTTTCAGGAAGCAAAATCACACAATGCTGTGGCTGCCGCAATTGCACAAAAACGTGCGGACTGGGGGATTGCCATCCGTTCTGTTGCAGATGATCTGGGACTTGCTTTCTTTCCTATTCAGGATGAAGAATATGATTTTATGATACCTGTAAACCGTCTTGAGCGTCCTGAAGTTTCACTCTTTTTAAGCCTGCTGGATGATCCCGTAATCCTGAACAATCTGTCCAAACTTGGTCTGAGCTGCAATTAACAAGCATGTATTATCTGTCTTTAAAAGCAATCCACATTATTGGAGTAATTGTCTGGTTTGCCGGACTCTTTTACCTGGGACGTCTTTTTGTTTATCATCAGGAGACTGCCGAGCTTCCTGAACCAGAAAGATCTGCCCTGAAAAAGCAGTTTTCACTGATGGAAAAACGACTTTATTACGGAATTACTTGGCCCGGCCTGTGCATCTCGATTGTCTTTGGAACTGCCTTAATTTTTGAATTAGGTCTTCAAAATTGGCTGTACTCAAAAATTGCTTTAGTGGCCCTGCTGGTTGTTTATCACTTGTGGTGCGGCAGTTTACGAAAATCACTATTGAATGACAAATGCAAATGGAGTGGAAAACAATTTCGGCTTTTTAACGAGATCCCTACTCTTCTGCTGGTCAGTTTGGTTTTTGTTGTAGTATTTAAAAATGTTTTTTCGTGGAGTGTTTTTTTACTGCTTTTAGGTGCTTTGACTTTACTGATAGTTGGAGTTGTACAATGGTTGGCAAAACGGCGGAATATTAAAAGCTCAAAAAATATTTAAACCTTTTGGTTATGAAAGATAAGAAGAAGCTACTCAAAACACTACACTTGATCTTAACAGTTTTACTGCTGACAGGATGCGGTTGGTTTGGTGAAAATACTGAACCTCTGAATGAGTCGTATGAAGCCGGTAAAAAAGCACTCAGTGAAGGTCAATACGATGTGGCCAAGTCGCATTTTCGTCAAATCACTCCTAATTCTCCTTTTTATCCACAAGCAGTCTGGATGCTTCAGAAAGTTCCTTTCAAAAAGGGAGTTGCATCCTATGAACAAAAAAAATATCAAATTGCTATTTCTGAATTATCAAAAGTACCGGTGCACTCACCGGATTATGTAGAAACTCAACGTTATATCAAACTGGCAAACTATGCCATGCTGAACGATCAATATACAAAGTCTTCGGCAAAAGAACGTATTGTATTGCTTCGGGAAATGTTCGCAATTGCTAATGAATTAGAGGATTCCAGTCTTGTATTAGCAAATGTAAACCTCATTGAAGAAGGACTTAAACAAGCCGATTCTGCTGGTAAAACCAGAGATTTACTTAATTTACTGAGTGAAGTTCTAAGTGTTAATAAAGAACCTGAATTACAACAAAAGGCACTAAATTATTTGTTGACAGATTTTGAGAAATTATACGGACAGCCTGAGCTTCGTCCGGATGTTTTCAGAATGATTGGAAACATCAAAATGGAACTCATGTAACTCCTTTTATTATTCTCTGTAATTTTTAAAAGCAAGAATCTTCTTTCTGCCCAGTTGCAAAGCATGTCTGCCCAGCCAGGCACTGATTCCTCCCATAATAATAATCTGCATATAAGCCACTCTTTCCAAATTCAACGACAAGAAAAAGTCATAGCTGCCGTGCAAAATTGCTGAAAAAAACCAGCCCTGCAAAACCAGCAACATCGGCAGATAATAGTTATATTTAGTGGCCCTGCTGACATCAAGTGCTAAACGTGATTTTGCCACAAAATATCCCATCGGCACACTCATAAAAGCATGTGCAGGTATAGTTACCATGGTCCTTACTGCAACAACTGCTACTCCAAACTGATCCAGATAATAAAAATTTTCCATTGTTGCAAATCCAACAGAAACAACTGCAGCATAGAGAATTCCATCAAAGGGATCCTCTAAATGGCGACTGGGATAAACCACTGCCAGCAAAATCAACAATTTGGCAAATTCCTCATTGATTCCGACAAGAAACCAGAAACCTGAACCATATATAGGTATAGACTTGCCCCAGACGATTAAGGCCGGAAAAGTGGATTCAGGCCAGAAGAGTGTGTATTTTTCAACTGTGTGATTAAAAACCAGGGCCAGCAGTCCAGACCCCATTCCGCCAAGAAACAAAAATAGTAATAAGGGCAGATACACATTTTTGTAGCGCTGCGCATGATAAAAAACCCAGCCCCAAAGAATTCCCGGAACGAGAACAATTCCTATGACAGGTAACATTCTTTCTTATACTAAAGTGTTGTAATTACTTAAATTTCGTGGCATAGTTTCCGTTCATACTGAAAGATATGCTAGCATGTTGACTTGAGGGAGCCTACAACATGTTGGAATAAAGTCAAGAAAGAATACAATGCTGCGTAAATATCTCTCCTCACTCAAGGACGAGAAAGAGTTAAATCTTATTACTGAAACTATCAAGTCGGGCCGTTATTTCCGCAAGATAAATCTGACTCTTCTCAAGGAAATGCTGCGCCATGGCGAATTAGTTGCTTTGAATGCAGAAGAGTATCTCATTCGGGAAGAACATTCTAAACCACCGGAACTCATAGTCCTGCTGGAAGGTTCACTGGCTGTAACTTCAGTTGGACACTTCATAATGCGTCTTAACCTGCCGGGTGACGTTGTTGGTGAAATGTCTGTTATTAATGATGATCCAATTCCATTTGCTAATGTAATTGCAGAAGAAAACACTAGAGTAGTGGTTTTTCCAAATCATCTCTTCAAGGTTTCTGACAATGACACACAAGTTTCTGTCGCCTATGTGATTTTCTCACATATACTTGCTGAAAAGCTTAGACATACAACAGCACTGTCTCTGCTGAAGAAGAGTTTCAACACTCGAGACAGTATAACCCCTCTGATTGGCATTGTAGACCCTGACTCTGATTACCGGAAATATCTGAAGTCTACTGTTGAAAAAGTCTGGAGCAAAGTCAGAATTATTGAAATTGATTCATATCAAAATTTTATTGATAACACTCAACAAAATCATTTCGATTTTGTAATCATTGACCCTGAAAAATATAACGGCGGTAACTCCAGAAAAGACTCCATCCGGATCTTGATTGAAATTTGTAGTTCTCATTTTGCTCCAATTTTGGTCATCAGCCATTATTGTATGCAGGAAGAAAACCGACAATTCCTGGCAGGACTTGGAGTGACAGATTTTTTAAGTAAGCCTTTTACGGATTTTGAACTACAGCATCTTCTCAGAAAATTCCGCAAAGATCATTATCGTCAGAATGAGTTGGAACTGGTGGAGATTGCAGCAGACACAGATAAACTAACGGGGCTTGCCAACCGGCGCAGGATGGATGAGTTTTTGGAAGCCCTCTTGACTCTTTATCCGGAGGACAAGCAGACTTTTTCGTTTATCATTGCAGATGTTGATCACTTCAAACATTACAATGACCAGCATGGTCACCAACAGGGAGACCTCGTTCTGGCTTCTGTTGCTGCAATTTTCAGAAACCGGATTCGCAGAGGAGATTTAGCAGCACGTTTTGGCGGTGAGGAATTTGTAGTAATTTTACCAAATTGTAAAAAAAATAATGCCGTGTTAATTGCAGAAAAGCTGTGCAAAGCAATTGCTCATGAGAATTTCCCCTTCCAGCACCAACAACCACTGGGTAATCTGACTTGCACTTTTGGAGTGGCAACATTTCCCGATGATGCAGGGACGAAAGCACTGCTCCTGAAAACAGCAGACAAATGTTTATATGAAGGCAAAGAAAGTGGTAGAAACATGGTTGTTGCAGTATAAATTGCGGATTATTGACACTTGTGCTAATTTGTTTGAATCAACAAATAATAATATCAGCTTTAAAGTTCCAAACTGAGTGCTGAGCAATAATAATTTTATCTTTTTTTGAAAATATTTGTGAATAGTAATTTTAGTCTTGCAAAAAGACTCATTTTAACGCATTATTATAAGGTTTTGCGACAGAATTTTTTGAATTTTGTCCTAAAATAAACAATCGGCCAGATTACAGAAAAAAATAATAGAGAAAGTAATGAAAACTAAATTTGCCAGAAAAGAAGATTTTTATAACGGCACTCACCCACGCGCATGGTGGATAGTAGATGCAGAAGGCCGGACCCTGGGCCGGTTAGCAACACAAATTGCAAACGTTCTGCGAGGAAAGCACAAAGCACTATTTACACCACACGTAGATACAGGCGATTTTGTAATTGTTGTAAATGCAGAAAAAATCCATGTCAGTGGAAAAAAAGACGAGGATAAAATGTATTATCACCATACTGGATATCCTGGAGGAATCAAGAGTGCTAAATATTACGAATTGCAGGAAAAACATCCTGAACGCATAGTAGAAGGTGCAGTCAAAGGTATGATGCCTAAAAACGCACTAAATCGTCGTACCCTGCAGCGTTTAAAAGTATACACTGGTTCAGTGCATCCGCACGAATCTCAGCAACCACAGCCCCTGAATATCTGACCTATGGCAAAAAAAGCAACTGTACAATACTACGGAACTGGACGTCGAAAAGACTCTGTCGCACGTGTTTATCTCCGCCCGGGAAAGGGTGAGATTATGGTAAACAAAAGACCTGTTGAGACTTACTTCGGTAGAGAAACTCTCAAAATGGTACTTAGACAACCTTTGGAATTGACTGAAACACAGGATAAATTTGATATTTTTGTCAACGTCCACGGTGGAGGGTTGTCCGGTCAGGCGGGTGCTATCCGTCATGGTATTTCAAGAGCATTGTTACTTGCATTGGAAGATTCCCGTGATGTACTGAAAAAAGCAGGCATGCTGACACGCGACTCTCGTAAAGTTGAACGCAAAAAATACGGTCAACCTGGTGCACGCAAAAAGTACCAATTTTCAAAGCGTTAATTATTTTTCTGTGTTTAATCACTACGAACTGATTAAACACAGTTATTACACTTTCCTAACTACCACTCTTATTTATTAAAAGAGGACTTTGCACTGCTTTTAAAAAGCCGCATGGTCATATTCCTTTTCCTCACATGGACATTGAGTTCGGTATTTTTAACACTCAATGTTTTTCGTCCTCTTGCCAAACGCACGAACTCTTCTTTTACTGAAATTCTCCTTTCATTTGCGTTAGGATGGTTGATAGGAGATTTACTGCCACATTGGATACTACTAAATATTGGCATTACCCTGCTTTTTTCATTTTCAGATATCTTCAGTCAGCCCCTCGGGTGGACAGGACTTATAATTCATTTTGCCGGATGGACTATTTTGAGTCTTCGTCTCTGGATAATTTTAAATTTGCCGGAGAGACTTGAGAATAAAATGGAGGAGCAACTGGGAAATATTTGGCACAAAACGTCAACTAATTTTGCGTCTCCAGCTAAATTAATAAACATTGACTGGTACAGTTGGATAAACCCAAACACCATTCTCAATGATCCCCGGATTGAAATTATCAGGGATCGGGTTTTTTTTGAACAAAACGATATAGAGCTCAAACTTGATATTTATCGTCCACGCAGTTCAAAAATAATGCGTCCCGCTTTACTGCAAATTCATGGCGGAGCCTGGATCAGCGGCAGCAAAAGACAGGCCTCTTTGTTAATGACTCAAATGGCAGCACAGGGCTGGGTTTGTTTTTCGCTGGCATACCGTTTAAGTCCGGAGGTCGTTTTTCCAGAACATTTAATTGACATCAAGCGCGCCTTAAAGTGGATCAAAGCACATGCTGACGAATATGGATTAGATCCAAACTTTATTATTGCAACAGGAGGTTCTGCTGGAGCTCATTTGGCAACCTTGCTGGCACTTACTCCAAATCAGCCTGAATTCCAACCTGAATTTAAGCAGACTGACACCTGTATTCAGGGTTGTGTTGCACTCTATGGAGTTTTTGATATTATCGAAGCATTTGAGGAAGCTACTCTTTTTCCTGCAAAAGCAAAAGTACTGAAACTACTTTGTGGAGGTACTCCTGAAACACAGTCAGAATGTTATCGGAAACTCGCCCCAAAAAACTGGATTAAACAAGAAGCACCACCTTTTTTACTGGTTCAGGGCGAAAATGACGCGCTGATTCCAGTCACAGAAACTGATTCCTTTTTTCAGTCACTTCAGACTCAGAAAAAGTCTCTATCAGCACTCTTACGTTTGCCTTTAGTTGAACATGCATTTGACATTTTCCCCACATTGACGGCACAGTGTATAATACCAATCATTGCTCGGTATCTGATAATGCTTCATAAAAATCACATTAACCACTCAGGAGCCTAATGAAACCAACCACTAGTACAATTTCCTCAACAGCACCTGCAGTAGAAGCTCTGGTGTTAAAAGAAGAAGAGAACGGTGTTGTAACTTTAACACTCAACCGACCTAAACAATTTAATGCATTATCTGAAGCGATGTTAGCTGCACTGCAGAAAGAGTTGGAGAGCATCGCAGAAAATGATGCAGACAGGCTGGTGATTTTACAGGGAGCAGGAAAGGTTTTTTGTGCAGGTCATGATTTGAAGGAAATGATTGCCACACGAAAAGAGACATATTACCAAACGCTCTTTAAGCAGTGCAGCAAAATGATGCTAACCCTCAATCGAATTCCCCAACCTGTAATTGCCAGAGTCCACGGCATTGCAACCGCTGCCGGCTGTCAATTGGTTGCGGCCTGTGATTTGGCTGTTGCAGCAGATGATACACGCTTTGCGACTTCAGGGATAAATGTCGGCTTGTTCTGTTCTACTCCGGCGGTTCCTGTAAGTCGAAATATTTCGCGCAAACAGGCTATGGAATTACTGTTGACAGGTGAGTTTATTGGTGCAGAAACAGCACTGAGTTGGGGTTTAATAAACCGGACAGTACCGTTGGAAAAACTGGACGATGAAGTCAAAGTTTTGGCAGATTCCATCCTTGCTAAATCCTCAGTTGCTGTCTCAACCGGTAAGAAAATGTTTTACAAGCAACTTGAGTTAAGTATGGAGGAGGCTTATAACTATGCCGGAGAAATCATGGCCTGTAACATGATGACGGAAGATGTCAGCGAGGGAGTGGATGCTTTCATTAACAAACGAAAAGCTGTCTGGAAGGGGCGCTAAGACACGGAGGTGTATCTACACTGAGCCAGCAGCAACAATTAATATTATGACCAGTGCATTATTGCCTTAGCGCCTTCCATTTAAAACACAAACTGACGGAACTAAAACTAAACTGCTGTGCTCTGCAGAAAAAAGATGCAGCCTGAGTTTCAACTCTTGTGAACGTACATCGGAACGTCAATGTGATGAAGTAAATAATCAGTATTGCTGCCCAAAAACAACCTTCCGGCGACAGTATGATCGTGACCTGCCAGCATCAAAATTCCGGATTGAACTTCTTTCTGATATTCCATAATCCTGAGATATGTTGAATTTCCGAACAGAACTACGCGCTTTTCCGGTACTGTAATTTTCATTGAATCCAGAAATTTATCCATAGCTTCCAGACCCTGTTCTTCAGTCAACTCCAGTTCTGCTTTACCTAAACCCCAGCTGGCTTCTGCACCATAATACGAGTAGTCAATTGGAATCATTACATGAACAAAATGCAGTTCAGATTCCGTACGTTCAGCCCACGCATTAGCTTGTTCTACAACAGGTCGATTTGCTTCACTGAAATCCAGAGGAACCAGCACAATTTTTTTGGCCTGTTCAGGTTTCTTTTTGCAGATATAAATTGGACAGTGAACATGATGCACAACATAATCAGTTATACTTCCCAGAAAGAGCCTGCCCAGCATAGTGTGGGAGTGTGCAGCCATAATTACCAGGTCAGCAGCTAGACTTTCTACCAGATCCACAATCTTAAGATAAGGAGTTCCAAAATCGTGAGATAACTCATACTCAGATTTTAATTTTAACTCCAATAGATATTTCTCCAGTTGAAGTAAATCTTTGCTCTCATCACGCTGATCAATGTGTTCAAAATGTCCTGGATAATAAGAAACCTCAGGTAGACGGCTCACATGCAGAAAGTACAGTTTTCCTGAAGTACGACCAGCCCATTCATCAGCCAATAGAACTACATCCTTGCTCACATCGCTGTAATCAATGGGTACTACAATTTTCTTTTCCATATCACCCTCCATCATTTTGTTTAAAGGTCTTCTCACTTGCTCCTGACACTTCACAACAAAATCCGAACCAAACGAGTAGAACCTGATTGATGTCCTGTAAAGGACATTTAACAAGGACTTGCTGATTATTCTCCTTAGTCCTCCAAGATATATTTTAGCTCATAGCTCGGTATATTACAGTCTTTTTCAACAACCTTCTTCTTCCTCTTCTTCCTCTTCTTCTTCCAGCAGTGGGGGCATTGTAGCTTCTGGAGCAAGGTAACGTTCCTGTTGGTCATTGCTCTCGTCCTCAGAAGATGCCAGTAAAGCAGGATGAAAAAATGGACGGATACTATTCAATACCCGTTCTTCCTGTTGTGTCAGTGCTAGATTTTCTACAGATTCTGCCGTTATGCGGGCATGCCAGGTTTCCGCACCACCATGCAACAAAATCACCTTACGTTCCCAGTTTTCAGTCAAATCAGAATGAATTTCGACAGGAATTTCTCCGGCTTGAGGAATCAGGACAAGTTTTTTATAAATTGGAATCTGCTTTATCTGTTGCTTATAATTTGCTTGCGGATCTAATTGAATCAAGCCAGGAATATTATCAATGCCGGATGTTTCCTCAATTGAGAATGTCACAGGTACAAAGTCGTTGCGCCCCTGAATTATCCAATTTGCAAACTCTTCTACCTGAAGCTGATTGATTTGCCGATCAACTTTTGAATCATACCAGGTTCCTGCCTGAGGCCAGTGCGTAACCACAATCATTGCCATTATCACAACTCCCATAAAGGGCAGCATCCAGCGATAGTCATTTTTAAACCACATAATTTTTCTCCAGTTTTAGTTTTGACAGCCACGGACTGACTTGAATAACTACAGCTTGGTTTTTGTTTTTTCCCATATCCATCCTAGAAAATCCGTGGCTCTCTGTTATGTTTTAGCATTAATTTTCTGTTCCAGTGTATTTGCACCCCAAAAGCCGACTATCGCAATAAGCAGTACTACAAAAGCAACGATCCAGACATTGACTCCAAACAGTCCAGCTAAGGTCAACCGTCCTGCAGAACCTAGTGACATAAAACCTTCGATCAAAGGCCAGACCTCTGCAAAGACTAAAACGCCAAAACTCATGCCAATGATATAAAACAGTGCATCAATTTTTCCACTTGCCAGGCCCACAAAAGATGTTCCAGGACAGTAACCGCCAATGGCAAAACCAGCTCCCATCACCAAGCCTCCTGCAATCTGGCTGTTCCAGTATGTTTTGTTGATATAAACTGCATCCAGAGACATCAGATCAAATGCATCCAGAGTCAGGATTCCAAAAACAGCAGTTACAATTGCAGAAAACATCACTCTAAAAACACTCCAGTCACGTCCAAACCACTGCATCACTAAACGGTGTGCAGAACCAAATCCGGCGCGCTCCAGAATCAGTCCGAATGCAAAACCAAGTACTCCTGCCAAAATCATATTAACGTCGGCAGAAATTAGTCCCATCTTTGCTAAAGGTGCAATGTCCATTTCAAGGTTTTAGTCTAAGGTTCATGAATTAAATAATACGTATATTGAAAAGCTCTTAAAGCCAGAGTTTGCGGACAAAATATGCCATAATAAAACCGCCGGCAAACATAGCCAGCATAAAGGCCCAACTTCCGGCTGCAAGAGTTGCTCCTCCACTCAAGGCCTGTCCACTCGTGCAGCCTCTTGCGAGTCTTGCACCCCAGCCCATGACACCTCCACCAAGAAAGGCATACCAAAAACGTTGACCATTAGTTATGTTTGGTCCTTTGTCAACAGTTTTTCCAAATCGTCCTGCAGTGATAGCACCAAACAGTCCACCCAAAAATACTCCAAAAACCTGAAACACCAACCAATCATTCATCCATGCACCGCCTTCACCGAAATACCTGGCAAAGTAACCAAGATTTTCAGCATGCTCCGTGGCTACCGTATGTAAGGCCACTGCCGTAGCCCTCGATAATGCTCCGGATCCACCAAGTCCGCGTCCGGCAATATAATAAGTTGCAATGATCACCAGCCCCAAACCGATTCCGGCCCAAATATTCGGCCAGTAAGCTAAGCGTCTGTTCTCTACTGTTTCCATAAAGACCTTCTAAAATAAACAATGGATTAAGGTTTTGTCAGTCAGGCAAATGTAGGATATTCCTGACCAGCAAAGACAATTACAAAACGCAGGGTAATGCTACCCAGCAAGACTAAAACTGGTACAATTGGTGAAAATTTTACTTTTTCCAAACTTTCCAGTGTTTCCAGTACTAGTGGGACAAGCATTCCGCCAAAGACAAAAACTACCCAAAACCATGGTGCATAACTTCCACTTATCAAATAAATCATGGCTTCACGTACATTTTCTGAACCTGTAATTCCGCCCACTATAAACATAGTTGTCGCAAATCCCTCCAGTGAAATTAGATACATGTCCATTTTTGAAAACATCAATTTTTCTTTCTCCGGTGCTAATAACATTATCAAAGCAGCTGCTGCTGAAAGTCCGGAAAGCAAAAAAACAAAACCAAGAATTGCACTCGACCAGAGAGGTCTTGCATAAAATGTGGAAAGCAGGATTCCTGTGTAGACACCAACTCCGGCGCCCAGATGGACATTGGCCATGGCAACCATATTCAGGTTTCTCTCCGTTAAATCAATTATGGGCTTCAGAAATCCGAAACGCTCAAACCATTCCCGGTTCACCACTAGTGCCTGTGCCACAGAAAGGGGAAAAAAGAGTACCAGCAGCCAACTGCCCCATGACATTGGAGAAGTGTAGACAAAGGCTGTATAAAAACGCCAGACATGGATTTTGTAGGCCAAATCCAAAAACAGGAAGAACATCCCCAGTCCCAGTAAAACTGGACCCAGTAGTGAGCCTGCTTTGACTGCATAGGAATACTCTCCACGCTGCTCATGACTGAAAACACCACCCTTTTGCAGGAGGAGCATCCCGGAGGACAAAACCAATAATCCGGCTGCCAATCCTCCTAAAAAGAGGTAGATCGGGACTTCCCAATTCCAAATTTGCAAATGCGGCAACACATCGGGATTTAGTTTATTTGTGATGATCTCAACCATTTTGAGGTCTCAAGTTTGAGGTTCAAGATTTAAGGTTTTGTAGATAATCCTAATATCTAATTAGTGTCCTAATTTGTTATTCAATTATTCAGGCCAGCCAGTACAATTTCGGTTTTGTACCTGCATGAACTTTATCCTGCGTGACGGTTCGACCTTCCATCAGACGTTCTGCTTCTCCGTCATTACTGTTCAAATCTACCAAATGCAAAGTCTTTGTTGGACAAACTGTGACGCAAGCCGGTTTTAATCCATCTTTGAGACGATGCTGACAGAATGAGCATTTATCTGCATAACCGTCTGGATGAATGTAACGTGCGTCATACGGACAAGCTGCAATGCAGGCTTTACAACCAGTACAGAGATTTCGTTCAATTTGCACCGTTCCATCTCCAGGATAATATGATGCTCCTGTGGGACAGTTGGTTACACATGGTGCCTCTTCACAATGTTGACAGCGCTCAGAGCGGTTAAGCATCTTTAAATTTGGGAAAGTTCCTTCGACGCGCTGGACAATCCAGTCTCGACAATAGCCTTCGGGCACATCGTTTTCGGATTTGCAGGCATAGACACAAGCCGAACATCCGACGCACCGTTTGGTGTCGATAATCATTGCATATTTACGTTCACGAGCCATGGTTGCTCCTATGCCTTACGAGTGAAAGTTACAAAATTATTATTCATTCCAGTACCGCCCATTATTGGATCGATACTTTGATGAGTGACTAAATCAGCATCGCTTGCACCACGCCCTCCAGCCTGTTTTAACCAGGGATGTGTGTGGCCGAAACCATGCACCATATAAACTGCATCCGGACGAATGCGCTGAGTCAAACGGATTTTGATTGGAGTTTTACTTTTTGCTCCATCCTGATTAACCAGATAAACATATTCGCCATGCTTCAACTTCATATCCCGTCCGGAAATTTCATTAACCCACAACTCATTTTCCGGCATCAATTCACCAAGAAAACGATTGTTGGATGTTCTGCCAAATGTGTGCATCGGTGCACGTCCAAAAAGCAAACGGAAATATCCCGGTGGATTTTCCGGATGTTGTGTAAATTGTGGAACTGCGTCAAAACCCAAATCACGCAGTTTATTTGAAACCAGCTCAATCTTTCCGGAAGGAGTTTTAAATTTTAGATGTTTTCCAGGTCGACGATATATTTCAGACTCCGGTTTTTTGAGCAGCCCTTTTACTTTTAATTCTTCCAAGGAACTGCCGATTTTCTGCAGCCGCTTGTCTAGATAAGTTTCAATATCATCCGGAAACAAATTCGGAAGACCCATTTTTTCGGCCAACATTTTGGCAATTTCGTGTCCAGGTTTACTATCGTACATAGGTGGCACAACCGGTTGACGAATGCCAACATACGGCACACGGTAAGTCCGGTCATCCAAATCATCGTAGCGCTCCAGATAAGTTGATTCCGGCAGAATCACATCTGCATATCCGGTAATTTCCATCGGCAGCACATCGACTGCAACCATGAAATCCAGATTCTGAATAGCTTCCAGAGTTTTGGACTGTTCACCTAGTGAATGGATCAAATTGGTTCCATAGACAAACCAGTTTTTGATCGGCCAGGGATCTCCGGAAATTGTCTGCTCTACAACTTCGTTTGAGGGAACACTGTGAGCTAAAGGAAACTTAGAATGAAGTTTGCGCTCGGCTTTTTTGACTGGATATTTTACTCCCGGAACTCCATATTTTTTTTGTGTAATCAAGCCGCCAGGCATTTGATAATTACCCAGCAGTGCATTCAAAATCGCTATCGCACGAGAGCGTTGAGTATCATCACCGTACCAGGTAACATGCCGACCGGGATGAACCAGAGCATTATTTTTGTAGCGACCCAAATCCCGGGCTACCGCCACAATATCTTCAGCCGCAATTCCGGTATAAGCAGCAGTGCGCTCCGGAGTCGCTTCTACTACTCCTTCGCGTAACTCTTCCAAGCCTATGGTATTTTCTGTAACAAATTTTTTGTCGTAAAGTTCTTCTTTTAAAATGACATTGATCCAGGCACGTAACAACGCCAGATCAGTTCCAGCTTTTATCGGCAGCCAGCGTTCTGCTTTTCCAGCGGCAACTGAAAATCTTGGATCTACTACCGTAATCCGGCAACCTGCAGAAACTGCATCGGCAAAATCCTGAACTGCAGTGTTGTGCATATTTTCGCCAAGATGAGTACCAATTAAAACCAGATACTTGCTGTTTTTCACATCCAATCCTTCCGGACTTCCTACTCCGTGTCCGTATGTCAGCTTGAAAGCTTCCAAACGAGGGCCACGGCATTGTGCATAAGAGGGATGGGTGAAATTGTGAATTCCATAAGCCTTAAATAGTTTTTTGAAAAACGAAGCCCCAAATCCGTGACTGAACATCACAGTGGATTCAGTCCCGTATTTTTCTGTTATTTCGGCATATTTATCTGCAATCAATGTTAAAGCCTCTTCCCAACTTGCTTTGCGGAAACGCTGTTCACCGTCTATGGTTTCGCGAATCAGCGGATGTTTGAGCCTGTCAGGATCATAAAGCAATCCGTGTCCGCCTGTACCGCGTGGACAAAGCCGACCATTACTCAAGGGGTGATTTTCCTGGCCGGTGATTTTGTAAACTTTCCCGTCACGCACATGCGCATCTACACCGCAGCGCCAAAAACAAAGCTCACAAAAAGTCGGTACAACTTTTTCCGCCGGATGATGAGCCAAAGCCTCTGTTCCGGGAATCAACTGCCAACCTGCGCTCCCAGCTACAACCGAAGAGGCAAGAAATGCAGAGGAGACTTTAATAAATTTTCGGCGTTTTAGAGACATCTTCATCAAATGATTCAGGTTTCAGGTTTTCAAGAATTTATTGCCACGGATTTATGCTGATATCTTTGGATTATTCAACCGTTTTATCTGCAACAATCCGTGGCTATAACTTGTTACTCTATGCGATATTTTCCGCTTTTATCAATTTTGATAATGGCATTCAAGAATTGTGCTTTTTTGAAGCCATTTTTCTGCAACAACTGATATGCAATACCGGCACGTACACCACTTGCACAATGTGCTACGATTACAGCAGACTTATCCAGTTTCGCAAGATTGTCTCCCAACTCATCCAAAGGAATATGGACTGAACCGGCAATCTTACCTTTAGCGACTTCTTTAGGCGTGCGAACGTCCAGCACAACAATGCTGCCAGCTTTAACCAAACCGGCAAACTTACTGGAATTAACAGCACCTTTGACTGCTTTCCGGACATAGCTGATTTTACGACCAGGTACAGATGTTGAAATGTCTAAACCACCTTTTTTCCAGCCGGCAAATCCGCCGTCCAGCACAACACTGCCTTTGTAGCCCCAGCGGATTAGTTGATTGTATGCGTCCATTGCATCTGCGCTGCGTCCTCCACTACCATAAATCACTATCGGAGCTTTTTTATCAACTAAACCCGGTAGCAGTTTTTTACTGCTTTTGTATTTCTTGGCTTTAAAGCTTGCGCCCATTTTCACTAGTTCTGTTCCCGGATACGCAACCGCACCTTTGATGTGCCCTTTTGCACTTGCTGCTTTTGCACGGGCATCCAGCACCACAAAACTTTTGTTTAAATTTTTTGCAAGCCAGCCACTTTTGACAACCATCAACTGCTTGGCTTTTTTCCACGCTGGAACTCCTGCGGTGTAAACTTTTACATTTGTATAGCCGGCTTTTGCTGCCAACCTGGCAGCTTTAGGACTGAGTCCTCAGGTAGGCCCTCCGCAATAAAAAACAAGAAGTCTGTCCTTGTCTACGGGGAGAAGGCTTACTTTCTTTTTGAAGTCCGTCACCGGAAATGAAACGGCAAAAGGCAGGTGTCCTGCGTTGTAAGAGCCTGCAGGGCGTGCATCTAACAGCATGTATTTTCCGGGATCACCATTGACCAAACTGTGTATCAACTTGGTATCTGCAATCATTTTGGCCGGCAACTCTACCAAAACCCGCTTGATTTTAGTAGCTTCTTTTCCTTTTTCCACGTCAACTAGAATTACATCTTTAAGGATGAAATCTTTAATTGACTTTGCATTAACATACTTAGTTTGTTTTCCAAATTGAATAACTTCTACTTTTTTAGTCTTGAGATTCAGCATTTGGATTGTACTTGATTTCTTCACAATCGACTGAATTTTGCCCTTGATTTGAGCGCCCATCAGGCCGAATGGAATCATCAAAATTATCAGCAACATACTGCCGACTTTCATTCCTTTCTTTATCATAACAACCTCTAGGATTAGATAATTAA
>JACKQG010003599.1_pt1 | contig 18800 bp, 14 predicted proteins | sample 8237621 | NCBI WGS metagenome assembly JACKQG01 (sample SAMN15677084, study PRJNA649215) | marine metagenome | biome: marine; feature: Black Sea; material: saline water; isolation source: suspended particulate matter (SPM) from the Black Sea western gyre | collected 2013-06-09/2013-06-10 | depth... | reverse complement strand
TTACATGAACCTCGTGTCCATTTTCCAATAGGCGCCGGACGACTCGCCCGCCAATAAATCCGGAGCCGCCTGTTACGAGAACCTTCATGGCAAATACGCTTGGGCTTGGGCAACTTTCGCCTTTATCGCTCCTTTGCGGGCAAGGCAGAGACGGTGAATCTTTGCGTTGTGTCGCGTGTCCACAGGCAAAGATCGCTCGAAGAAGATAAGCCTAATTAAGCGAAGGCGTTCGTGCTCGTGAAGCTTTTCGAGAATTGTTTTGGCCAAGCGTTTCTTGTCGGCCATCGTTTCCGGGAAATGTTCGGTTTCGGGTTCCACCACGAGGGCAGGTTCCTTTTCCCGATCATCGCCTAAGCCGATCAGGGCACTGCGGCGAACCTCGGTCAGCGCATTGACGATGGGTTCGCATCTTTCAGTCTCAAGGGGACCATCGGAGGTGCGGACGCATTCCGCTTTGCGGCCGAGAAAACGCAAGTAGCCTTTTCGGTCGAAATAACCGAGGTCGCCCATGCGGTGAAGAATTCGTTTATCGTCGCATACCTTAGAATCATAAGTCGCCCCTGGCATTCGATAGTAGCTTTTGGTTACGACTGGGCCGGCGACCGCGATTTCGCCCACTTCTCCGTCCCGTAGCTCTTCGACTTCACCGAGGTTTGGAATCGGCGAATTGCATACGGGGAGAATTCGGATGTCTATATTTGGAAGGGGTTTGCCGAGACAGGAACCTTCACCTTGCTCCGTGCTTTCGCGCGTAGCTAAAATGTCATCTGCATCGGCAACGGACAAGGGTAGGGCCTCGGTCGCTCCATAAGGCGCGAGAATGCGTGCGTTTGGGAGGATTGGAATTAATTTTTGGACAAGGGCCGGAGGTGCTGCGGCCCCAGCAATGAATATGCGACGAATGCCGGGGAGCTCTACTTTGTGGGTCTCGCAATGGTCGGCAATTTTTCGCCAAAGGACCGGGGATCCGAACGCACTCGTGATTTTGTGCTTTCGCATAGCGGCGACAAGCTTGCCTGCATCGGCTTGTGCCGGTTTGCGCGGATCCATGTCGGGTATTACGCTGGTCATGCCGAGAGCGGGGTTGAATAGGGCGAAAACGGGAAGTGTCACCAAATCTTGCTCGCCGGTCTCGATGCCGAAATTCTTTTTCAGCATCTGCACTTGCGCGGCAAATGTGCCGTGGTCGTAACAGACTCCTTTGGGAGGGCCGGTGGAACCTGAGGTAAACAGAATTGCGGCCAGATCATCCGCGTTGACTTCTGCGGCATGGAGGGGTTCCAAGGATTGATGATTCCTCAATTCTCGCAGGAAGTGATTTCCTCGCACGACGACTTTTTTATGTACCCCCGAGAATGAGCCGCGAAAAAAGCGTGACAGAAGCCATGCCAAAGGGATACCGATGAGTCCGTCCGGCTTTGTGCTCTTCACGCATCTCAACAAGTTTTGCAGTCCCATCCCGGAGTCAATTACCACCGGGCAAGCTCCTAGCAGAAAAAGCGCGAACACGTTAAGTATGAGTTCGTAGCCCGGATGAACCATGACCAGAATTTTATCCTGTGGCCGAATGTCGCGTTCGGATAGAAGGCGTGCGCATGCGGCCACGTCTTTTTCCAATTCGGCAAAGGTGCGAGCGGCAAAAGCTCCTTCTCTGGCTGGAAGAATTGCCGTTTTGTGAGGTTGGTTTTGGGCCGCGAGAGCCAAGTGGGCTGCCACGTTTACCGGTTCGCGGCCTTCATTCATGAGTGCATCTATTCCTTTTCAGCGAGCCAACGCTCTGCTTCTATCGCCGCCTGGCATCCCATTCCTGCGGCAGTTATGGCCTGACGATAGGCATGATCCGCGCAATCGCCGGCAACGTATACGCCCGGCACGGAGGAGCGAACCATGCTGTTCTGCTCGGGGACAAGGTAACCATCTTCGTCGAGTTCGAGGACGCCTTCAAACGGTTTCGTGTTGGGGATGTGCCCAATGGCAATAAAAACACCCTTGCAGGGAACGTTGCTCGTGTCGTTGGCTTTAAGATTCCGGATTTTAACAGCGTTTGCCTTGCCGTCTTCGCCGGCTAAAACCTCTTCGACGGCAGAATCCCAAATCACCTCGATTTTTTCGTGAGCAAGTGCCCGTTCGGCCATGATTCTTGACGCTCGGAGCTCACCTCTTCGGTGAACAAGAGTTACTTTGGAGCAAAACCTTGTAAGGAAAAGGGATTCTTCGCATGCTGAATCGCCACCGCCAACAACGACAACGTCCATGTCTCTGTAGAATGCGCCATCGCAAGTGGCGCAAGTGGTGACTCCTTTACCGCCATACATTTCTTTCTCGCCCGGTATGCCCAGAAGGCGAGGGGCGGCTCCGGTGGCAATGATGACGGTGCGGGCCTCGAAGCTCTTTTCACCGGCATAAAGAATTTTGCGTTCCTCGGAAAAATCGACGCGATCGACTAATGCGCTCTCAAAACGAGAGCCGAAACGAGCGGCTTGCTTGCGAAGATTGTCCATGAGCATGAAACCGTCGATGCCTTCGGGAAATCCAGGAAAGTTTTCCACTTCCGAGGTTGTGGTTAATTGCCCGCCAGGCAGGTCGCCCTCGAGTATCAGGGGCTGAAGATTAGCCCTCGCGGTGTAAATGCCCGCAGTGAACCCTGCGCAACCTGTTCCCAAGATGATGACGTTTTCCATTTTTTCTGTTATCCGAAGATTGTTATTGTACTTAGTATTTCTAAAAGTGAAAGTCGATTTCGGTTTACGTGGAGGCGGAGGCAACGTTTTTCCTTCATTAGTTGAATATGAATTGGATCGACAGCCATTGCCATTTGGAAGGGTTTCTCAATAAAGGAACTCTTTCCGAAATCCTCGGACGTACTCGTGAAGCGGGTATTTCACATTTGGTCGCGATTGGAACCGAACCCGAAGATTGGAAGGTCAACCATGATCTGGCCACGCAATTTTTAGACGAAATCCATTATACCGTTGGTTTGCATCCGAACCATGTCGATAGCTCATGGGAATACCATACTGTGAGCTTACAAGCTTTTTTTGCCTTAGAGCCAAAGCCTGTTGCTGTAGGAGAAATCGGGCTGGATTACTTTCGCTTGCCGAAAGAGGAGGCAAAGGCAGCGCCCATGAAAGCTAACCAGCGGGCGGCCTTTCGGTACCAATTGGCCTTGGCCAAGGAATTGGGTATGCCCGTGGTCGTCCATTGTCGGGGCGCTTTTGCTGATTGCGTTGCGGAAATCGATGACTCCGGCGTTGAGTGGAACAAAGTTGTTTTTCACTGTTTTGCCGATGGGCCGAATGAAATGAGGCAGTTAATGGAACGAGGCGGTCGTGGCTCTTTTACGGGTATAGTTACTTTCGGAAACGCAGAGAATGTCCGTGAAGCTGCTCTCTTGCAGGGTTTGGAAAAACTTATGCTGGAAACGGATAGCCCTTATCTTGCCCCCGTCCCCTTTCGTGGAAAATCGAACGAGCCTTCATTCCTTCCTTATATCGGTAAATATTTGTCGAAGGCTTTAGAGGTGGAGGAGGCAGATCTTGCTGCAATTACGACTCGCAACACCCTTGACTTTTACTGCTTGTCCTCGTCATGACTGATAGACTGTTATGGCATCCGACAAGGCAACGATACAGGAACTCATCCTGACGATACGCTCTTTTGCTCAAGATCGAGATTGGGAACAATTTCATGCTCCCAAAAATCTTTCGATGGCTCTTGCCGCAGAAGCCGGAGAACTCATGGAGCATTTTCTTTGGTGCGAGAGCGAAAAATCCCGCCAGTTTTGCGATAATCCGGAGAAGAAAGCTGCCATCGCCGATGAGTTGGCCGATGTATTGATATATGCCCTAAGATTTGCCGATGTTGCATGTATCGATCCCGTAGTTGCGATTAACGAAAAGATGCAGAAAAACAAAGATCGTTATCCTGTGGATAAAGCTAAGGGAAAATCCGACAAATATAATGAATTATGATTTATGATATTGGGGTTGAATCCTAATCGATTTCAATGTTCGATAAACCTTTTTAACCGTAATGGACATTAAGAATAAAAGAGCTCAAGTAATTGTAAACTTGCACAAATTAAGGCGCAAAGCGAAAGAGCTTGAAGCTACTCAATCAGCAGGTACTGACAGCAAGGCAGATATGGAAGCCTGCCGGGGGGAGATAAATATTCTTCAAAAGGAATTGGATTCAATTAATGAGGGAGGTCACACCACTTTCTTGAAGGCCAAGAATATGCTCCAGCCCAAAAAGGGCATTTCTGGAAAGAATCGTCGTATTAAATGGCGAAAGGCCCAAATCGAGAAACGCATTGCGAGATTAGAGACTAGGCAAGAAGAAGCCGACGTAACCGACGAAGAGCGGGCCGAGAATGTTGTCAAACTCGCAAAGTTTCGGGACGAGCTTGCTTCTCTTGACGAAGAAAAATCGGCTCTCAAAGATTTCAATCACACAAGGTTTATGGCCGCGCACAAAGATGATAGTCAGGGAGATAAGCAGAATGACGAAATCGAGCAAGTGAACAAAAAGATTCACGATCTGGAGACCAAGTTGGAGCGGGCGAGCAAAGAAAGCAACGCCCCCTCGGTCGAGGACTTGAAAGAAGAGCTTCATTTGTTGGAGATGGAAAAGGAATCCATCGAAAACTTTACTCACGACCTTTTTCTTAAAAACCTCGCAAACCTAAAAGCCAAAAGGCGTAGCGAGCTTAAGTAATTCGATTCCGCGTTTTATTTTAAGGAGTGGCGACCTCGGATGGGCTTTCTTTTAAGTACCCTTAAACCATTGCTTTAACTTTCCTTTTCGGATCGCCCTGATTGCTTTATTTGCTCGGCGTAGATGGTTACCTGAGCCTTTTCTCCCTTAACCAACTCCTTGGCTCTTCGAATGGCCTTGGCGACTGAAAGAGTTGGATTGCTTGGGCTGTCTATGAAGAGGTTTTTGCGATTGAGGCGTGGAAGCAGTCCCGAGTTTCGAAAAATGCGCAAAATATCTTTTCGTATCTCGCACAAAAGTACATGGCAATTCTTCTCTTTGAGATAGTCCAATAACTCTTCCAGTGCCAGCACTGAAGTGGCATCAAGATGGTGGGCATTACGTAACTTTAGCACAAGTACACGCAGGTTCCGGTCTTCGCCCACCCTCCGTATTTGTTCGTAAAACAATTCGGCGGCTGCAAAAAACAATTCGCCTTCCACATGGACGATCGAAACTTCAGGTTCCGGTCGTTTTGCGTTATCGGAGATGGCCGCGAGATGACCTTCCTTAGTATAGCCGTACTCCACTAACTCGGGTTCGGACACCTTCCTTAAAAATAAAAGTATCGACGTGGTCACTCCTGCAAAAATCGCGATTTGTAAAGAAAGCAACAGGCCGAAAACGAGAGTTACCGTGAACGCGATACCGTCCGAGCGCGTGGCTCGAGCCACGGCTCGAATCTGCTTTGATCTGATCAGGGATGCACCAATGAACACCACCAAGGTGGCTAAGGCCGGCAAAGGGACGTAGCTTACGAGATGTCCGAGAAAAAAGGCAGCCGCCAACACTATCAGCCCGGCAAAAAGCATGGAAACCTGGGATCGGGCTCCACTTTGAGTATTGACCGTAGACCGAGTCAAAGATCCAGACGCCGGCATGCCGGAGAAAAAGGCACATGCCAAGTTGCTCGCGCCAATGGCAAAAGTTTCTTGGTTGGCATTTAGGCGTTCTCCCGCTCGAGCGGCTAATGACTTGCCGATGGAAATGCCTTCCAGTGCGCAAAGCAGGGCCAAGGCTCCAGCGGTCCAACAGATCGTGCCAAAAGAAGAAATGCCTATTGCGTCGAAGTCAGGCAGTGAAAAAATCCCTACTCCTGCTGAAAAAGCTTCCAAGGTTTGTAGCTCTAAACCGTATGCCTTGAAGCCGAGCGACGCGATTGATGCGAGGGCCAAGGTAATCGCAACATTAGGCAGCTTGCAAAAACGTCCCCGAAGCAAAAGAAAAAGTACGGCCGTCAAGGCACTCATTGCAATCGCCGGTCCAGAAGCATTGCCTATCGACCGAATCGTTGCCCATGCCACCTCGAGAAAGGTCGACGGAGCGTCCCCGCCTTCAAAACGAAAACCGAGGATATGGTGGCACTGGTTGGCGATGATGAGGACGGCGGCAGCCGTCACGTACGCCGTGATCACCGTTCGGGAAACGTATTGTACCATGGTGGCTAGGCGTAACCAGGAGGCGACGACAAGAAAGATGCCGGCTAGCAATGGAAAAAGAGGCAGCAGCGCCAGCGCTTCGCCTGAAGCTACTCCGCCTGCGTCGGTTAATTGCAATCCGGCGAATGTTCCGAAAAGAAGCACCGCAGTAGCATTGGTGGGGCCAAGGGCGATAAAGCGAGATCCCGTGAAAAGCGAACCCACGATGGCCGCCACCGCCGAACCAAAGATACCGTACTTTATGGGAATTCCCGCAACCAAGGCATAAGCCATTCCCTGAGGAAAAGCCAATAGGGCAACGTTCAGCGCTGCCCTAAAGTCTCCCGAAAAGTCTTCTCGCTTGTAGTTTCCGAGTGCTTGGAGGATGGGAAACAATCTTATTCCGGGAGAAATGGCTGCAGGCAAATGCCCGAAAGCTCCCGATTTGTTTTTTTTTGGCGCCATTTTCAAGTTCTCGCGTTTGGCAAAATAGCGATGACTCGAAATTCTCCAAGTTCTTTCGCTCAAATGGAATTTTTTTCGAATTCTCCTAAAGTTTTTAGTTTTCCGGCCGATTGTTTTAGTAGCTGCATGGATGCGGCCTAATTACTACATAGGTCCCGACCCACAAGGAGGTAGGTCAAGACTGTTCAACCACACTTTTTCCAGGAGGAAGATTAGTGGCGACCGTTACCTTTACTTACTCATATTCTTTTAGTGGAGGTCGTGGGCAGCATCTACTTCGGCGGATGTCGTACACGGCTCTCCACATAGGCGATTGCCTTGCGGCTCTGCTGCGTACTCGTAGGCCGGGGTCTCCGTCTTGTGGTCCTCCCGGGCGAGCTTTGCCCGAATCTCTAAGTATTCTTTATAGATGGGTTGCTTGGGGTCCTGTTGCATTTCCTTTACCTCTAAGGGTGGGAATGGACAATTTGTCGTGTCCTCATGCCGCCCTCGTGTTTTCCCGCAACTTTATGACAACCCATTAACTAATATATGAACTCTTAACAGAGCAAGAGCTCCGCCAGGATGGCGGCGCCTACTCGCATTCACCTGCAAACTATTTCCGAGACAAGGAAGTCTCCTCATGCAACTTAGCAATTTCGTAACTTTACAGTCGCGAGGGCACCATCCCCGCAAATCTGTTCGGGTCTTCCCGTCCAGACCCTTAACTGGCTGTGTACCCTGCGGCTTGAAGGGAAGTTCATCTTTGGTATCCGTCTGTCGGAAAACTCACAAATCTCTCTTTTCCAAATAAACCAACAATAAACCCATAAACTAATCAATGAACCTTACCTGATTTAGGGCTCCGCCAGGAGGGCGGCGCCCAATCATTTAATTACTAAATGTAAACCCTGAGACAAGGAGGTCTCGTTATGCAACTAACCAACTATGGATTCATCGAGTCCCGAGGTAACTATATCTCGGCTCGAGCCAACTACGAACGTCCCATGGAACGCCTTTCCACGGGACTCAAAATCAATCATTCCCGCGATGACGTGGGGGCTTTGGGCAAGTCTGCCCTTCAGCGTATCGAAAACACAAAAGTCGGGACTTTGCGCACCAACCTGCAAAACGCCTTGAGTTATACCAAGACTCAAGACGGCGCTTTGGAGAAAGTCGGCCGAATTTACGAACGCATGGAGACTTTGGCGCTCAAGGCGATGGACGTTACCTTCGACGATCGGTCCAGAAGTGATTTGAACGATGAATATCAAACGCTGGAGGAGCAACTCTCCGGTCTTTTGAAGCAAAAGTTCAACGGCATTTCCCTTTTTACCAAGGCGTCCGGATGTACGGAACCCGAGGTGACGGATTTGGAGGCCAGCTTCGATGCGGGACTTAATGAAACATTACCCCCAACTATTCCTGCCGTTGGGGTTAAAACGCAGGCAAACCCCGATCGATGGATCGCCACGCAGGATGTCGATACTACCGATGGAACCCTTACCTTGGACGTGAATGGAGGAAGAGCTTCCGAAAGGTATATCGTCAAGCAAGGGACGACCACGATCTTTGACACGGGTTGGTGGGCGACCAATGGTTCCGCTTATACTCATGACTTAGATCGATTTGTAATCGACTTCGGCAAGGGCAAGCCAACCACGTTCGAGTTTGTTCCTCGGGATACAGGTAATTCTACTACTGACAATACCCCTGACGGAGCTTTCAACAATGAGAGCTTTAACCTTTTCGGCGGCGGTGGCCCTTCTGGCTACTTGTTGCAACTGGGAGAAGGCTCGACGGCAGGTCTTCTTGGGAAAAAATATACAACAAGCGGTGGACCGGTGACTCAAGGTCAGGTTGCGATAACACCGGCCCCGGGCGACAGTACGGAACTGACGATTGAGGTTCAATCCACGAGCTTGTTTCAAGCGGCTGCAGACTTCAAAGGTGTCAAAATAATAGAGCCCGTGGAAGTTCCGGCATTAGAGGTCGTTGTCAACGAAGCTGGAGATATCGCGCGTTTCGAAGCCTTGGGGTTCAGTCGTCTATCCGGTACCGATATTACTACACGAGATAATGCGCAAGCAGTGCTTGAGCGTCTTCTCGGAGAGAACGGCGAAGCTACCGAGCACGGAGAAGTTCATTGCTTGGTGAATGGCCAAAGAGGTGAAATCGCCAAGAGTATGCGTCGTATGGAGTTGGAAATCGAAAGACTCGAAAACAAAACGATCAGCGGTGAAAAAACGCTTGGCCGCATAGAAGATGCCCACATGGCCAAAGAAGCGACCAAGTTTGCCAAGCAGTCTCTCAAGATGGAACTGGCCGCAAACATAATGTCTCGTGTAACTAGACTAACAGACGTGCTTTTGCCCTTGGTCACCCAACGAGTAGGTGGTCCCGGCTTGTAAATAATATTCAGGAAATAGGAGCCGAAGCAGTATTTCCGGCGAAGTCGTGAGTCGGTTTTGAAATTGTCCGCATATGAGATATAGCCAGTCGAACTTAGCTCGCACTGCCCACCAAGCTGCTTGTTAAGCCATACATACTAACCAATAATCTTTAACAAAGAAATCAGTTTATTAGAAATAGGTTTAGCGAGGAACGAACCTTCTACCCAAAGGATATGAACGATGATTAGTGACCAAATCAACATGCATATTGCCAGAGAGTTGGGAACTTTGGATCGTGAGCATCGAGTTCACGTGAAGAAGCTTTCAACTGGCAAGCGCATACTTGCGCCCGGAGACGATGCGGGTGGCTACTCCTTGGCCGTGAAGCATGGAAGTGCCGCAAGGCGAACCCAAGCGATGCTGACCAATCTGCAAAACGTCCTTTCCTACGCCCAAACCCAAGACGGAGTTTTGACTAGCGTTGGAAAGGTTTACAAGCGAATGGACGAACTTACCGCTATGGCGATGGATCCGACTAAAACCGATTCCGACCGTGCTTTATATAACAAGGAATTCCAAGAGTTGCGCGACATGGCAGTTCGGGCGAACGGTGAGGATTTCAACGGACTTCGCCTTTTCCGAGGGAAGCTATATGAGCTTGTTGACAAGGGGATGAAAATCAATTGGACCGACTCGAAGGCAGAGGTCGATGCACTGGACGCCGGAGATGCAAACAACACCTATTACTTGGCAACCATTACCTCTGAAACCGAGCAAGCGGAGGTTGGCCTACAGATCGGAGACGTCGGCATCAATGCTTGGCTCGGAGGAAATGATACTGCTGTTGAAGGGGAATGGAGGTGGACCGAAGGTCCCGAAGGCTTGGAGGATGGAGGCCAAGGCAGGCAGTTTTGGCAGGGCCAATCCAATGGCTCTGGCGTAAACGGTTCCTTTGAAAATTGGGGCGGCGGAGAACCAAATGATTCTGGGAACGAGGACTACCTTCAAATTAGCCAAGCTTCTAACCCCGTTGCCTCTTGGAACGATTTGCCTGATACGAATACAGCGGGATCAACATATCAACCGAACGGTTATGTCTTGGAGGTTGACCAAGGAGACCTGAAGGTCGGGAAGGATCGAAACGGAGATACCTTTGAGCTCAAGAACGTTGATTTCCAAAAGTATCTAAGTGAGACGGTATTATCTATCGATACCATGGCGAATGCTCAGGCTGCCACAGTTGCGATGAAGGGAGTTATAGAAAACATAGCCACCGCCAGAGCAATTGTGGGAGCAAACTTGTCTAGGGTTTCCGGAGAGATAGAAAACCTTCGCAGGCTTGGAAATTCGTATGAGTCAGCTCTTTCTAGGGTGGAGGACCTTGACATGGCTTTGGAAAGTGGTCGTATGTCAAGAAAAGCGGTCAAGCTGCAGAGTTCCTCCGCATATCTTGCTCAGGCAAATCAAATTATGAACCCCAATCTGATTCAGGTCTTGCTCGAATAACAACAATTTCATTGGTTTTACGGGAATGGCAATAGCCCAAGGAAGGCCAAACTGGCAAATCCCGTAGTCCTAACGAACAGGAATCGTAACTTTCAATCGGGTCCATTCTTTTTCCCATTAACCGCGACAAGCAACCCTTTTGCATCTTGCCATCTTGCCATCTGGAAATCATAGCGGTTTTGTAAAATTAAGACTTCCTGCTCTCTCTTTTCCAGCAATTGAAAGCGAGGATTCAATTTGCTTTTGGAAGAGGCGGCCTTGGCAATTGTCACAAGTCTGGCCCGTACTTCGTTTCTACTTTTTAAGGTTTCAGAATAACCGTCCTTTAGGGAAGTAATGACCACAGTCAGCTCCGTTCCCAATTTTTGCATCGCTTGTGCAATCTGGTGATCCAGTTCTTCTCGGATGGCTTTGTTTTTTGCTTTTGGCGAATTTCGAAACTCCCTCAACTGCTTGATGGTGTCGGAGAAATCGGCAAGATTCCCCTTGTTGGAAAGGATTGCTAAAGCCGCCAGATCTTCTGAGGAAGCACCTTTTTCACGGGCTTCTTTTAAGGTCGAAAACACATCGACATGCTCGGCTAGCTCTTTTTCGCACTGATCTCGCTCTGCACGAAGTGAGATTTCTTCCACTGTTGCAATGGGCTTTGCCGACTGTCTCTGCTGGATCTGTCGCCGAAGCTCCTCGATTTCCTTTTCTTTTCGCTGGAGGGAGAACGCCAATTCGGTGACTACCGGCAATAAGTGAGCCTGTGCAGATTCTTTCTCAAGGATTTGGGCATGTGCTCGAAAAATGAGTTGACTCAATAACTTTGCCGCTTCGGGAGTTTTGCCGCGACTCGAAATCTCTATGATCTCCGAACCATTTGAATCCTTTTGGGCTATTGAAAAAAGTGATCTGGTAAGTGCATCGTTTCCCAGGGCGATGGATTGATTCGAGAAGGGACCCAGTATCATCTTCTGGGCGTTAGCACTGGATTCAATCATTTGGGTGAGGTGCTGCAGGAAAAGCTTTCCGTCTAGTACCCGCCGATGCATGTCCAATGCCTCCTGAGGAGTCACGCCCTTTTTCCCCGAAGTTTTTTTTGCACGATATAGAAGTTTTGCGGTCGACATCTCTTGTCGCAGCAAGAGCGTCGAGGGACGCCGTTTGTCGGGATAAAGGTTTTTTTTTGTCAAGATGTCTTCACCGTAAGCAGAATTGGAGCGATTCTCGTCGTTACTTAAATTAAGCGAACCACTAGTCTGGCGGACGCTTTGAGTTATCTTTTCGTTTTCTGATTTCGTTTGGACCATCCCAGCCCAGAAGAGCAGCACAGTTATCAAAATGAAAGCAAAGCTTAGGGCAGTTTTCACAAAATCAGATTACTTCGAGAAGTGACTTTTCGCCAAGTAGATTTTTCCTGCATGTCGGGAACCGAGTTAGGACGAGTTACCTCAACAGCGCGAACCATGTAACATGGCAATTCGGGGGGGGCGGAATTTTGAGGTTTTAGCATAAGAAATAAACAATATTGTATGATTGACTCCCTCGAGGGTGTTGGGAGTAAATGGAGATTGCTGTTTAAAAGTACATGCTGATGAGTGATACCGTATCGGTCGAGTTTTCTCAACAACTTACGCAAATCCAGCGTAAGCTGTACTCATACATACTCTCGCTTGTCCCTAATAGGACTGAAGCCCAAGACATATTGCAGGAGTCCAATTTCGTTCTTTGTCGCAAGGCCGAGGAATATGACAAGGACCGGAATTTTCAGGCGTGGGCATTCCGAATTGCCCGCTATCAGGTCATGGCATTTTTAAAAACGCGGAAGAGAAGCAAGTTGATTTTTTCCGAAAATATAGTGGAACTTTTGGCGGAAGAATTGGAAGATAACTCTCGATTTGATAAAATGAGAAAGGCTTTATCTTATTGCCTTGATGAATTAGGTGAAAGGAGCCGTGCGGTTGCCCGTCTTCGATTCGAGAAAAACTGCTCCCTTCTGGAAATTGCAGAAAAATTAGGGAGGCCGATGGGCACGGTTTCGGCTACTCTTTACAGGGTTCGTGTTGCGCTTGCCCAATGCGTACGCAATAAAGTGGCTGAGGAAGAGGCTGCGGAACTTTCATAAGAAAAATAATAGATTCCAAGAGGCACGCCAACAACGCCTTAGGGCTTCTTGTCCGCTAAAGTTTTAAAAAAATGCAAGATTTGGCGACTTTTGGCTAATTATACAATGAAGGACGCTATGTTCGGATAACCCTTATAGTCATTATTTATGTCAAATACCTCTAACGCTTTTCAGGATTTGGATCGTATGGTCAGCCAGCTATTCGACGAGTCTTTGTCTCCGGCAGATAAGGAAATCCTTGAGAATGTAATTCGGGAGAATCCGGAAGCTCGTCGGCGTTATGCGGATCTCGTGACCTTGGAATCAATGCTCCATTGGGAATTCGCTGGAGTTGAATCTGATGTTAATACCTTGCGTGATACTATAATGGTCGATTTCTCTGCATGGTGGCGTCCGGCAATGGCTCTTGCCGCGTGTTTCGTCGCAACTCTGATTGGTTGGTGGGTCATCGATACAGGTGTTCCTGTAGTGGATACTGAGCATGAAATAGTATCTCTACCGCTGTCGCATTCTAGCGTCATTACCGAGACTATCAAATCTCCCGAGGGTCGACAATCTTCTTTGGACATGGGCAACCTCGTTGTTACCAATGAACCAAATACAATTGTATTTGGTTCCGAAAGTAGCAAAGTGCTGATCTCGTCCATCAAACCGTCTTCGACTGTGAACTTGGCCCGACAGGATCGAGAAGCTTTACTTGATGCAGCCTATGGCCTTGAAATTTTGGAGAGCGGACAAGGTTTTGGTGAAGGTGGTTATGTAGAAGTTAAGGAAAATGTTAGCGCATGGCGGACCGAGGATGCCTTGAGGGTGGGTGCAGAATTCGGAGTCCAACCCTATCAAGGTGGTAATATGCTCCGGTTTTCTCGAATGGAAGTGGATGTGTTTGGAAAAAAAGCCGAGGTGTCCGAACTGGTCAGCGTGCTCGATGTCCGCTCGCTTGGAGCAAATTTTTTGAATGGTAAGGCTGTCGTGAAATCTTCCGTTTGTTTCAATCAAGGGGTCGGCATTGCCGATGGAAGTACGTCTTTTGCTCTTGGTCTTCATGCGATCAATCGTGAAGGTCGGGTTAGCGTTGCTATCGCCAAGAAAGAAACGAGCGTTACGAGTGATGTGAATCCCGAAACATGGGAGCGGGTCGAAAGTGAGATTGAACTGCCAGAAGGAACCCATTTTGTTGTAGTTTCGCTTTCTGCTCACAAAGAGGGCTCTCAGGCCCTGCTGCCTGATTTGAGTGGGCACTATGCCGATGGATTGGAAATTGCCATGGTGGTGGATGGTCGCCCCGTCTACAGTCGCCTCTAGTCAATATTTGCTTAGGGGGGCGGCGAGGATCTCTTTCCGCACTGTCATCTTCCCCGGGAACAGGCTTTGGTCTTTGTTAGGCGTTGACGATGCTGTAGTTTAGAGAAAGGAATGGCTGATGAACTGTAGACTTGTTTTTTGCGCGGTATCTCTGTCCCTCAACTTCTTTCCATGCCTGGCCGATGATTGGCCGGGCTTTGGGGGAATTCGAAGAGACGGTGCGTCTACTGAAAAAGGGCTACGGCTAGATTGGGGAGATGATGAGCCTCAACTCCTCTGGAAAGCCAAGGTCGGAGCAGGATACTCTTCCGTTGTCGACGTTGCAGGGCTTGCCTACACGGTTGGCAACGCCAATGGGAAAAACACCATATTTTGCTTCGAGGTGAATTCAGGTGAAAAGAAATGGACCCATTCCTTCCCGTGCGAAAAGGCACCTAAGTATTTTGACGGAGGTTCGCGCGCAACTCCTGCTGTCGCCGAGGGCATTCTGTATCTGGCCAGTCACGAAGGAGCATTTTTTGCGTTCGAGGCCAAGACGGGTAAGGTTTTGTGGAGTAAGAATCTAATAGAAGACTTTAATGGCCGGAGGCCTACTTGGGGGTTTTCGGGGTCACCTTTGGTTTCTGATGGCAAGGTGATCGTCGATACGGGGTCCAAGGATGGCGCTCTTGTTGCCATGAATGCAAAGACTGGAGACTTGGTTTGGAGAGGCGGAACTGATGAAGCGGGCTATGCTTCACCTATGCTTCGAGCAAATAAGCCCAGTGAAGTTCTTCTTTTTAACCGTTTCGGGTTATGCTCCTTTCTGCTTGCCGACGGCAAGCCACTCTATCGCTTTCAACATAAGACTCGATATGGCATCAATGTGGCGCAACCGTTGGATACGGGTAATTCCATTCTGATCTCTTCTGCATACGGCAAAGGCTCAGCATTGGTAGACGTGAGCGGGCGAACCGCAAAGGCGGTGTGGGAAACCGAATCCTTTTCCAGCCAAATGGCCAGCATGATAAAAAAAGATAATTACGCCTATGGAATCCATGGGCAGACTGGGGCGAGGGCCAAATACGCAACCTTGTCCTGTCTGGATATTCGGAAAGGTTCGTCTCGATGGGAGCAAAAAGGTTTCGGTTTGGGGTCCGTCATTCTCGTGGGTGACACACTTGTTATTCTGAGCGATTCGGGCGAACTTGCGCTAGCCGAAGCGAATCCCGCCGGTTATATGGAAAAAGCTCGTTTTCAAGTGCTTGGAGGGAAGGACAGTTGGACGCCACCATCTTATTCCAACGGCAGGCTTTATTGCCGTAGCAGTCGAGGCGATGTTGTCTGCTTGGGGATGGCGGTAACCAACAAGTAAATAAGCCGCCGGCGCGGAACGGGTTCCAAATTGTTCGGAACGCTCGTCAGCCGGAAACTATTTTACGACGTGCATGACGCCGCGCATGATTATGGAATGCCCGGGGAAAGTGCAGACGTAAGGGTAATCGCCCGGAGCTGGGGCAGTGAATTGTATCGTAGCCCTTTGGCCATGTTCCAACATGGTTGAGCCCCAGAGGACTTTATCGGTGTCTGGTCGGAATTGCTTGGCGAAGCCCTCGGCTCCGAGTGCGATTGCGAGCGCCGCTACCTCGTCTGCCGTTCCGGGCTTCACGAAGATTAGGTTGTGCGGGGGATAATCGTCGTTCTTGAAGAGCACGGTTACTTTCTGCCCTGCGCGAACAGTGAATTTCTTTGTGTCATAGAGAAGCTTTTCCTTTATGCAGGCGATAGTAACTTTCGCTTCATCGCCGGCTTGAGGAGTTCTTGCGTTCACGAAACCGGCTCCTGCGACCTGCATGGCTAGAGAGTAAAAACCGGTGCGGGCGGTGACGAATAGGGTTTTGCCGTCCGTACCACCGAAGCAAATGTTAGAAGGCTTTTCGGGGAACGCGAGGTCGGCGATTTCTTTGCCCTCAGGATTTAAAACCTTAACCGTACCCGAGGTGAGGTAGAGGTTGCCTTTATTATCCAACGTCATTCCGTCGGAACCCGATTCGGCAAACAGTTTTTTGTCCGAAAGCGTGCCTTCTTCTCCATCATCGATGGTATAGCGAAAGGTCTTTCCTTGTCCGGGGTCGGCCACGAAGAGAGTTTTGCCGTCTGGAGTGCCAATCACTCCATTGGGTCTCTTGAGGTCGGAAGCTACCCGAAAAACTTGGTCGCGGTAGGGAGTGATGTAAAAGAGGTATTCGCCATCCTGCGACAATTCCTTCCGTCCGTAGTTTGGGTCGGTAAAGAAGATTCCCCCGTTCGGGTGAATCCAGAGGTCGTTAGGTTTGTTGAAGGGTCGCCCGTCAAATTGATCTCCAACCAGCTCTTTTTCAGTTCCGTCTTCGAGATAGAAAGACATTACGCAGCGCTTTTCACCCAGACACGCATAGATATCACCTTCCTTGGAGAAGTAGAGTCCGTTTGCTCCACCCGAATTCTCGATAAAGGTGGAAAGCTTATTGTCGACCGCGCTCCATTTGTGAATGCGGTTGTTTGGAATATCAGTGAAATATACGTCGCCTTTTCCGTCGGCAGCCGGCCCTTCGGTGAACTTAAAGCCACCCGCAAGTTTCACTGGTTTGGAGTTGTCCGCAACCAGCCTTTCTGTTTTTGCAAGCAGGTCGTCGCTCTCGGCAAATTGCGAACACAGCACGACTGCAAGTGCAGCTTTGTATCGATGGAATTTCATACTTGTGGATATAAATTCGATGAATATTGCACTCAAGACATCCGCCTCTTGGCGAACGCTCTACTACAGGTAAATAGAGTTAAACTCGGAATTTATCCTCGAATCAAAGCTTATTCGACCAAAATTGTTGCACGGTCTTGGCGGCAATCTGGGCGTGGTTCACTGGCGACTTTAGCACTTGCTCGAGCAAGTCTTTGTTCACCACATTGTGCTGTTGGTAAATCCAGAGGCCTTCAAGAATGTGATGGGCATGGTCTTTGTTGCTGGAGTCAAATTGCTTAAGCCATTTCTCGGTGGCTGCAATTACTTCCTTAGTGTTCCGTTCGCTCAGTTCGATGCGAGCACGGTGACGAATGATGTTCGTGGGGTTCTTGAGGATGTCGAGTAGTGTTGCAATAGGCTGACCGTCGACCTTTACGTGTTTCATTAGATCGCGACCTGTTGCGGTTAAGCGGTAAACGCGGCCATGAGTTTTGTCGCGGTTGGGGTCACGTACGTTGTGCTGCATGTGCCCAACAATGACATTCTGCCAGTCAGAAACATAGAGAGCTCCGTCATCACCGATTTCAATGTCGGTGGGCCGGAAGTTACGATCCTTCTCGGAGACCAATAGGTCTTCGATGGCGGTTCCCTTGCGATTGCCGTTACCGTCATCGGCAAGCGTATACTGTTTGAGGCCGAGGAAACCGATTGAGTTGCATATTACGAAGTTTCCGTTGTTGCGTTCGGGAAAGTGGGCACTCGACAAGACGCTACTCGAACAAACTGGTCTCACGGTTTTATTTAGGAGGGATTGCATCTTGAAGCCGCCCTTTCCGTCGGGTCGTACTTGGAAGGCTCTTCCACCGGTGCCATCAGTTGCATAGTGGTAACCCCAGTAGTCAAAACTAATTCCGTGTGGGTTTGGGCTGTTGTCTGCATGCATAGCAAATTCAGACGTTCGCGGGTTGAAGCGATACATTGCACTGTTGCCGTGCTGCTGAGGCCCCTTCCAGGGTGTCTCGACATTTGAGACGTGAAAAACGCCGCGTTGATAATATATGTGTCCGTCGGGACCGAAAACGAGGTTGTTTGCGGTGTGGTGGGTATCGGCGGAGTCTAGGCCGTGCATGATGCGGATACGGACATCTGCGACATCGTCCCCGTCAGTATCTTTGAGGAAAATTAGATCTGGAGCGGATGCCACGATTACGCCGCCATTCCAAAACTCGAAGCCAGTGGGGTTGTGAACCTTGGCGAAGGTTATCGCCTTGTCGGCTACACCGTCACGATTTTCGTCCGGCAGGATGATGAGTGCATCGTTCATCTTCTTCAGCGGCTCCCATTTCGGATAGGTTGGCCATGCGGCGACCCAGAGTCTCCCCTTTGTGTCGACGGCCATTTGAACGGGGTTGGCGATTTCGGGAAACATTTCTTCCGAAGCGAAGACATTGAGCTCCAAGCCTTCGGCGAGCTTCATTTGATCCACGGTTTCCTGTGCTTTGTGGTATTTGACATGTCCTTCTTTCCCTGGGTTACTGCTACGAGACTTACCGCCTACGTTTGAATCCACCTTGATTGGGGCCAGTACCTTCGAGTCGTCGGCTACAATCGTTTTTCCATTGGCGGAGGCGTGGACCACCTTGTCGCGATTTGCCGTCATGGCGTCGATCATGTCGAGCTCATGCCAAAGCACGTCTTTGTTGGACTGTCCGGCAGTGAAACGAAGGCCCGAGCGTCCACCCCAGACATCGTTGCCGTCTGTAGCCCGATAGCGGTTGAACCAATGCCAGTTTTTGTCCAGCACGGCTGATTTAGTTTGCTCAAGGCTTTTGTGCTTGGCGGGAGCGTCTTTTCCGAACAGTGCCTTGAAAATGGCTTGGGCAATTTGACGGTTACCCTCACTTGTTAGGTGTATGCCGTTGATTGTGAGCGCTTCTTTGTTTTTAGCGTATAAATCCTTGGATGAGGCAAACAGGTCGACATACTCGACCTTCTTTTCTTTTGCGACCTCGGCGGTGGCTGCTGCGTAGGCGGCGAGATGTTTGTTTTGTTCCTTGCCATCAGGCAGGTTGGGGCTTTCGAGATTCTCGTGAGCAATGGGAGAGAATAGCACGATGCGAGGGGCGCTCTTTCCGTTGTATTGCTTTCCCGTCGTCTCATCGATCCACTTG
>JACKQG010003598.1_pt1 | contig 18802 bp, 18 predicted proteins | sample 8237621 | NCBI WGS metagenome assembly JACKQG01 (sample SAMN15677084, study PRJNA649215) | marine metagenome | biome: marine; feature: Black Sea; material: saline water; isolation source: suspended particulate matter (SPM) from the Black Sea western gyre | collected 2013-06-09/2013-06-10 | depth... | reverse complement strand
TGTTTATTGGCAGTTTTATTTCCCAATTTGTCGGTCAGGCCAAAGCGGTTTATGATCGTGTTTCTCAGTATAATATAGAAGAGGGCGTTAAATCAATGGTGGCAAATTTTTCTGCCAAAATGCCCGCTTTTATAACCGATAGCCTACCCCAGGGCGACGAACTGACCGAATGGTTGACCGGTTTTGTCAGTAATATCACCGCCTATTTCCAGAATCTGATTTCCATGGCTGGTTCTCTGGCCGGATCCATCGGTAGCGCCTTTTTCACTGGTGTGATGGTACTCATTTTTACAGTAATTGTAATGCAAAATTACCACAATTTCAAACGTTCCCTGGTACATTTTATACCCAATAAATATTTTGAAGTGGGTTTGCGGTTGACCTTCAACATTGAACGTCAGGTTTCAAATTACCTGCGGGGTCAGTTCATGGCCGCCGCCAGTGTCGCCATCATGTCAACGATCGGTCTGTTGATTCTTAATGCTTTCGGCGCCAATCTGACGCTGGTGGTTTTTATCGGGATTATCGCCGGTCTGGCAAACTTGATTCCCCTGGTCGGCCCCTTTGTCGGTATGGTCCCAGCCATCTTGATTGCGGTGATGAATAACCTGGGCAACGAAGCAGCGATTGCTCATAAACTAATCGTGATACCATCACCATTTTATATTCTCGATATTATCCTGATGTTCATTATCGTTCAGCAAATCGATAACAATATCGTCACGCCCAAACTGATTGGAGAAAGCGTTGGCCTGCACCCCTTGATGGTAATGATCGCCCTGTTGATTGGTGGTACCCTGCTGGGCCCATTAGGCATGCTTTTGGCAGTCCCGGCCGCCGGAATTATCAAAGTAATCGGCCAGGAAATAGCCTTCGTTTCGAGGAACGCGCATTTATTGTAGCTTGGTTATCATATTTTAATCCGCCGTAGCTCCGATTCATCGGAGCTACGGTGGACAGGTCGGCGGAACAATGGTTCCAAGACTTGCCCTGGTGTTCATTCCCTTTGATTCAAAAAAGCCATCCGATACCGGATGGCTTTTTTATTTCGATCAATATTTATCCGACGGGCTCAAGGGCGCTCAATTTTAAACAAAATATAATCCTGAAACGATAATTCGATAGTCTGGTACTTATCGATCTGGTAAATCCATAACTGATAGTTAGCACCATCAGACATGGTTTTATAAACAATATCGGCTGGTTCACCTAACAATTCCTGCACATCAGGGACGGTCATGCCCACCAGGACATTTTTTTGTTCCCGGTACAGTTTTTCCCTCGCCTCCGCCATGCGCCGGTCAATGTGCCTTTGTAGCCGGCCTTCATCATAGGTCGCCATACGTGCTTTCAATTCCGTAAGCACCGCTGTACTGGATTCGCCTAAACCGCCCATTAATTCATCCGCTTTTTCCAGAGACTGGATCGCCAACCGGATGACAGCCAGGTCCTCAATCTCATTAGCCTCCCGGATCAGGGCTGCCGCAACCTGATAGCGTAACTGGTTCAGTTCCACCCCCAGACTGGGGTCCAAATCCATAGCCTGGTCATATTGCTCCAGTGCTTTGGAAAAAAAACCGTATTTCATGGCTGCCTGTCCCCGGAAAATAGCGGCGCGGGCTTCATAAGTCGGCAATTGCCTTCTGGCTGTCTTCGAATAGGAAGCAGCCCTGTTGACCAGATCGAGTGCCTGCTGCACTTTATGCAAGTCTGATAGCGATTCCGCCTGTTGCAGCGGCAACTCTGCCAGACGTTCGTAGGCGGCCAGAATAACCAGTGTGAGATTGGAATCGGCGTTTAGCTCGGCCTGGCGATATCGATCAAGCGCTTTAAGTGAATTTCCGTCCCGTTCAAAACGGCGGCCCTCGCGGTATAATTGAAGGGGGATATATTTAGTGCACTGCTCGACCAGTTTTTGAGCCCGGCGACGATTAGCGTGCCGAGGAGATTCTTCCAGAAAAGCAGTAAAATTTTCCTTGGCGGTTATAAAATCACGCCGGTAATAAAATTGTTTTCCAAGATCGCCGGTACTGAGTTTACCTCCGTAAAAAGCCGATAAAGTTACAAACAGACCAACCCCCGGCAGCTTAAATCCACTGATCGGTGTCACATCCGCTTCATCGGTGATTCGGTTGATCCGTGTATAACTGTGACGGAATTCCAATCCAACCGAATAACGAATCGTCTGGCCTGGATCCAGAATATACCTGACTCCAAGATCATAGCTCACGGTTGGACCCCAGCCACTGGGCGCCGGATCAAGACCACTTTCACCGGACTCGTAAAACTTAACGGTAGCCAATCCGTAGGAATAACGCAGATTAATATACCACGACTCATCCCATTGGAGCATAACCGAATTACTGACACCAATCCCCAGAATGCGAGGATTAAATTGTCGCTCACCGGGATTCCAACTGGCCTGAGTGTTACCCCATTCTGCTGTTGGAAGGTCCGGTGGGCTGAAGATAGTGCCATAGCGCAGATTCAAACCTGTATTGATATCCGCTCCACTGGTTCCAAAAATATAGTAACTCAAATTTGTTTTAAATAAATCCAAATCAAGTTGTTGATAGATTCTCTCGGTCTGTTTGCTTGATAGCACAGACACTGGCTGCTCCAGATTCATCCACCCCGACGGCATCTGGTTATTGCTTTGTCCGGCTCCTCCGTAAAATCCTAAACCATAATGAATTTCCAGGGGGATTATGGTTACCGGCTGGTGGAATTCCCGGCGCCGGAATATCCGGTCCCAGCGGTATCCGACCAAATAATGGCTGGTCGGTTCAGCATCATAATGCTGGACCAAAGCTTCTATAAACAGGGTGGAGTCGATTCCCGCAACCGGTGCCCCAACACCTGTACGAATCAGGATGGCTAGAAAAAACAGGACGGTTATCATACTCCGCATAACCATGTAAAATAGCTCCTTCTGCTGACCGGCGCAAGCCAGTATTTCATTTTTTCAGCACTTATTGAAAAACGATTCAGATAATTGAAATACCTGGTTTAAGATCGCTGACTACTGGATTATAACGATATAAGCAATATTTTCATATTGCATTATAATTATTATCTATATACATTAATATACGAAATATTATCAGGGATATAAGCCATAATGCCAAACAATTATAAAAATATTGATGCTACCGACCGTAAAATTCTGGAAATACTGCAGGATCAGGGTCGCATAACCAACTCCGAATTAGCCAAACAACTGGGGATGTCGCCACCGCCAATTCTGGAACGGGTGAAAAAACTGGAGCGTAAAAACTATATTTCAAAATATGTCGCCCTGGTTGATCCTCGCAAAGTCGGCATCAATTGTTTTACTTATGTGGAAGTTACTTTAATTCGTCACGGCAGCTCTGCCCTGGAACGTTTTACTACGTCAATCACTGAAATGGAAGAAGTATTGGAGTGTTATCACATCACTGGTGACACAGATTTTCTACTCAAGATAGCCACGCGTGACATTCCGGATTACGAAAAATTTATTATTCATAAACTAACCGCCTTACCCGATGTGCAGCACCTTAAAACCCTGGTTGTCCTGTCCACCATAAAGCAGGAAACTAAAATACCAATCACCGGAGAATACCCATGAGCTTAAACCAACAATCATCGACAAAAAAAGATTTGAATTATTGGATCAAAACCGGACAAAAAATGGTAGCTGATCGCCAAAGGCGGATTGAGCGAACTAAAAAATGGAAGTTTGACACTATAGCCACCCATGGCCTCTACGATCTTACCCAGGCATTGCAATTAAATAGCGGTTCGATAATGGAACCGGTGTACATGAGTACGGCTCAGGCTTATGAGAATTCCTATCATATGGAAGCTGGGTTGTCTTATCAGATGCCCAACTGGTGTTATTCTCGAATCGCCAATCCATCCACCTATTTTCTGGAAGAAACGGCTGCCCTGCTGGAAGCTTACGGCACAGATCTGGCAAGCAGTTGCGTAGCCACGGCCAGCGGAATGAGTGCAATTCGCACCGCTACCGAACCGTTCCTGATTAAAGATGATTCCCTCCCGCCGATTAATATTGTTACATCAGCTAAAGTTTATGGCGGTACTTTCCAGCAATTTTCAGTCCGCCGCGGCCAGGAGCAGGGTATCGATGTCCGCTGGGTAACCAATCCTACCAATATGGATGAGTGGGCTTCCAAAATTGATGCTGGTACCCGTTTTGTTTATGGTGAATTTCCTTCCAATCCCTCGGTGGACATTTTTGATATCAAAGCCGTAGCCGAACTTGCCCATATTAATGGGATACCACTGATCGTGGATTCCACCTGCGCTTCCCCGGCTCTGACCCGCCCCCTGGCTTTCGGAGCGGATGTTGTAGTACAGTCCGCCACAAAGGTCATGGCTGCCAGCGGAACGACTATCGTTGGACTGCTGATCGCCCGCCATAATATTATCAGCAAGGTGGGTTCCGATGAAATGAAAGCAGACTTTGCAACCTGGGCCAAGTTCTGGCCCTTCCGCGATAATGGCCCCGGCCTGCACGCCATGGGCGCTATCATGACCTTGAATGACATCCGCACCCTGCGACCACGAATCGCTCAGATGAGTCGCACAGCCCTGACAGTTTCAAAATTTCTGGAGGCACATCCAAAAGTGGATCGGGTTTTTTATCCCGGACTAACCAGTTATCCCGCCTACGATCTGGCTAAAAAATACATGCGCCTGGTTGATAGCGACGAAAACCATTATGGCTACATGCTAATGGTCGAGATCAAAGAAGCGCGCGATGACGAAAATACCAACACCCGCAAATTTTATGATGGCTTGGATATGATCTGGCGTGCCACCGATCTCGGCCGGGTAAAGACCGTAGCCTGCATGAACGCCATCTCCACCCATCAACAGCAGGGCGAAGACGGCCGGACACTGGCATCAATCAGACCCAATGCCGTGCGCATTGCCGTTGGCGTGGAACACCCGGATGATATTATTGCAGACCTTGAGCAGGGGCTCTTAAAAATATAATATGGTGCAAGGGTGATGAGGCGATTTATAAGCTTGGAGCGCAGAGCTAAGAGCTAAGAATGGGCAAGTATTAATGATCGCTGAAAAAACCGTCAATTTCAGATTTCAGGATTTGGAAATTTGGCAGCGTTCCGCTGAATTGTCAATATTGTTGTTTAAGATTGCTGATGGGTTGGAAGTCAATCACCAATTCCGGTTTGCTGAACAATTACGAGGATCGACCTTATCGATTACAAATAATATTGCCGAAGGAAGTGGTTCAAACAGTAAAGCTGAGTTCAAACAGTTTCTTAACTACGCCCGTCGATCAACATTTGAAACTGCGAATATCCTGTTAATTTTATCGGATTCAAAAGTAATTGAGATAAACAATATAAAGCTCATCCTTAGAGAATTAAATGAAATTTCAAGAATGATAATCGGGTTCTCGCGATCGTTATGATTATCACAACTATATACTCTCCGCTCTTTGCTCTCTGCTCTCTGCTCTCTGCTCTTTACTAAACTTTGAAAGGAAATAAACATGTCACATAAAATTGCGCTAATCGGGTTCGGAACTGTTGGTCAGGGATTGTGCGAAATCCTGATTGATAAGAAAGATTACTTGAAAGAAAAATATGATTTTAACTGGAAAGTCGTAGCTGTTTCTGACCCGGTAAAAGGATCGGTTTATTGTCCCGATGGATTGAATGTGGAAAAGTTACTTAAACTAGCTAACGAGGAGACCGCACTGGAAAAATACGATTGTAAATGCGACAAAGCTGCACCACAATTTGGCTGGGACGCTTTAAAAACCATCCGGGAATCTAATGCTGATACAATCTGTGAACTGGCTTTCACAAATGTTGAAACCGGTCAGCCGGCGATTGACCACTGTAAAGCGGCATTCGAATCCGGGAAACATGTCGTCACCAGCAATAAGGGTCCGGCGGCTGTAGACTACAACGGAATGAAATCCATTGCTGATAAGCACGGTGTCAAATTTATGATCGAAGGTACAGTTGTATCCGGGACACCGGTCTTAAATCTGATCGACAGACCGCTAGCCGGCTGTGAAATATCTTCGATCAAAGGCATTTTGAATGGCACTACCAATTACATTCTGACCCGGATGGAGGCCGGTATGGCTTACACTGACGCCCTGCAAAAAGCACAGGAATTGGGTTATGCCGAAGCCGATCCCACTGGCGATGTGGAGGGTTTTGACGCCATGGCCAAAGTAATCATCCTGGCGAATGTTGTGATGAAAGCCGGAATAACCGCCGCAGATGTGGAGCGGGAAGGCATCACCGGTATCACTACGGAAATGATCGACGAAGCCAAATCCAAGAACGTTCGTTGGAAACTGCTCGGTGCAATTGAAAAAAGAGCAGATGGAATCAAAGCATCGGTCAAACCGGAGATGATTCCTATGACGCATCCCCTGGCCGGCATCATGGACGCCACCAATGCTTTGACTTTTACTACTGACTTGCTGGGCGATATCACAATTGTAGGGGCGGGGGCCGGGCGGATCGAAACCGGTTACTCAATTTTAACTGATATACTGGCAATTCATCGAGGTAACAATAAATCCAATTAAATAGCGGGAAACAAATGAAAGATATACAGAACAAAGGAATTGATACCCAAGTGACCCACAGCGGAACCAATCCTGATCGAACCTACGGCAGCGCAGCACCTCCGATTTTTCAAACTTCCACTTTCAGTTTCGAATCGGCAAACCAGGGCGCCCGGCGTTTCGCCGATGAAGAAGCCGGTTACATCTACACCCGTTTGGGGAATCCAACCATCAATGCTCTGGAAGAGGCAGTTGCCATTTTAGAAGGTGGCTATGGTGCTCTGGCAACTTCTTCCGGAATGGCTGCCATCACCACCATGTTCATGACTTTCCTCGAGCAGGGCGCGCACATTATCAGTACCGATTCGGTTTACGGCCCTTCCCGGGTAGTTGTGGAAAAGGAATTCTCCCGCTTTGGTGTTGAGTATGATTTCGTTGACACCGCTAACCCGGAAGAAATCAAAAAACACCTGCGACTGAATACCAAACTGATTTACATCGAAACACCGGCCAACCCAACGATCAAATTGACTGATATCCAAGCCTGCGCCGATATCGCTCACAAACACGGCGCTTTACTGGTAGTAGATAATACTTTCATGACACCGGTTTTACAGCGCCCCTTCGAATTCGGCGCCGATATCGTGATCCACAGTATGACTAAAGCTTTGAATGGCCATACTGATGTGGTGGCCGGAATTATCGTCAACCGAAATGAAGAATTGCACTTACAGGTGCGACGCGTCCTCCGTTCTATGGGTGGAACAATGGATCCCCATCAGTCCTGGCTGGTATTACGCGGCCTGCGAACACTGGCTCTGAGGGTTGAGAAAGCACAGTCCAATGCGCAACAATTAGCGCTATTTCTGGAGGACCACCCCAAGGTGAAATGGGTTCGCTATCCCGGTCTGCAATCCCATCCACAACATCAATTAGCCCTTGATCAAATGAAAGGATCTGGCTTCATGATCAGTTTCGAGGTTAAGGGTGGCGCGGAAGCCGGACGGACAATCATGGACAATGTGGAAATACCGATTTTGGCCGTATCCCTAGGTGGTTACGAATCACTGATTCAACATCCGGCTTCAATGACCCATGCCGGAATGAGTAAGGAATGTCAGGAAAAGGCCGGCATCACCGATGGTTTGGTTCGCTTATCCGTTGGATGTGAAGATGTAAACGATTTGCTGGCTGACCTGAAACGTTGTCTAGCACTAATTTGACGTTAATTATTCCAAACATTCTATCACGGGAGAATCTGAAAATGAAAATGTTAATCGGCGGTAAATGGATCGCTAAAGCAAATACAATTGATGTGCAAAATCCTTTCGATGGTTCGGTGATCGAGACTGTTCCGGCTGGGACGACGGAAGATATTTCAGCCGCTATCGCGGCCGCAGTCGAAGGTTACGAAATCAATCGTAATCTACCGGTGCACAAGCGGATCAGCATCCTGAAAAAAGCCTGCCAGATTATGGAAACCCGCTTCGAAGAGCTGGCCAAAACGATCGCCACCGAAGGATCTAAAACTATTACCGAAGCCCGCAAGGAAGTCGGGCGGGCTATCAATACGATGACAATCTCGGCCGAAGAAGCCCGGCGTATTTGCGGTGAAACAATACCGTTCGACAGTGCTGAGGGGTCGGAAAACCGGGTCGGATATTATTATCGTTTCCCAATCGGTGTGATTGCGGCGATTACACCCTTCAATGATCCGCTTAACTTAGTTGCCCATAAACTGGGACCAGCCATCGCCGGTGGAAATTCAGTCGTTTTGAAACCGGCCACAGTCACACCGCTATCGGCTCTTAAACTGGCTGAGATTCTGCTAGATGCTGGATTACCCGGAAAAATCCTGTCGATCGTCACTGGGCATGGTAACCAGATCGGCAACGCATTGGTAGCCGATGATCGCATACGGATGGTTTCCTTTACCGGTGGTGTGGAGGCTGGGCAGGAAATCATGAAAAAGGTCGGCTTGAAAAAAGTCGGAATGGAGCTGGGCTCAAACTCACCGGTGATTGTAATGGATGACTGTGGCCTTGATAATGCTGTGGAATCCTGCGTTTCCGGTGCTTTCTGGGCCGTTGGTCAGAATTGTATCGGCGTCCAACGCATCTATATTCAGACGGCGGTTTACAAACAATTCTGTGATCAATTTGTGAAGCGTACAAAAAAATACAAGACCGGATTCCAATTGGATGAAGATACCGACATGGGGCCCATGATTACTGAAAATGAAGCTATTCGGGTCATCGAGTGGGTGGATGAGGCGGTCGAAAAAGGTGCTTCATTGTTAACTGGCGGTACTAGGGAAGGGACGCTCATACAACCAACTGTATTTGAAAAAATGCCTGCCTCGGCTAAACTGGACTGCCAGGAGGTATTCGGTCCGGTGGTATCGCTCTATCCAATTAAAACTCTGGATGAGGCCATCGCCAAATCCAATGCCGTCAACTACGGATTGCATGGCGCCATTTTCACCCGGGATTTGAATCAGGCCTTCCACGCCATTAAAAATCTGGATGTGGGTAGCGTAATCGTCAATGATTCCACCGATTACCGGGTGGATCTGATGCCTTTCGGCGGCATTAAACGCAGTGGTCTAGGCCGGGAGGGAATCAAATTTGCATTACAGGAAATGACCGAGCCCAAAGTGGTTTGTTTCAATCTTTGAAATAGTAAAGAGCAGAGAGCGAAGAGCAGAGCTTACAACTCACACTTTAACACCAGAACACTTTAACACTTGTAAGAGGTATTATAATGACTGAACGACATTCCTGGGCCGAGCCCTGGAAAATTAAAATGGTAGAGCATTTACGGATGACCACCATAGAAGAGCGCCTCGCGGCTATTAAAGAAGCGGGTTATAACACTTTCCTGCTAAAATCACGTGATGTATATATCGATTTGCTGACTGACAGCGGTACCAATGCCATGAGTGACCGTCAGTGGGCCGGGATGATGCTGGGTGACGAGGCCTATGCCGGCAGCCGTAATTTCTATCATCTGGAAAAAGCTGTCCGGGATTACTACTCCTATAAATATCTGATTCCCACTCATCAGGGTCGTGGTGCCGAGCATATAATTTCCCGGATCATGATTAAAGAAGGTGATTACATTCCCGGTAACATGTATTTCACCACCACTCGCCTGCACCAGGAATTGGCTGGCGGTAATTTTGTAGATATTATCATCGATGAAGCCCACGATACCGAAAACACCCACCAGTTTAAAGGTAATGTGGACCTCGCCAAACTTCAGGCTCTGATCGACAAGGTTGGTGCGGATCATATTCCTTATGTAGCCATTGCCACGGCCGTGAATATGGCAGGCGGTCAACCGATTTCCCTGGCCAACCTCAAGAAATTGCGGAAACTGACCCAAAAGTATAATATACCGATTGTCCATGATATGACGCGTGTTGCGGAGAACGCCTGGTTCATCAAGGTACGGGAAGACGGTTATGCCGACAAATCAGTGGCCGAAATCATCTATGAAATCTGTTTGCTGACTGATCACGCCACAATGAGCGCCAAGAAAGACCCGCTTGTCAATATCGGTGGATTCTTGGCCACTAATGACGAAGATCTCTATCGCAAAGCTCAAAATATGGTGGTGGTGTACGAAGGTCTCCATACCTACGGCGGCATGGCCGGCCGTGATATGGAAGCGGTGGCTATCGGTATTGTCGAATCAGTCCAGGATGATCATATCCGGGCGCGGGTGGGCCAGACCCAATATCTCGGTGAACGACTGCTGGAATTTAGTGTTCCAATTGTGCTACCTATCGGCAGTCACGGTGTCTTCATCGATACTAAGAAATTTTTACCGCATTTGGAGCAGGATATGTTGCCAGCCCAGACTCTAGCTGCGGAAATTTACATTCAAGGTGGCATCCGCACCATGGAGCGGGGTATCGTTTCCGCCGGACGCAACAAGGAAACCGGTGAACACAATCGGCCAAAGCTTGAATTAGTGCGAGTAACGATTCCACGACGGGTTTACACCCAGTCGCATATGGATGTCACCGCCGAGTCCATCGCCGACGTCTATGCCCGCCGAGACAGCATCGAAGGACTACGTTTCACCTACGAACCGGACTACCTGCGCTTCTTCCAGGCGCGTTTCGAACCAATCGACTGATCCATTTTACGACCTGCCTAAGCCCGTACTGTGCTCCAAGAGTGCGGGCTTTTTTTGTTATTCATCAGTGGTCATTAGCCACAGAGGCGCCGAGGGCACCGAGAAAAGAGCTAAGAGCAAAGAACCCAGAACAGAGAACCCAGAACAGAGAACTCAGAACTAAGAATCCAGAACAAAAAGCCGCAGAGCTGCAAAAGGAACAGAGATTATACAATTAACTTTTACTGACAATTCGTAACACGACCCCTAAACCAAGCGAATCGACATACATGCGAACCATAATACGTTAACACCTGAGCACATTAGCACAATAACACATTTTCAATTGTAATTTCGGCTCCATGATCAGCACTAGTGATTTACAAGATCGTATCTACCAGGCTCAGTGTTACGGTTCGGTGGAACCGATCGAATACATGGTTCCTTACCCCAACCTCGGTACACTTGTTGAGGGACAGAACATCAAATTAGCGAAACGGATTTGGTACAGCCCGCAAGAGATTACTTATGCCGAATTATACCGGCAGGCCCAACAAACTGCCAATTGGCTGGAGAGTAAAGACATATCAAACAACGACCGCATATTGCTGGTCAACTGCCCTACACCGGAAGCGGAAATATTAGCCTTTGGAATTTGGACCGTTGGGGCAGTACTAGTTTTGGCCGGGGATGATGATATCGACGGGGCAATTACGGCCACCAAACCCAAATTGATTATTGGCAACGGCCCCAATCCGGCTACTACAATTGAATTTACGGCGCCCAGATTTATTACCGCAGCCTGCCGAGAACTCCCGGATAAATATCAGGTAAAACACAAAGCCCTCCTGGGCGATGAGGCGCTGGTTTACTGGTTTCACGGAAAAGGAGTGCGATTAAGTCACTATAATTTGTTGGTCAACACTAACGGTGTTCACTTGGTAATTATTTCCAACGATATTAAATCTCTAACCGTAAATTTACCGGCCCACTCGACAATTTGGGCTGTACTGCAATTGCTGTTACCGATCTATGCCGGGATTGAGCTGAATCATACTACCGGTGATATTTATATCGGACGGGCGGATCAATTTGATAAACCTGATTTTCTTGTTACCAATAATCCAAATGATACCGACAAAAACAAACCTCCCCGGATTTTGGTAATACCGGAAAATACCGCCGTAGCACAGGTGGGTGGAACTCCTGTCCTGATGACTGAGATCACATGGGTCAATAGTGACCGGCTGCTAATAAAAGGTCATTCGGTAATGATGGGCTATCTGGATGATGCTTTAAATGAAATTGTGTTCACTACAGAAGGATTGTTAGTCGACAATTCCGGACAGGGTAATGCTAATTAATACTATCTAGCCTGGAATATTCACCACCCTGCCCGCCGTTTCACTTTGGCAGGCGGGGAATTGCACGAATTAACACAAAAGTAATAGAAACACTCGCTAAACAAAAATAAGTAGACAAATATTAATCCTTGTTATGAAAAGCCAAATCATTCTTTTAAGTCCTTTAAAAACACTAGTGTCTATTCGTGTTCATTTGTGGCTAATGAATTAATCAAGTTAGAAATGCTTATACCTTGAATAGACCAACCGGAAGCAACCGACCATTGAAATCGACTTACTTTACAGCCAAAACAATTCAAGCTGAATCCGGTAAATTTCTAGAGCGCATCGCCAGCACTATCTACATACGACCTGTACCAAATATCCCACATGATTGTGCACTGCTGGTACTTGATATGCAGAATTATTTTCTATCGCCGGATTCCCATGCCTTTATTCCCAGTGCGCCAGCTATCGTACCGGGTATTAACCGGCTGATAAATCAATGCACTGCTGCCGGCCGACCGGTGATTTTCACCCGTCATCTGAATACATTGAAGAACGCTGGACCAATGAAACACTGGTGGCAGGATATGATTATGGAAAATGATCCTCGCAGCCGGATCATGAGTGCTTTGAATCTAGATACCGGGACAATATTAATTAAAAGTCAGTACGATGCATTCCATCAAACCGATTTGAATACGTTGCTGAAGCGACGGAACGTAAGCCGTGTTATCATTACCGGTGTAATGACTCACCTGTGTTGTGAGTCGACTGCCCGCTCAGCTTTCATGCACGGATACGAAGTAATTTTTACCATTGATGGAACGGCTACCTATCACGAACAATTCCATTATGCCACTCTGCTTAATCTGACCAGCGGGTTTGTCACTCCGGTTTTAATTGATCAAATTATTGATCGGCTAACGAAAAAATAATGCTGATTGATGTAGCCATTATCGGTGCCGGACCGGCTGGAATTGCCGCCGCCATTCAGTGTCGGCGCTACGATTTGAAAACACTTGTTTTTGAGAAAGCCCAAATCGGCGGACTGCTTACAAATGCCAATCTGGTGGAAAATTACCCCGGATTTCCCCAAGGGATCACTGGCCCCAACCTGGTTAAACAATTCATGGCTCACTTGCAATCAGCCGGGATCACGGTCTGTTTTGAAACTGTATCAAAAATCGATTATACCAATAATCTTTTTTCCGTCAACACTATCAACCGTAAAATAAAAGCTAAATATGTTGTGCTGGCTTCCGGTACCAGACCAAAAATATCGAAAATTCCCATTGCGAAGGATATCCGAACACGAGTGTATTACGATGTCTACGCCCTGAAAGATTTAAAAGGAAAACAAATCGTGATCGTCGGCGCCGGGGATGCTGCCTTTGACTACGCCTTGAACCTGGCCCGGCAGAACCAGGTGATTCTGCTTAACCGCGGTTCCCGGGTAAAATGCCTGCCATTGCTATGGCGACGCGTCCAATCCGTGGCTGCAATCACCTATCGCGAAAATATCACCATCACACAAATAAATCCGGCTCTCGGTGGCGGTCTGCACCTGAGCTGTAAATCGCTCTCCGGCAAGATCGACATCTCAGCCGCTTTCCTGGTTTTTGCAATCGGTAGAACGCCGGAGTGCAGTTTTCTATCAGAAAGGATTATCACCGAGGAATCACGATTAAGAAGTGACGGGTTATTATATTTGGTCGGTGATGTCCAAAATGGGTTGATGCGTCAATCTACTATCGCGGTGGCTGATGGCATCAAAGCCGCCATGACCATCTACAAAAATAGCCAAGAACTAGTGTAATGAAAATTATCGGATCTACACAAAACGGTAAAATAGCTACGGTTTATCTTGCTGATATCGGTAATGAGCACCTGATCGAATTTGTCGAAGCGGTTCAGCCACCCCTATCACGGAAAGAAAAATGGGTACTGGTAATCTCCACTTTGTATGGCTGTCCCGTCGGGTGTCCGATTTGTGACGCGGGTTATTATTACAAAGGTCGCCTTTCCGAGCAAGAGATGCTCGCTCAGATCTATTTTCTGATTCGGAAGCGGTTCCCGGACGGCAAGATATTATCCAAACAATTCAAGATCCAATTCTCACGAATGGGAGAACCGGCCTTCAATCCGAATCTTTTATCTCTGCTGCAGAATTTGCCTAACCTGATCGATGCTCCCGGATTAATGCCATCTATCTCTACAATTGCTCCAAACAGTACCAACAATTTTTTCAATGAATTGTTGCTGGTAAAGCAAGCACAGTACAATAAAGGAAATTTTCAATTACAGTTTTCATTGCATTCGACTGACACCAATCAGAGAGATGAACTGATTCCGGTAAAAAAATGGAGCTTCGAAAAAATTGCCCGCTACGGCAGTAAATTTTTTCAACCCGGCGATCGTAAAATCACCTTGAATTTTGTCCTGACCAGCGCTACCATAATTGAGCCCGAGACTTTGCTACGATATTTTGACAGTAATATTTTTATCATAAAAATCACACCGCTTAATCCTACCTATCGCTCACAAGCTAATGATTTATCAACCGGGATCGACCCAAACAATAATTCGGATGAATTAGAAATAATGACCAATCTGCGTCAGGCCGGATACGATGTTATTGTCAGTATCGGAGAATCAGAAGAAAATCTGATTGGCAGCAATTGCGGTCAGTATGTGCAGACCCATTTACAAAACAAAATCAATTTATCAGACGGATATGAATATCCGTTAATATACCTAAATAAATGACATATCGTCGTAGGGACAACTCTCACGAGTTGTTCCTATTGAACAATTATGGAGCCCACGGGTAAACCTGTAGTACCCTAAATTTACGACCCGTGGGGCGACATCCCGATCCTGGAATGAATTTTGGAATTCATCCACGCCTAAAGCATGTACTGAACAGCCTGCCCCGATAGCGGAACATAGTGGAGCGTATCGGGGAAGTGAATGTGACGTGGTATTCTACTTATCGGGATAAATCGGCTAGAACCTCGAATGCATGGGTTTTGGTATTTACCTTCGGATAGGTTTTAACTATTTTACCGTCCTCTCCAATCAGGTAAGAAATACGGTAAATACCTTCGTATTCCCGGCCGGCCATTTTCTTTAGTCCCCAGCCATGGTAGGCTCTCAGGACATCCTTTTCCTCATCGCAAAGCAGGGGATACTGGAAACTATTTTTATCGACGAATTTTTTCTGTCTTACCGGTGAGTCGGCGCTCATTCCCAATATGGCAATATTTTTAGCTTCAAATTGTTGGAATTCATCCCGGAATCCCTGACCTTCCCGTGTTCAGCCACCAGTACTGGCTTTGGGGAAAAACCACAATAAGACTTTTTTCCCGCGATAATCGCCTAGCGAAACCGGATTGCCATCCTGGTCCGGCAGGGTGAAATCGGGGGCTTGTGTTCCTACTTCTAACATTTTTTCTTCCTTTTTTATTCATTTCAATAAGATAAATATATATTGAATTGTCCCAAGAGTTCCCAACTTTGCTTTCACAATCTGATTACAAATCGATATTATACTCCAATATTACATTATTTATAATACTTGTACTCTGAGTTAAAGCATGTTATATTCGGGTAGTTATTTGACAGTTAAATCAACGGAGATGATGCAATCGGACTGAAGCTTGAAGTGCGATAAAAGCACAGTGGTTTTATACCACCCCCTTTCAACCCACCCTAATCTCTCTACTGGTGTTCACTGTTACACATACACCAAATTAGTGTTGAAATATGAATGAGCTCATAAGGAGCCATCTGAATAAAAGAGAGGGTATAAACAAATTCCGAGGAACGGTCACGATTGCTGCTTAAGGAGCGCAGTATCAAACTGCAAACCTTAACAATAAACCTGAAAAGGAGATTCAAATGAATGATGAATGTTTTTCCGTTGACCGATTAATTGAAGAAATTAACGGAATAATTGTTAAGAACCGGGATTTGTTTTCGAACAATGAAATCTTGATTCTTGAAAATGTGCTGTCACTTCTAAAAGACTCTGCAAGTGATAATCAGATCTTAACTAAAAACAAATTAATAAGTATTTTAGAAAAGGTGTCCTTAACACTTCTTAAGTTTTTCTTAGAATCAAATGACAGTAATTGGATTAATAAAATTAATTGATCGAACCCTCTCTTTTTTTTCTTATAGCAATCAGGAGTACTAAATGAATATTGGAGAATCAATTCAAGCTTTTCGCAAACAAAAAAATCTTCGACAAACACATATTGCAGATCAATGTGGAATAACAACAACATATTTATCTCAAATTGAGAATAACAAAAAAGACCCAACTATTGCAACACTTAAGAGAATATGCAAAGCGATGGATATTCCATTACCAATATTATTAATGTTATCAATTAATGTTGATGATATTCCTCAGGAAAAAAAGGAATCATTTAAGTTTATTATGCCATCCATTAAGCAAATAATTGAGGATGCATTCACACTTTCTTAAATGTAAAATGCAAATAAAATCATTAAAACGTTTACAGTTTTTAATAGGTTATCGTGTTGAAACACTAAAATCAATTGCAGGGTCTCCCAACAAGTATTATCAATATTGGCAGGAACCGAAGGTTAACAAAGATGGAACACCAAAAATAAAGGGGGGGGAAATACAATACAGAGATTTATGTACAGTAGTTGATGATTTAGAAGACATTCAAAATCGAATTCTAAAAACCATATTAAATACAATACCTTTAAAGAGTTGCGTAAAGGGTGGAATAAAACGGACCTCCAACATTGATAATGCTAACTATCACAAAGGTAAAAAATACCATTTCTGTATAGATTTAAAAGATTTTTTCCCATCAATTTCAAATAGGATGGTTTACAACATGCTTGTTGATGTAGGTTTTAGTGCAGATGTTTCTTCTCTGCTTACCAAATTAACTACAATTAATGGTAATTTACCTCAAGGAACTCATACCAGTACAGCAATTGCAAATCTAGTATTTTCTAGTACAGATAAAAAATTGATTAATCTGTTTGATAATGAAAATATTATATATACAAGATGGGTTGATGATCTTACATTTTCTTCTCAGATCGATTTCCATGATATTTGCAATCACATTGTAACTATTATAATATCAGATGGATATTTAATCAGTCACAGAAAAACATACTACAAGATAGGCCCAGTAAAAATAACAGGTATTATAACCAAAAATAATATCCTTAAAACACCTAAAGAGATTAAGAACAAATTATTGCGATCAGGCTTAACTCAAGAACAAAAAGATGGTATTGAGAATTATATTAAGAGAGTTGAACAATCTCAACGATAAGTAGTTATATATTTTCTATTTAGATTGCTTTATTGATTTAACTTCCGACCATTTCATTCGATCATCGCCAGATATAATCATATCGTGGACCACTTTTATACCGATCCTCTGGCCACGCCAGATTAATAATTGCAGCGCCTCCTCCAGGTCAACCCAGCGATAATCGGAATGTTCCTTGGACAGAATGACCTGATCGGTTTCAACTTCGATCCCGAACACCGGTATCAGGTTGATGCGGTCACCATGAACCTCATAAAAACTACTTACATGATCCGCCACAAACATCCGCTTGGGTTTCAGTGCGGTTTCTTCTTTCAATTCCCGGGTAGCGGTTTGCCAGGCTTTTTCGCCGGCTACAATCTTCCCCGCCACCCCCTGCCAGAGATGTTCGTATATCTTGTTTACATTACGTTTCAGCAACAGAAATTTCAGGCCGGCATCAGTTCTGAGAAATACATAAGCATCAATGACTCGTATTTTGGTCTTTGTCATCACATCCCTTTGCGGTCGGTATCAGTTAGTATCATTTTCTTGAACATCCAGCATTGTTGTTCTTTGTTCGCAATTCAATATCCAACAAGGATTAACGAAGTTTGATTTATGAAGTCTAGTACTGCTCCAAGCAATTGGCAACCAAAACTTCTAAAATCTAAAATCGATGTTTCCTGTTCATTATTCATTTTGCCATCACATCCCCTTGTGTTGATTCATAAAATTCAAATAATCCTCAGCCCAAGTGGAAAATGTCTCATTGGCTATCTGCTCACGCATCGTTGCCATTAGATTTAGAAAATAGGTCACATTATGCAGGGAGGCCAGGCGTAAACCCAATATTTCATTCACGCGGATCAGGTGACATAGGTAAGCCCTGGTGAAATTTTGACACAAGTAACAATTACAGCTTTCATCCAATTGAGTGAAATCGGTTTTATACTTTTTATTTTTAATGTTCACGACACCATGACTGGTAAATAATTGACCATTACGTGCATTACGCGTCGGCATCACACAGTCGAACATATCGACACCGAGGCGCACGGCTCGCACTAGGTCGGTGGGACGCCCAACACCCATCAAATAGCGCGGCTGGTCCTTTGGTAAAACGCCGTCCAGCAGTTCGATCATTTCAAACATGGCACCTTTTTCCTCACCAACAGCCAGTCCGCCAATAGCCACTCCGCAGCTTGCATAGGGTAGCACCTCTTCAGCGCTGCGACAACGTAATTCCTCGTAAATACTGCCTTGAACGATAGGAAAAAGAGTCTGTTCGTGACCGTAAAGTATGGGATTATCCTGCAAATATTGCGCACATTCGCTGATCCACCTCGATGTTCGTTTTACGGCCTCCTCAGCAATTTGGATATCCGAATCACCGGAGGGGCATTGATCAAAAGCCATGATAATATCACCGCCCAGATTCCGCTGAATTTCCA
>JACKQG010003597.1_pt1 | contig 18802 bp, 15 predicted proteins | sample 8237621 | NCBI WGS metagenome assembly JACKQG01 (sample SAMN15677084, study PRJNA649215) | marine metagenome | biome: marine; feature: Black Sea; material: saline water; isolation source: suspended particulate matter (SPM) from the Black Sea western gyre | collected 2013-06-09/2013-06-10 | depth... | reverse complement strand
GCACAAAAAATCGCCGGAATGACAAAACATACCTTTTTCGGACAGACACTAATTTCCCAACCTGGGCAAGCCAGAATTTTTATCATCTGAAATGATAGGTAAATTTCTGATAAATTTTATAACAAGAATAGATCAAGGTCGAGATCAAGATCAAGGAAAAAAACATTTTTAATTTTTACTTGATCTTGACCTTGATCTCGACCTTTTTCTTTAATTTTGCAACTGTTATCAATGTCAAGATTTTTCTTGCCCATTGTACAAGAAATGAACTTTTTAGATACTAATTCACCAATTTCCCAAATTCGAACTAAACTATTTCTTTTGTGCTTTACCGGTCATTGGCACAAATACAACAGGTAAAACAGATTTTTTTATTACTTTTCCTGTTTCTGATTTTGTAATGAGTATCAACTCCTGGTAATAATCACCCACAGGAATGATCATTTTGCCTCCAGGCTTGAGTTGATCAATTAATGGCTGGGGAATATGATTTGGAGCAGCCGTTACTATCACACCATCAAAAGGAGCTTTTTCAGGCCATCCCAAATAACCGTCGCCGATTTTCACATGGATATTTTCATAGCCCATCTCTTTTAGTTTCTTTTTTGCTGTTAGTCCCAATGAAGAAATTATTTCAATTGAATAGACTTCTTTAGCGATTTCCCCTAATACTGCTGCCTGGTAACCTGATCCGGTGCCAATTTCCAAAACTTTTTCGCCACCATTCAGTCCAAGATATTCTGTCATCAATGCGACAATATAGGGCTGGGAAATAGTCTGCCTTTCTCCAATTGGCAAAGGACGATCTAAGTAGGCAACATCTTTCAGATCAGGTGGGACAAATTTATGGCGAGGGACTTCTCTCATCGCTTTCAACACCAAACTATCCTTTACGCCTCGCCATTGGATTTGCCGCTTAACCATTTCATATCTTCTAGCTGTATAAATATCCTTATCTGTTTTTTTCTCTTGATTATCCTTTCCATTTCCATTTTCGCTGCAGGAAAAAAACAAACAAGTTAAAACGAAAATATTAACCATCCTTTTCATGACTACTCCTTCCCAACCTGGACAAGCCAGAATCTCTATAAACTGAAATGATAGGTTTGTTTGAGATACCTATTGCAACAAGAAAAGATCAAGATCAAGGTCGATACCCTTCGGGCACAGGGATTAAGATCAAGAAAAATTATTATATTTTTTTTCTTGATCTCGAGACCTGTACCCGAAGGGTATCAATCTCGACCTTTTTTAAAATATTAGCTGTTATCAAAGTTAAGTTTTTTTTGCCCAATGTGCAAGAAGTTTATTGTTTAGAAACCAATAATACTTCAATGTGTGCTGCTACGCTTGCTGCTAATTTTTCCAGGTTGTACCCTCCCTCGAGCAGGGAGATAAGCCTGCCCTGACAAAATTCATCTGCAAGGTCAGCAGCAATGCCTGTTAATTTTGCAAAGCCTGTTTCGGTTAGCAACATGCCTGACAAGGGATCATCCCGATGTGCGTCAAAGCCGGCAGAAATTAAAATAAAATCCGGTTTGAACTTTTTTACAGCAGGTTTTAGCTTTGACTGAAATATCTCGATATAATCATCATCGCCCAAACCGGCAGGAAGCGGGACATTCAGGTTGAATCCTTCTCCGTCTCCCATTCCGATCTCATTGATCAATCCTGTCCCCGGATAATGAGGCGACTGGTGAACACTGAAATAGAATACTGTAGGATCATCATAAAAAGCATTCTGCGTTCCGTTGCCATGATGGACGTCCCAATCAATGATCAGAATTTTTTCAAGTGAAAATTTTTGTTGTAAGTACTTAGCAGTAATAGCAATATTATTGAAGAGACAAAATCCCATTGCGCGTTTTTTTTCAGCATGATGTCCCGGGGGACGGACAGCACAGAATCCATTCTGAATTTCTCCATTCATAATTCTATCTGCCAAAGAGATCCCACTTCCGGCAGCCAACAAGGCGATTCGGTATGAGTCAGAGCAAATTGTTGTATCAGCATCCAAATTTTTATATCCTAATTCGCATGCTTTTTCAATCGACTTGACATATTCCGGAGTATGAATTGTTTCAATCCACTTGATCTGTGCAGGCTCCGGAGTAATTTTTTTCAGTTTTTCTATCAATCCGGTTGAGGACAGATTCTGTACGATACTTTTCAGCCGGTCTGCATGTTCAGGATGCCAGGCGCCTGTATCATGCAATAGAAAATCGTCGTGATAGACAAATCCGGTTTTTGACATAACTTCCCCTTCTTTGCTATTCGTTAGCCTCACTAAAAACAACCACAAATTACACTAATTGCACGAATTGACAGATAAAATAAATTAGTGAAAATTCGTGAAATTGGTGGTTTGGCTCTTTTTAGATTCAACTCATTCATCTTTTTTTTACAAGCCTTTATCCTGTTTTGAATTATAGTCAGGATTTTTTTCTGTCGGAACCGGTGCATTCACAGATTTCCGCCAGTCGCTCATTACTTCATGTAATTCTTTAACCTTATCCGGTTTCTCTTCTGCCAGGTTATTTTTTTCACCAATATCATTTTTCAAATTATAGAGTTCAAAATCACCATCTTCAAAGTATTCGATTAGCTTCCAATCGCCCATTCGGACAACTCCCCCAGGACGTGTACGAAAATATGGATCACGGGCGCCTTTTGCTTTTCCCTGTAAATAAGCGGGGAAATGCCAGAAAATGGCTTTTCGTTTCAACCCACTTTTCCCGGTCAATAATGGAGCGATACTTTCGCCATCCAATAAAACATTTTCCGGTTTGTTTAAACCAGCCATTTGTAAAATAGTTGGATAAAAATCAGTACTAACAATCGGTATTTGACATTCGCTCCCCGGTCTGGTTTGTCCCGGCCATTTGATGATACACGGTACGCGAATTCCACCTTCATAAAGCATTCCTTTTCCTCCTCTTAACGGTTCCATTGAAGTGATACGCCGGACACCTCCGTTATCAGAAAAGAAAAAAACGATTGTATTGTCCGTTAATTGTAGCTCTTCCAGTTTAGCCAAAATCCTCCCAACCCCGGTATCCGTACTTTCAATCATCGCCGCGTAAGCCGGGTTATTCTGACCATAACTTCCTTCTTTTTTCGTGTATTTCTCGATGAGTTTTTCCTTGGCTTGAATGGGCGTATGAACAGCGTAATGAGGCAGGTAAATGAAAAACGGCTTTTTTTTATTCTGCTCCAAAAACTGTAAGGTTTCATCTGTCAACCGATCGGTTAAATATTCCCCTTCTAACCCGTCAGGTAAAAATTTATTTTTATATGGGCTAAAGTAACTTTTTGGGTGCCCTAAATGATTCCCGCCCACATTAACATCGAATCCCTGTATGAGCGGCCCGGTTCCGGGATATTCGCCCAGATGCCATTTTCCAATACTGGCGCAGGTGTAACCGGATTTTTTGAGAACCTCAGCAAAAGTAGTAAAATGGGGCGCGAGTATTTTCGTGTTGGGAGTTGGTATCAATTTTCGCAAAAAAGGCTTACCCCGGTCAGAATTATTGACTGTATAGACACAATGACGCGGTGTATATAACCCGGATAGCAAACATGCCCTGGTTGGTGCACAGTTGGGTGCATTAGCATAAGCATTGCTAAACGTCATTCCATCACGAGCGAGCCTGTCAATGTTTGGTGTTTCATAATATGTGCTGCCCATGAAGCCCACATCTTTCCAGCCCAGATCATCGATCAAAATGAAAATAAAATTTGGTTTTTGAGATTGATTTGAGTCTTTGCAGGATATTTGTCCAAGCAGCAGGGATGCGGTTCCCAAAGCAGTTGTTTTAAGAAAAGTACGTCTGGTTTGATTTGGTTTGCTCATATTTTGCCTCAAAAATTCATATTTGTGCTTATGTCAAAAATTTCAAACTCTAAAACTCAAGCACGAAATTCAAATAATTTTCAAATCCGAAATAGATTTATATGTTTGGGATTTGAGTATTGGAATCTATTTGGAATTTGTTTTTTGGAGCTTGGAATTTTTTAACAATATTAATATTTTAAAAACTATCAACTTATAATTATTATCTATCCGCCCACTCATATGCACTCAAAAAAGCCAACCGAGCAATATCAGCCAACATATCAGGATTAATTCTATAAATCGTATCACCGGTTTTATGATAATGAAGATGGGGCCCGTTTGAGAAAAACGAAGCACAGGCTGCACCCTTCAAAAAGAAAGGAGCAAAATCGGATGACCGGACGCCAACGTGTTTTATTTCCCAGGTTCTTTTTAAAGTATGAACATGCTTGTCTGCTTTTTCGATAACCTGCATCAACTCTTTTGCAGAAGCGCTGTATCCGCAACTGGTGCCGTCTCCTTCTCCAACCATATCAAAGTTGAACATACCAGTCACTTTGTCAAATTGTGAAGGCAGGTGATCCACAAAATAATTTGAACCCAATAATCCCATCTCTTCAGCGCCAAACAGCACAAATACCACAGACCTTTTTGGTTTCCTTTGCAGTTTTGAAAATGCTTCGGCGACTTCCATAACCACGGCACTGCCACTGGCATTATCGTTAGCACCCGCGAATAACATCCCCAGGTGTTCACCGCAATGATCATAATGTCCGCCTATTACCAAACATTTTTTTTTAAGTTCAGGATCAGACCCTTCGATATAGCAGGCAATATTATACCCAATCCCTTTGGGAAAATGCTGTGATTGAACTTTATAGTTTACTTTAGAATTAAGTGAAAACGATAGCGGCTTTTTGTAAGTTTGCAGATCTTTTTTCAAGTCAGCGGCTTTGATATTTTTCTCTTCAAATAACATATCGGCTGCTTTTTCACTGATAATTACCGGCGTGAAATCATCTATCCAGTCGCCATTGGGATTTGCAATTGGATCGGGATAAATATAAAAAATCCCCAGAGCGCCTTTTTCTTTTGCCGTTTGCATCCTGTGCCGGTGTTGGTCAAAATCTTCAAATTTCAACTCTTTCCGGTCAGGAACGCCGCGAAAACACAATACAAATTTTCCTTTAACGTCGAGTCCTGAATAGTCATCATACCCTAATTCAGGTGCGCAAATTCCCCATCCTGAAAAGACAACTTCAGCAGTAACATCTCCGCTATCGGTGAACAGCAAAGGCAAAAAATCTTTTCCTGCTTGAAGTTCAACGTCCTCAAATGTAGTTTCGTTTTTGTCCTTTATCTTATTCACTTTTAATATTAATCTTGCACTGTCCACCACAGTAAATGGACAGGGGAATGACTGAAGGTATCCTTCCTTTTTACTTATTGGTTTAAGTCCCCATTGAGCAAATTTATCAACTGCCCATTTTGCTGCTGCTGTATATCCTTCATGACCGGTTAGTCTTCCGGCAAATTCAGGATCAGCCATTTTTTTGCAGTAATTATATGGATCCATCGGCTGGATTGAATCGAAACCATTTTTCAGATTTTTATCCAACTCTTGTGCTTGGAGAGAAAATAAAATAAATAATGAGAATACAAATAAAATCACTATTCTTTTTAACATTGAGTTACTCCTTATTTTCACGCTTTGCATTTACTATAAACATGTTGCACCTAACGGCGCTTAGGAGATAAAAAAAATGAAACTTGAAAAAATATTTGTGATTGTAAAATTACAAAAGGTCAACACAATTATTCTATAATAAATCCACAACTATAAATCTTCAGCAGGATAATTCGGGCTATACAACATTGTTTCCTTTCGAACCTGCAATTTTCCATCCTTTACAAATCCTTCTCCCCTTTCCGATAGATGATTTACCATTCTGCTTCGCCACGATTTCAGTCCCGGTGTTCATTCCAATCAATTCCGGTTGCATCCGGATTGAGTCCCGGCGCTTTAAGTTTAAACCAATCCCGGTAGTCACTCACAAACCCAGGAGTTTCCGACCTGCCGCTTTCATCCACCAGGGTGCCATGAAATCCGTGCAGCGACTTTTGCGGATACCAGTGCATTTTACCGATTCCAAAAGTGTAGTACCCTGCTTCACGTAACATCTGTGGCAACTCGTATTTATATTTTCCAGCTACTCTGCCGTACCCTAACATGCCGTGACGCCAGGGAGAGAGTCCGGTCAACAGTCCCGCACGGGCAGGCGTACAACTGGGCACAGCCGTATAACCATTGGTAAAACATACGCCGTTTTTGGCAATGGAATCAATACTTGGCGTTTTGATTACTTCATTCCCGACGCAGCCCAGGCAATCCCCGCGATGTTGATCTGTCATGATATAAATAATGTGTGGTTGTTTATTTCTGTTTTTTCCTTTTAAGGGAGAGACAAGGTTACTTAAATATGCTCCGGCAGAAAATAATGCAGTTGTTTCCAGAAAATCCCTTCGCGATATTTTTTTTGACTTCTGCATAATTCTGGTTGCTCCGTTAAAGGTCAAAAATGTTGTCCCATTTTTTTTGAGGATAGAGAACAAAATAATTTTTGTTGGGCGGGGAGGATCATTTTGTCGTCCATTCCCGAAAAAAGACTCGGGACAGGCATTTTGTCAAATTCTTTTTTCTATGAATTTTTGAGATTAAATTTATTTCGCCTCATTAACAACAAAATAAAAAATACGACAAGCATTACCCCTTGAATCTTCATTCTTATCATCAGATGTGCGTAATGTTAGAATGTGTTCCTGATTTTCCAGTCCTGCCGCCAAAAGATACAACCAGGGCAGGTGCAATCCTTTACTCCATTTGGTGAATAAATCCAGTTTTACAAATAGTTCATCATCAATTTTATATTCTATTTTTCCGGCATCGGGTCCAGCAGCTGCGAAGATTCCAACGGCTGTTCCTTTGAATAAAAATTTCAATTCAGCTCCCGGGTTTTCTGCTATTAGGGCAGGTGCACGGACAAATCCATTCCTGGTACCAGCGTCATCTGTCGGATTCCAATTCCGGATTAATTTAAAACCCTTAACTATTTCTGCCCGTGTGAGTGGTAAAAATTTTCCATTGTCAAATGATTCGGAATCTAACTTCTTGTCAGGAATCGTATGTGGGATTATTTTATAATCTTTTACTGCTTCATCAGGCCAGACAATTTCAAACAATGTTTTTATAGAATTCAAATAAAGTTGATGACCAAAAGGAGACGGGTGAAGGTCTTTGAAATCTTCTGCCCAGGTGAATTCTTCATTGTTTATCCGTTCGGTTACTTCGAGAGCCAGGTTGATGGATGGTACATTATAATAGTCAGCAACTTTTTCGTGATTACGAATTACATCAGGTTCTCTACCGGAATTATATTCTGCCATTTTTTCAGGATCAACAAAATACAGCAGCACAATATCCATATTCGGATTCACCATTAATACATGACGAACAATCCCTTCCATCCCGCGAATTTGTTCAACAGAAGAACGACCATTGGTGGCATCATTTACCGCAGCCTCCTCGAAAAGCAGATCAATTTTACCTTTGCTCAACACATCCCGTTCCAATCTAAATGCCCCCGGAACCGAACCCGTTGAGGGTATCCCTGCATTGATGAATTCAAACTCGGTTTCCGGGAAACGCTGTTTCAGGAAATTGCACACCATATCCCGCCAGCCCTTCATATTCGTAATTGAACCACCAAGGAAGGCAACCTTTCCGTTTTTTCCTTTCTCAAATTGAATATAGCAGTTCTTTAATCCGCCGCGCAGTTGAATATAATTTTTACTGCTTAATTCTTGCCGACAATTAACAACTTGTTTTGTTGTTTGAGCAGAAAGGTTGGAAAAATATAAAAGATAAATAAACGCTATTCCGATAATAGAGGTAATTGAAAATTCGAAAAGAGAATTTAGCTTGTTTTGAAAATACTGCACTTTATTTCTCCAGTGCTTCTAATAATTCCTTCTGTTGAATTATTTTCAAATTTCCCACCCGTGCATCAGGGAGTTGGTTTTATACCAGTATAATAGAGATAAAACTTACCATTTGCAACTAAAATATTTGAATTCAACCTTTTGGTTTTTATCAAAATCCACAAGAGATAGAAAAATAAATTAACTTTTATTGACCATCTTTAATTCTACTTTGTCACATTAATACTATTCGCTTGTCATTCCGGTTGAAGCGAAGCGGAATACCGGAATCTCGTTAGGTTTTGGCAGGAGATTCCGGCAAAAAAGCGTGCCGGAATGACAACTTTTAGGTAATTTCTCTAATCTGACAAAGTAGAATTAACTGCATCGAATAAAGCAATAACATTTTCTATCGGAGTATCAGGTTGAATATTATGTACCGGCGCCAAAATATAACCTCCATTTTTTCCCAATATCTGCATTTTCTCTTTAACAACTTCTTTAATTTCTGCCGGTGTTCCTTGCGGAAGCAAATGCTGAATATCAATCCCGCCAAAGAATGAAAGCTTTTCGCCGAATTCTTTTTTCAACGGCTCCGCTTCCATACCTTTTGCCAAAGGCTGCAGCGGATTTAAAATATCCAATCCAATCTCAATCAAATCCGGTATAATCGGCAGGATGGAGCCACAACTGTGATAGGCAATTTTGATATTTGGATTTAATTTTTTGAAAGTAGAAAAAACATGTTGCATTCGCGGTTTAAAAATTTTTCGCCATAATTCAGGAGACAAAATCATGCCATTCTGATCTCCCATGTCATCGCCAGTCCAGATGATATCAACGCCTAACTCAATTAATTGGCAAGCTTGTTTTAAATTGATCTCCATCACCCGATCCATCAATTCAAAAATATAAGGTTTTTCAATCATCATATCAAGTAAAAATTTTTCCAACCCAACCAGGTACCAGGACATTTCAAAAACAGAGCATTCCTGCTCGCCGATGATGGCAAAATCGTTTCCATATTTTTTGATCATTTCCCGGGCAAAATCAAATCGACCTTTTGCCAACGGATCGGGAAAAGTATATTCATCTAATTCTTCAATGGTCTCCACATAAGCCAGGGGATGTCCAATCATTTCATTGTACATGCCAGTGCTTTTACTGACTATCCCCCATTCATCGGTAACTGAACCGTCTTCATTTTCAACAGGTGTAAATCCTTCTGGCCAGCATGTTGCCACGCACACGCAATCATTTCCCAGTTGCGTTAAGGCTTTTGTGTAAGAGATTCTGTTGGCGAAAAAGGAATCTACTAAACCATCATTTTTTATTGCTAACATTTTGTTTAAGGCTTCCCCGATTTGAGGTGTTACGGTTACAAATACCGGCGGTCTATCCGGTTGTTTATGATTTAAGGCGGTGATGACTCTTTCTTTTGATTTCATTTTTTTCCTTTTGCTCGTCCAAAAATTTGTCTTCCATTTGTTAAAGTTCTATTCGAAACAGCTTTGAACCACTAATTACACGAATTTCACTAATTGATTTTAATCTGTAATTAATGAAAATAAAATTCGTGTAATTAGTGTAATTCGTGGTTTGTTTTTCAGACTCATTGATTGGTTGTGATTTTTAATACAACCTTATCGCTATATCCCCCCACAGGCTCAATTCGTTTCATATAATTCCCCCAACCCAGACCGGTGTAATCCCATTGATGATTAACATGCAACAAAAAGCCCTGATCTGTTTTAGCGAGTCGGCAGGCTTTATCACCTTTTGCTGAAACTGTCAACGCTTTGCCCCCTGGTGTTGTCAAAGAATAACTATAAATATTTTCTTTCAATGCCCTGGCAACATTAGTCATCGGTAATGTAACATCAATACCGTGATAGTATAAATCCTTCGTATCCTGCTCCCAGGCGTGATTTGGGAATTCACGATAATTCATCTCCAAATCATTTGTCAGGCGGGTCTTTCCGATTGGTGCACCCAGATGTCCGTCCGGATAGGTTGTCCAAAATGAGTCTCGTTCCCAGGCAAGTTTTTGAAATTGATTCCCGACGTTGAAATAAATACCGGCATCTTGAATTGGTTTATCAGTCTTAACATTCTTTGTGTTAAAATCAATAATTATTGTCCCAAATTCATCAATTTGTATATGATAGGTTACAGCTATTTTTCCATAACTTCCTTTGCTATGGATATGCGCGATGCCATCCTTCATTTCATAGAAAACATCTGATAACTTCCAATCCTTTGCCAAGTTGACCATTTTTTTCGTTGACCAGTTAAATCTATCCTGTACATTGAGATATAAGTGCGGGCCCGATTTGATTAGTGTATCTTTTGCCACAACCACATTTTCAATTTGCCCGGTGTTTTTATTAATGTGGGCAGAAAATGTCTTACCTTGCAGCGTAATCAAATCCTTATTTTCATTTGCCTGAATTTTTCCAGCCAGACAAACAGGCAGTTCCACTTGTCTACTCCCAAATTGTAGTTTGTATTCATCAATTAATGATTGGTCGTTTCCGATAAATTTGATTTGGATGTTCTTGCCTTTTTTCCAATCAGAGGCAGGAATTTTTAGCAGGCATTTTTTATGCGGTTCAAGATCAAAATCGGTAATAGTGCCGGTTTTGTTTTCATAAATCCATTCGATTTTTAATTCATTAAAATTTGTATGATCGAACCTATTATAAACAGGAATTGTCAAATCCTTTGCCGGCTGGAAATCAAAGATTTCTTTTACCAATATTTTAGTCGGCGAATAAGCTTTTTTCGTATTCCAAAATTCCGGCTTCTTCCGCCGCCAGGTATCGATAATGCCCCATTCTCCGTATCCCACACAGTGTCCTTTGTATTCTGCAGGAATTACATTTTTATCCAGGATCCCCCACCACTCATTGTAGCCCGGTAGATTTTCCGGCAGCATGAAAGTTTCATCGATATATCCCCAAATTGCACCGCCTAATCCGCCTTCCGATTTAAATAAATTTGCCCACATTTTATCCAGACTTTGTCCCCAAAAGTCCCGCACATTGGGATCAGTTTGCAGGGTTGGATTATTATAACAAGCCACATGCGCCCACTCATCAAACAGCACCGGCATTTTTTCATATTCAAAATTCTTAATGGAAATACCCCACTGTTTGCCAATATTGCCATCATAAGAGGGATAATGCATACTCAAAATATCATAACATTTTATATCTTCGGGAACATCCCCGGGATAGCTGAACATGATAGGGCGTGTTTTATCATCGGATTTGATATAATCGTAGGATAGTTTAAAATTTTCACTATACCGGTTTTCATTGCCCACAGACCAGATTATAATTGATGGATGATTTCGGTGGTAATGAACCATTTCTTTGACTTGTGACATGAACTGGTGCAGGTATTCGGGGCCTGTATGTTTAATCTCCTTGTATGCTTTAGTGCGATGTGTGCCGTAAAAACAAACCGCTGTTTCATCTTCAACGTAAATCCCATATTCATCGCAATAATTTAAAAAAGTTTCCGAAGGTGGGTAATGTGAAGTGCGGATGAAATTCATGTTGGCTTCTTTGGCTAAAAGCACATCTTTTTTATCGTATTCAGCTGTGGTCATTCTGCCCAGCAACGGATGAATATCATGACGGCATGCGCCGCGAAGTTTTACCAGTTTGCCATTAACAAGCAATTGATTACCTTTGACTTCAACTTCACGAAAACCGATTTTCTCTGTTTTTGACCAGGCGATTTTCCCATCTCCATCAACTAATTCAGTGATCAATGTATAAAGATTGGGATGTTCCGCGTCCCATTTGAGTGGATTCTGCACCGGAATGGAAATAGATTGTTTTTCCCCTGTCAAATTATGCTGACTCTGTGCTATAGTTATTTCATTATTCGTTGGATCAAGAAGTTTGAATTTAACCGAAACTTTTGTTTGAAGCGAAGGTTCAACCTCAATTTTCAGTTCAGCATTTTGAAAGTTATCATCCAGCTCGATTTCAACATATAACTTTATCAAATGATTTTTCGGCAGCGCTATCAACCAGACATCTCTCAAAATTCCACCGACCTGATGTTTGGCATATCCGCTGCCGTAAGACATCTCATCTTTTTTATCAGTAATTTCAACTGTTAACCAGACCTTTTCTCCGGGGCTAACATGCTGGGAAATATCACATTCCCAGGCTGTAAAACCGCCATGGTGATCACGGATAAAAATTCCATTCACCCAAACCCGGGCATAACTATAAACGCCATGAAATTTCAGTTTCACGATTTTATCGTCATAATCTTTTGGGATTTTTATTTGAGTCTTGTAAATATAAGGTATGTCATGCCTGATGGCAAATCCCTGCATGGCGCACTCACCCGGAACCTGAATATCAGACCATTCTGATGGATCAACATCATTCTGCCAGAATTTTCCCGGCGGGTTCATGGTGAATTTCCAGGTGCCATTAAGATTAAAAACAGGCTGCTCTGTTCCGGCGACTTTTATGTTTACCAAATCGACCTGATGTGTTTTACCACAAGCAGCAAAGATGATTAATAGAATCAACAGAAAATTTAATGTTAATTTCATAATTAGTCCTTTCAATTCGTTTTTAAAAAGTGGGAATAAATGATAAACAACCCAGCGCACTAAAGTGCAGGCAAAGGCTGAGGCTAAGACGAAGGTAAAAACAGAAATAATAAAACCCAATTAAAAGTAAATAGTATTTCGTTTATTTTTTTTCAATACTCTTTATTAGTGCATCTAATTCATTAATAATTTCTTTGTAACCTTTTTCTAATTCTGATTTTTCAGACTCATCAGTTATATAATGTAAAGCAAACGAGGCAAGTGTCTGGCTGATCAGTTCATAGCAACTACCTCTTGAAATATTGTAAAAGCGGGTTTTGTCACGTTTTTCAAATCGTCCAAAACCTTCTGCTATATTATGAACAACCGAATTAGCAGCGCGTCTCATATCTGAGGTCATTCCAAATTTTTCTTCAGAGGGAAATTTTTTAGTAATTGTATAAATTCGAATTAATAGACGAAACGCCTTTTGCCAAACTGGCATCTGTGTAAAATCTTTGTAAGCCATATTATTTTTCCGTTTATTTTGGTTGAATATCTTATCAATCCCTGGGAATTCATTTGTGTAAGATAATGTATCAATATTTTCCGGGAAAAACAAATATATTATTATTAATTCTGTGGGTTGGTCTATCAAACATCAGCTACACCATAGAAGTTGATAATAGTTATGATATTCAATTTGATGGTGTAGATAAGAAATTAATGTTAGTGCCTCGTCGCTGGAAATGTTTACATATTTATTTTTATTTTATTGATGAACAGTTAGGGCTTTGCTATTTTCGGATTCAAACATTTTTTCCTTTTAAAGTTCAGATATATTTTAATGGTCGTGAACAATTAGCTCGAAAATTTGATAAAAATCAAATCGTATATGAAAAGGATAATAACTGTATTACATATTTAAGTGATTTCACAAAAGCGCAACAGTTGACTGATGATTTAGATATTTCTAAACTACACGCTCGTTTTGATCAATGGGTTGAAAAATATGACTATGATTCCAACGGATGATGCGCTATTAAGACAAATGGAAATAAAAATTGCCGAAGTCCTTTAGTCTTATTTCTTGCTTCGCCTTAGCCTTCGCCTCAGCCTTTTTGTTGTATGAGTTAATTGATTTGGATTACAAAAAACTTTTGCACAGTCTGTGTTTCATTTAAAAATAATAAGGTAACTGCACAGGCAAAAACAACAAAGAAATAGCTTGTAATACTATAATGAATTCCGAACGATCATTTTTGTCGGGATAATATCATTTCCGGGTTGTCTTTTTAAAAGCTGTTCGGCTGCTCTTCTTCCCATGAGCTCAAAATTAGTTGAGATAACTGTTAAACCTCCATCAATAAAATGTTTCAGTGGCGTATCGTTGTAAGAGATGATCCCCAAATCTTCACCGATTTCAAATCCTAACAACTTACTCATTTCAAGAATGTCCACTAAATCATTGTCAAAAATAACCAGGTAAGCTACCCCCTGTTGAATGTCTTCTGGTTCTATCGGATGAATTTTTTCATAATCAATTGAATATTTCTGGCAAAAACGCTTCACGCCACGAGCCGTTTCAGCCGGATGAATGCTTTGTTGAGGCAGTACCAGGACTATTTTCTGATATTTTTTTATTACTTCCAAACCATGTTCCAAACATTCAAATACCGAATCATTAAAATCCTGGCATACCGAAGCAAATTTATTTTCACAACAATCTGCCCTGTCCAATAAAAGCAGTTTATTCGGTTCAATTCTCTTTAACACATTTACAACACGTTTGTCGTGCAATGCCATGATCACATAATGGCTGTATTTGCCTAATGAATCCAATAACAATTTTTCAAAAACATCAAAGTTGTGATGGTGGAAAAACACATCGACAAAAGCACTTTTTGGTAATGTATCTTTGAAAGATTGGTAAAGCTGCTGTTTGTAAAAAACAAATTCATCGAAAAACAAAAACACTTTCATTTCTTGCTCAATTGATTCACTATTAACATAAAATCCTTTACCAGGTCTTGATTCAATGATGCCTCGGCTTTTTAATTCCTTATAAGCCTTAACTACTGTTTCACGAGCGACGGAAAAATTTTTGCTAACCAAGTTAATAGAAGGTAATTGTGCACCGCGTGTCAATTGTTTTTTTTGGATTGCGGAAATTATGTGATCAACGATTTGTTGATATTTTGGCGTTGAACTTTTTAGATCATTTTTTTGGAAAGTTTCAGAGAGATTTTCTAGTTGATTTTTCATTGGGATTTTTAAACGATAGTCAGAATAATTGTAATAATTAAAATTGACAACCAACTATACCATACTGTACCATGTTGGTTGATGAAGTTAATGAAGTATACAAAAAATATTTTAATAATGCAAGTTTTTTTAGCTTAAATAATTCACAAAAAAAATATCAAGTGGATTACATCTTTCTTTACCGTTAATAATTGAGGTATTATAAAAGATTATTAATGAGTGCGTTGATTTAGTCTTTGCCTTCCAGACCAACACACGATATATTGACTATTTATAAAGTTTATCATACTGTATATTGACGTGTTAATTAGTGTCTGTCCGAGCAGTTAATAATCATTTGAATTATAATAAGTTAATGGTGTTATAAATTGTTCTTATTTAACTCATCCCCCAAACCCCATAGCCGTCAACCTAAATACTGTAAGTTTTTATTATACGTAAGTTGCATCATCTATTAATTGAAAGAAAAAACTGGATTACGAATAAAGATTAACGATTTATGATTTACGAAGGATGGATTAGGTGTATTTTTACTTCTAAAATCATCAATCGTTAATCCTTGTTCTGAGATCGAAGTATTTAATAATTCACAACTAACGACACTTAGGTTGACGGCTATGCCGCAAACCCCCTTCTCTTAAAAAGAGAAGGGGGCTTTACCCATTAAAAAATGGTTAACTATTTATAATTTAGAATGTTACTCCCCCTCTTTTTTTAAGAGAGGGGGCCGGGGGGTGAGTTTGCTAATTACAAAAACTAGTCACTATTAATCTATTAAAAATATAACATTATGCAAATTTCGGACAGACACTAATTAATAAAAGGCATTAAATCAACACAATCATTAATTCATACGATGATTTTCCACAGATACTTCCTGCCAATGCTGCCATTTTGAACCATCGTACCATCGTGGCTTCACTAAAGATTGTTCCCATCTTTCCAGAGCAAGCAACAATTCTTGTGCTTTGTCAGGATATTGTTCCACAAGGTTTATTGTTTCGCCAGGATCGTTCTTTAGATTGAATAGCATCAGTGGCAACAATAGGTTGCGTTTCGGCTTTAGTGGGTTTTCTGCAACACGGATTAATTTCCAGTCTCCCTTGCGAATAGCTGCTACCCGCCAGAGTCGCCAAAACAGATATTCGTGCGGGGGATCAGTGCTCTCCCCTTTTAAAAAAGGTAACAGGTTTACTCCATCCAGTTTCCAGGAGACAAGGACTTCTCCACCACTCGTTGCAATACAGGTTGGAAATAAATCCAGCGCAGAAACAGGGTGTTCAAACCGGGTACCTTTTGGCAATTGTTTTGGCCAGGAAACGATAAACGGAACACGAATTCCACCTTCCCAATAGGTTCCTTTATGACCGCGCAGTGGCAGATTGATTGATGCATTATTGGTCGCCCACCGTTATCATTAAGAAAAATTATTAGTGTATTGTCGGTCAAATTTAGTTTATCAAGTTTTTGCTTAAGCCGTCCGATATTTTCATCCATCGAGCGTGTCATTGCTGCTAATATACGACGTTTCTTTTTTTCGATCCCGGCAAATTGCTCAATATCTTCTTCTTTAGCGTGCATCGGCGTATGAACAGCGTTGTAGGCAAGATACATAAAAAATTGTTGGCACATTACATTCAGCGCCAAATCGTTGCTGATAACGTCCTGTCATTAAGCCCATCCTGGAAGGTGTACAAACAGATGCGGATACATAACCCTGCGAACAAAACACACCATTTTGCGCCAGCCGGTCAATATTCGGCGTTGGGATTTGCTCACAACCGGTTATCCCAAAATCAGCATAACCGGCATCATCCGAGAGGATGAAAATCACAATGGGCTTATTTTTATTATTTTTTTTGCTGATAAAAAATTCGCCATACTCGCGCTGAAACCAGATGCCAATAGGATTGAAGCTAAACTTGTTGTTTTTAAAAATTGCCTCCGGTTCATTTTATTCTCCATATCAATGAATCAACACTTCATCAACGGTATTATTTTGGTCATTTCCTGAAATGGTTTTCCGTCTTTATTCAACTTGAGTTGAAGTTCTGTAAATTCGCGTACTTCAATTGGCTGCGTGTATTTTAAAAACCCGCCTGAATTATCCTCACTCTTTTTTGAGAAGAGTATTTCAACACCCGGCGTCAGGGATTGGATAGCAACCGTTGCTTTTGGCCCTTCCGCAACTTCGACATCAATAAGTGGATCAGGAAAAACTTCAACATGGTCAATCCAAATCGTTCCTTTCCCGGAAGGGCTTAAGGACAATCCCACTGCTTTGACATCCTGATCCACTTTGAAACCGAAAGAAAAATTAGTCCAATCTCTGCCGGCTGTGAATGTCTTTTTCAAATTCAATTCTTTGAATTGCACATTCAAAGAAAATGGACTGACCGGGCTTGTTGTGAGATGTCCCAACCAAACCGTTCACATGATAATTTACTTTCATCCCAAGGGAAGCGCACAAATCCATATAGGCTTTTCGTTCATCAAGTGTTTCCTGATCATTTTTTTGATACACGCCGATGAGATTCATGCCACTGTAAACTTCCTCGGCGATTACGTCTCCAACCGGAAATCCCGTGTAAAAGCCAAAGGGAAAAAATGGCAGATCATCCACTATTAACCCACCGGTAAGTCTGTCAACTTTCACTTCATTTAATGCAGGTTGAAGTTTAATGATTTCCACAGAACGTTTTATTTGCAGGCCATCATTTTTTTTAATCCGAAGCATCAACTCATGTGTTCCCACTGGGAAATCGGCGATAGAAAATCCCGCTAATAATCTATCCTGCTGACATTCTTTTATCCTTACAACACTATTATTTTGTTGGGATATAATGCTCTCAACTGCCCTAAAATCTTCTCCCCAAACAATAAAAGTGGCTTCTGTTTCGTGCATGTAATAACTATATCGGCTGATGAACTCGATACTTTGCAATTGTACGCTGTTACCAAAAATTACTGCTAAAACGAGAATATACGAATATAGTTTTTTCGTCATGTACACTTCCATATTTAAATGACATGTCGTCCCTGACGGGACTTGGATTGTTTTTTAAATGTTTCGCTATAAACATGTCGTCGCTAACGCGACTTTTATTAAACGAAATAACCGAATATTACCATCGTAGCGAAATGAATTTTCTTTCCCAAAGTGCCGATAGGTACGAAATGTTTATAGTAATTGCATACCCAATATGAAGAAAGTCCGCCAGTTGGCGGGCGGGCATGACAAATCACCGAAAAGTACAGTTTTTAAAAAGTGTCCGGTAGCAAAAAAAACGATAATATTAGTGGCCAATTGATAGAAATCTTAGTAGATGGGAGAAAAGAAGCCGGCTTTCATTCTGTTTTGTGGAATGCCGGAGGAATTAGTTCAGCAACGTATTTCTATCTAATTAAAGCTGGTGAGATTACAAAAGTTAAAAAGTGCTTATTTTTAAAGTAGTTTGTTCAGCTACTCACATCCCGACTGGATCAGCAGAATCAAGTACGAAAAAACTGCCCACACGGATCAAAAACTCACACGGAAAAAATATGTGGGGATTTTGATCTGTGGGGAAGATTTTTAATTTTCATTTGATTGTCTAATGTATTAAGAAGTAGTTTGCTCGACTACTCAAATCCTAAAAGGTGGGCATTCATTTTTATGTTTGCCCATTTTTTTTATAAAAATATTCTCTTTTCTTCGAATTGTTACCTAAATTTTTGAACATTAAATATTTGACAGGGCAACTTTACTAAACCTTTAAGGTTTAGTAAAGTTTTGCTTCCAAATAAATGATGTAAAACGCTAGGTAACACCTCACTTTCAGATGGATAAAACTGGTTTCACTTCATTATTTTATAGCCTGATATATCCATTTTAGAGTTCTAAAAACCTTTTTTTTATCTTTTACACCTTAATAGCATAATTTGCAACCAAATCTCTAAACCTTATTGGTGATATGAAATCATGAAGAATAAGGTAATATGGTAAAAATGGGGTGTGGCTATCTACTACTAAGGTTGAAAAAACAAAAATAAGGTTTATGCATATTTCCACCCAAAACTGAGGTCTTACAACGCTAGTAATTTATTCCTTGACTTTTAATTGTATTTATAGTATTACAAGTCAAATCTTCGTTTTTTGTGCAAAAGAATTTCTAACCCAG
>JACKQG010003596.1_pt1 | contig 18807 bp, 15 predicted proteins | sample 8237621 | NCBI WGS metagenome assembly JACKQG01 (sample SAMN15677084, study PRJNA649215) | marine metagenome | biome: marine; feature: Black Sea; material: saline water; isolation source: suspended particulate matter (SPM) from the Black Sea western gyre | collected 2013-06-09/2013-06-10 | depth... | reverse complement strand
TTTTCATCCTGCAGCAGGATATGCTGCCGGTTTAACATATCAATATTACGGTTTAGCTGACGATTTTCTATTTCCTGCTGTTCCTGGCGTTCGTGTAAAGAAACAAGTCGGAAGGAATTAAAATACAATGTGTTGAGCTGTGGATTTTCTGTTATGTCGTCAGGGGAGTCAGGAAGAATAAATGCCAGCAGGAAGTCATGATCTTCCAAATAGTATCCATAGATCCACAAGCCACTATCTGTTTTGTAGCTGCCGATTTTTTTATCTTTCCGCGTACACTCTTTCAGGGCAGTAATGACATCATCGGAGACTTCCGGGAAAGACGGATGGGCAACCTTATTCGCCCCATAGAGAGCAATACATGTATCAGGAAGGACCTGGACAAACTGATCATAGAGATTTTGCAGATCGGCGCTGTCATCATCACTAAAGTCAGAAAACACATCATCAAACTCGATATCCATAATAGCGATTTATGCTCCCTTGAATAATTCCTCGGCCTTTTTCATTTCCTCAGGCAGAGACTTAAGCAGTACTTTATATTCGGCCATCTTCGCTTTCAGGTGCTGTTGAAGATACGAAGGAAGAGGGTCAATCTTATCAAAAACCACGCCATATTTCAGTTTGCATGTCATGAATTCTGCAAGCTGAAGAATACTGATAACACTGGGGACAGGATAACTTGTATCATGGTCGTGATGAAAACGGATTGCCTGAATCACATCTTCCGGCAGCTTCCAGTCACTGGCCATCAGTTCCCCTATTTTTGTATGATTTGTCCCTATCTTTTCATCTTCAGCCACAAAGAGAAGTGGTTTTTCTCCTGAGACATAGTCACTGCAGGAGCTGTGAAATTCATCGGGAACAACCTGGTCCTCTACTACAAGCCCAATATCATGCAGAATTGCCGCCAGGAAGACATCATCACCTTTCTTGCCAAAAATACGCCTTGATATGAGCTGGGCTAGCACTGCAACCGTTGCTGAGTTGACCCAGAGATTTTTTCGCGGGAATTCTGACTGGCCATTTGCTTCACTGAAAAAATCCCGGGCAGCTTCAACCGCGACCAGATTGCGTAATTGCTGCAGCCCAACAAAGACCACAGCTTTTGAGATGGATTCTACCTTGGAAGTCAATCCGAAAAAAGGACTGTTGACGAGTCGAAGCAACCGCATGACAAGAACAGGGTCGAGTTTAATGATTTCCTCAAAATCCTGTATTGTCGTTGATTCTGAATTTGCCAGCTGCGTCACCCGTATAGCTACAGCCGGCAATGGCTTCACCTCGGTGAATTTACTGATAAGTCTTTTGGCTGAAGCCATTTCGTTTCTCTAGGTTAAGGATTCAAATTGAGCGAGGAGGTTCTCCAGATCAGGCAGACTTGCTCTGGCATTTTCTATATCTCCGTTTCTTCCTGATGTTTCTACCTCGTGAGCAGCCTTTCTTATATTCTCAATACCCAGGCTGGCCGCAGCTCCTTTTATACTGTGAGCTGCATCTCCCATTCCCTGGGCATCGCCTTCGGCCAATGCCGCCTTAATTTTTGACAAATCCTCAGCCGAGGTGTCGTTAAACAGCTGCACAAGTTCAGCCAGCAATTCTTCATCCTGACCAGCCTGCTCCAGGGCGAACTCCTTATCCCATATTAAGTCACTCATTTACTTTCTCCATCAGGATTTTTTAAAAAAATATAACCAATTCAAGTATATAAAAAAATGAACCTTTAATTCCAGACTTATTTTTTTCGGAGGAAATTATCTGAATTACTATCTGCGTGCTGAAACCGTTCAACAGCATTCATGATCTCCTGAAGAGAGATAACACCATCACGAATCACTGTCAGTTCATCATTACGAATCCCAATAACGGTGGAAGGCATACCACCCATGGCTTCTCCACCTTCAATAACGTAATCAACCGCATCACCAAAATACAGTCGTACATCATCTGGGCATAGTGCCGGAGGTTTTCCTGAGATATTGGCACTGGTCGCAGTGACTGGATGCCGGCAGGCATCAACAAGAGCTGTTGCCAGGGAATTGGGTGATATTCTTACTGCAACAGTTCCGGTATCTCCGGTCAGGAGGGAAGGCAATGATGGCAGTGCTTCAAAAACAAGAGTAAGAGGGGCAGGCCATAAATCGCATAATGGCAAAAAAAGAGAAGGAATTTTCGAGGTAAGAAGGGAAAGCTGCTCCGAATTGGAGATAAGAGTGAGAACGGGCTTCTCAATTGGCCTCTGCTTTATTGTAAACAATTTAGCAAGTGCTTCGGGATTGAACGGATCAACCCCGAGGCCGTAATACGTCTCAGTCGGAAAGGCAACCACCCCACCGCCATGAATTATTTTCGCAGCTTCCTGTATTTCTAAAATATCAATTATCAATTATCAATTATTAATTGCTTTTCATTGAATCTTCCTGGCTTTTTCCTCAACTTCTCTGGCCATCTGCTCTTTAAAATCCAGTAATTTCTCGGCAAGAGATTCATCACTGACAGCAAGAATCTGGGTTGCCAGAATAGCACCATTCTTGGCACCGGCCTTGCCGATACCCATGGTGGCCACTGGTATTCCAGGAGGCATCTGCACAGTTGACAGTAGTGAATCCAGACCATTGAGAGAAGAGGAATCTATCGGAATACCAATAACAGGCAATGTAGTATGGGCAGCCAGTACACCAGCGAGATGAGCAGCCATACCAGCTCCGGCAATAATCACCTTTAAACCTCTCTGTCGGGCCGTTGACGCATATTCACAGGCCCGCGCAGGTGTTCGATGGGCAGAGGCAACCGTCATTTCATAGGGAATACCCATTGATAGGAGAAAGTCACGGGCTGCTGTCATGATGGGTAGATCTGAATCACTTCCCATGACAATACCGACTTTGGGAATCTCGTTTTTTCGCTGCAGGGCTTTCTGACCGATGTCTTTTCTGAAGTAACATTCATCCCAATGTATCATCCCGACAGCGGTATATGCCTTATCAATGGCATCCTGAAGGGTTTCACCAATTGCAGTTATCCCCAGCACACGACCTCCGACGTTTACGAAATTACCGTTCTGGAGAGCCGTTCCGGCATGGAAAACCATGACATCTTCCACTTCAGCGGCCGCATCAAGCCCTGAGATTGCTTTTCCTTTTTCGTATGACCCAGGGTATCCTCCCGATGCCATAACAACACACACTGTAGGACGGGGATCTATTTCAAGAGTAATCTCATTGAGCCTTTCATCTATTATTGCTTCAAGAATATCAACCAGATCAGTTTTCAGGCGCATTAACAGGGGCTGGGCCTCGGGGTCACCAAAACGGCAGTTAAATTCAAGAATCTTGACCTTTCCCCCATCAATCATCAAGCCGGCATACAGCATACCTTTATATGGCCGCCCTTCAGCCTCCATGGCCTTTACCGTCGGATACATAACCTGTTCCATCACCAGGTTATGCATTGCCTCGGTTACGACAGGGGCTGGCGAATACGCTCCCATGCCACCGGTATTGGGCCCCTTATCCCCATCAAAAACAGCCTTATGATCCTGGGAGGTTGGCAGAGGGAGGACAGTCTTTCCATCAGTAAATGCAATAAAAGATGCCTCTTCACCAACAAGAAACTCTTCGATAACAACGCTGTGGCCGGCATCACCAAAAGCCTTTTCTTCCATAATCTGATCGACAGCCTTTTTGGCCTCGTCAATTGACAGGGCAACGATAACACCTTTACCGGCTGCAAGACCATCAGCCTTAACAACGATCGGAGCGGTAACTCCATCCAGATATGAAAGAGCCTTTACCCTGTCCGTGAATACTTTATACGTCCCTGACGGTATGCCGTATTTTTCCATCAGATCCTTGGTGAAGACTTTACTCCCCTCGAGGATAGCTGCTTTCTGATCCGGGCCGAATATACGAAGCCCTTTCTTCTGAAAACTGTCAACAATACCAAGTGTCAATGAGACCTCAGGGCCGACTACTGTCAGATCAATATTTTCCTTACCTGCAAAATCAATGAGTCCGTCAATATCAGATGCGCTGATATTGACATTAGTGGCCATGCTTGCAATACCGGCATTTCCCGGCGCACAAAAAATTTTAGTTACTTTTTTACTCTGGGCCAATTTCCAGACCAGGGAATGTTCTCTTCCACCAGAACCTACAACGAGTACTTTCATATTAGAATTCCTCTTTTTTTCTCAATAGTTAACAGTAAAAATAAAGTAACTATTCCGAAGTAAGGTGCTTAGCGCACGCATGGGCTCTTCGCTGAACAGTTGCCCAATTTCTATCTTTTCCTACTGCATTATGCTCTGTTATTCAACTCAATATGTCTTATTTGAACACAAAACGTCAACATTATATGAAGACAGAAAATAATATTATACCCAAAAGCTACCCTAACATTTTCACTTGACAAAGATTGCCATAAAACATATTGTGCTTCACTAAACTGAATCGCTATTCACTAATAAGCACTCTATATCCCCACGCTCATGAGAGTATCAGATAAGCATCAGAAGATCACTCAGGCCGCAATTAAAGTTTTTGCCCGCAAAGGTTTTTTCAATGCCAGGATATCAGACATTGCGAAGGAAGCAAAAGTCGCTGATGGCACAATCTATCTCTATTTCAACAATAAATATGACATCCTTATTTCTCTGTTTGAAGAAGAAATAGGGAAAATTATCCTAAAGACCAAACTCCTTTTAGAAAAAGAAACCCATCCCGTAGAAATGCTGATGCTTTTTGCAAAACAGCATCTCAACCTGCTAAAGGAACATCGTGAACTTGTGGTGGTTCTCCAGATGGAACTGCGTCAGAGCAATGAATTCATTCAGGAGTACAGGAATACAAAATTTGTTGAATATATAGATATCGTCTCAGAAATTATCCACAAAGGTCAGGACGAAGGGGTCTTTCGTGCCGAAATCATGCCGGGCATTATCAAGAGAGCCTATTTTGGCGCCCTGGACGAAATGACACGCCTCTGGATACTTTCACCGCAACCCCACTATACGCTGGACGAAGCCGCCGTTCAAATTTGTGATGTTTTCCTGAACGGCATTGTAATCAAATAAACAGCCACCTTCCCCATTGTCAACTTGCCACCAATATGACAAGTTGACCACAGTCTCCCCCGCATGAAAATTAGGGTGTGGATCCCTGTTGAATATCGACAATCTCCAACTGTCTGACCCCTGAGGGAGTTTTTACTGCAATTTCATCGCCAATACTTTTACCGATCATTGCTTTCCCCCATGGGGAAAATATTGAAATCGTGCCGTTTTTAACATCCGACTCTTCCTGGCCAAGCAACTGATAGGTCACTTCCTCATCGGTTTCAAGATCGACAATCGTCACCTCAGCCCCAAAGACAACACGGCTACAATTAACATTGCTGCAATCAATCACTTCAGCCCGGCCGAGTTTGTCCTTAAGTTCCATAATCCTGCCCTCAACATGGCCCTGCCTCTCTTTGGCTGCGTGATACTCAGCATTTTCCTTGAGATCACCATGACCACGTGCAATTTCAATGGACTTAATAACCTCAATACGCTCTTTTCTTTCCAGGCGTGTCAACTCTTCGCGAAGCCTGGCATGTCCTGTCTTTGACATGTGTACTCGTTCAATCATGTAAAAATCTCCATATAAAAAATGTATTACTATTCAATGTAATGTGATGAACCCGGTAAAACTATAAACTAACCACAGAGCACACAGAGATCACAGAGTAACCTCATCTAATAAAAAAAATTTCTCTTTGCTCTCTGTATGGTGAACAAAAGACTTACGGATACGTTCAATATACTCTGAATAATGCGGATTACTTCTTACCACCTGTATACTGCGGTGAGGCTCAGGTCTTTAGTGCGATAATTATCAGAAGAAACAAATTCAAGTGCAGACTCCAGGATAAAATGAGAGGTTAATTCCACTGAAAACCCTCCCTTGAGCGACTGACGCTCATGTCCTGTAGAGTCATAATCTAGTATATATTCCACTGTATAATAACTCGGTACTTCCTTTTCCAGCATATCTGAAAGAATGTGTTGTTGCCAGTAAATATGAAAACTGTTTTCCCAATAATTTTTAGGGGACCAGTAGGGATGATCAAGGTCTGAAAAACCGTCGGCCAACAGAGGACCATCTTCCTGGTTCCCCTCCCTTGCGTCCTGAAAATCATACATATAGGTAAAACGAAGCAGCGCCGGCTCAGTCATAAAAATCACCGATGCCCACAGAGAATACCCGTGAAACTCATTGCCATCAGAATAGGTATCCATGTCATAGGATCCACCTGTGGTGAAATACTGGGACAGGTCAAAAGAAAGAGAGCCTTTCACCTTATCGGCAACAATATTTCTCCCCAGACTGGCAAGTGTATCAGTTACAACATCTCTATAATAACTAACCGTGCCCTTCACTTTATCTGTAATGCGGCTGTTCATTTCCAGGGAAAACAGGCCGGTATCCCCTTCATCGTTTTCCAGAGCGTCCACACCGGCGCCGACTTTCACATCAACCCGATGAAACATGTTACCCCGATAAAAAGCGTAGAACCGATTAGACATCAGGCTCTCCTCACTTTCAGCGTCGGTATACCTGTGATGGGACATTTCAACCTGAACATTCTGACCTGGAGCCAGAGAGCGATTATATCCTGTTTTTACAGAACTTTCTCTTATGTCTTTATAACCGTCCCACCCTTCCTCTTTCCTGAAACGATAAGTTCCAATGAGACGCGGCTGGAGTTTCAGCCTGTTACGCTCCTCAGCAGCTGACAATCCGGGATACGTGGGATCTATCATATGCAACTTTGAATACAACAAGGCTTCATCTTCAGATCTGCCGAGATGAGAATAGGTCTCAGCCAGATCAAAAAGAAGTATTGGGTCATTAGGATATTTTACCAGCATTTGTGAAAAATAATGGGAAGCTCCAAGGTATTCATCACGCGCAAGGGCCCTGCGGGCCTGGAGTTCCTCTGAAAACAGTTTCTGCCATTGATAAAGAGCATAAAACGGAACCGCCAACCGGCTCACATCATGGTTCTCAATACTGCCGACAAATGAAGGACTCATCACGTTATCGATATACCGATTATCGCTATCAGGAACCCTGGTAATTTTTTGCCAGAACGTATCCTCAACATCAGCTGGAACCTCAATTCCTTCCCCGGCTGCGGAATCTCTGAATAATGATTCTGCAGTAACTGCCAGATAGTCATGGAATACTTCAAGTGCCTGATCCTGCTGGCGACTGCGCCACAAAATTCTGGCCTTCAGCAGAAGGATGTCTGCCCGATACTCCTGAATTGCCAATACAGCCTCACAGGACTCAAGCCCTTTCTCATTTTCTCCCTTTTGGAAATAAACAAGAGCCGCAATCCCTTTGAGCTGAATATTTCCAGGGAAATCTTTTTTCATCTGATCAAGAACACTGTAGATGCCGGCAAAATCATTAAGATCAACATAAACCTTTGCCAGGTCGATCATTACCCTATAAGAAGCCGGCTCTTTCTGTCGGGCGACGGTGAGAACCTTTTTCAAGGACTCCAGGTCTCCCGCCTCTTGGAAATAAGAAGCAAGTTCAAGCAGCTGCCCCAGGTCCCGCCCTGCGATGCGCAGCAACGTTTCGAATTGAGCAGATGCCTCTTCTTCTGACCCTGTTTCTGTCAAAACCCTATAGAAAAAAACCTGGGGAAGAAGGCGCAGCCTGTTGCTTCCTATAAGGTCACGACACAAAGCCAGAGCAAGGTCATACTCCTCCAGCCCCATATAGGAACGCAGCAGTTCAATATCAGTATGGTAGCGGGTAATCGGTGTTTCAAACCAGACACTTTGATGCTCAGCAAGAGAAACCTGAAGGGATTTTATCTTACGGATTGCTGCCTGATATTTTCCCCCAGCAATATCCCACAGTATTTCAAGAAACTGACGCTGCATCTCAAGGGACCGGGATAAAGAAGGACTGATATTTTCCTGTGAAGTCACATAGCGAAGGAGAGTAAGCCATAACCCGGCATCCCCCATATTTTTTCCATCAAGACCAAGCTGAACAAGATTAGTCATGGCACGCCACCTGTCGTCACCTTGAAGAAGGGCCATGCGAAGGGCCTGTTCGGCTTCAAACTTCATGCCCTGATCCTGGTATAACTTTGCCTTTTCCAGACAGACAAGAGAACAGAAGTTTTCACTGTCACGGCTTTCCAGTTCAGCCTCACGATACATTGCAAGAGCCGTTTCATATCTCCCGGCGTCCCTGTAACTGTTTGCTATCCGGATATACTCCTGAACCCCGAGACTTGTCAGAAGAGCGCCATGCAGCAGTCCCCCCCCCTGTTCTCCTGCACCATCAGGGGTTCTCTTTATTTTTGAGATAAGGATCTCGACATGACTCTCCAGGGCGGAATTCAACCCAAGGGAGCCAGTGATCTGTATACTCTTCAAGCGGATATCATCACGCTCTGTATCAATTCGGAGAAGTTCTTCATAATCACGCAGGGCATGCTCTGCCAATCCATGTAAGAGAAAGACTGCTGCTCTTTTTTCAAGGAGTGCAGGTGATTCGAAACCTTTATCCTCCACTGAGGAAAACAGGGAGAAACTTTTACCGAAATCACCCTTTCGGGAGTACAACATTACCAGGTCCAATGTGACATCATCGTCTTCCGGATCCAGAAGATTAATTGCTTCAAGAATTGCAATTCGCTCATTATGACGATTAAGCTTTGCCAGCAGACCTGCCATTGCTACATATATTTCTTTATTTTCGGGAGATATTCTGGCGAGATCCGACAAGATAATCAACGCACCTTCATCTTCACCGATTGCCAGCAGATCATTGGCAAGCGTGGCGAGGATCTGCCTGTCATTTGGATTTTTTTTCAGCAATTTCCTATAGATAGGAATGGCGTCATGATAGCGGCCGACCTCATCATAAAGCCTGGCCGCCTGCTTTAGCTGACCCGTTGAAGGGTGGGATTCGACCTCAAAATATCGATCAAGAGATGCGAGTGTTTCTCCTTCATCCCCCAGTGCAACATGGATATTTATAAGTTCCCTTATAGCTTTCTTGTCAAAAGGTTTGTGGGATAAATATTCATTCAGATAAGCAAGGGCCTCTTTCATGTTGTTCCCAGCCATATACCCCCGGGCTATACTGAAGAGATACTTCGGCTCATCAGGGCTGATTGAATGCAGGACAAGATAATGCCGCAATGCATCCTTATACTGCTTTTTCTTTTCATAATAGGAAGACAACCAGAGATGCGCTTCCTGATCCTGGGGGGAAGCCGCGACGACGCGATTCCAGTACTGTGCGGCCTGAGATTTCCTGTCGAGCAGAGAATGAAGTCTGGCGGCAAGAATAATGTAGGAAAGATCAGCATTCTCTATTGCGGCCAAAGATGCTGACAGGGGACGTCCCAGTTCATAGAGACCAAGTTCATAGTAACTGAAAGCAAGATCTCTTCGGGATTGAATATCGCTTTCATCCTGAGCCAGTTTTTCCAGGTATGGAATTGCTTCTTTCTTTTTCCCCAAAGCCAGCAATGACTGACTTAACCCCATGAGGCTGATAGAGTTCTCAGGGTCAAGAGTATCTGCCACATGACGATAAAGACTGACAGCCCTGTCAAGGTGACCGTTTAACTTCGAAATAGAAGCCAGCCCGTTTAATGCTCTGATTTGGTCGGGAGATCGTTCGAGGATAGTTTCAAGAAGAACAGCTGCCTTGTCAAGCTCACCAAGAGAAACCCGTATTCGTGCAAGTTCCCAGCGGGCTTCGTCAATATTCTTTTCCCGAACGAGAAGAAGGGAATAGACTTTAACGGCATCCTGAAGTTCACCCTCCCGGACGAGCTTTCTACCCAACTCCCAGAGAACCATCCATTTCGGTTTATCATTCGCTCCCGACGCAATATCTTCATCAGGAACAATGGCCCCATAAAAAACACCGGAAGTATCCATAGCCCGCGATGTCGAGGCTGACAGCAGGAAGAAAGTGAATAATACAATGAAGATGCGCCCTGATCTATTCATGGACAACTTGAAGGATGATGCACTTGTAAGAAATTGTAATTTGAATAATCGCCGTTACTCTCAATTGGTTCCCAATGTCGCGCGGCGTATGAGCGCTTTTTGAATATGAGGCTGATTACTTTGCCTTATAAAATGCAGCTATACGGTTAACAACGTATTCCTGCATCTCTTCGGTGAGCTCTGGATAAATAGGAAGAGCCAGAGTTTCTGCGGCAGCTTTCTCAGATTCCGGATATGACATTATACTCAATGGCAGATGGGCGACGCATTTCTGCTGATGAAGAGGTATGGGATAATAAATTTCCACCCCAATACCTTGTGACAGTAGATAGTCCCTTAATGCATCTCTGTCTTTTGCCCGAATCACATACTGATTATAAATGTGATAATCCACTGTCGGCTGAGGCCCAGCCTTATCTGCGTAAACAGCGGCAGGAAGAGAAACATCTCCGCTGTCGACAATTCCAGCCTGAGTGAACATCTGTTGATACCGGCCGGCATTTCTCCTGCGGGCAGCATGCCATTCTGGAAGATATTTAAGTTTGACATTCAACACAGCCGCCTGTATCGCATCCAGACGAAAATTCCCGCCGATAACACCGTGATGATACTTAGGTGCCCCACCATGAACGCGGAGAATACGAAGCTCCTCAGCCATATCGAGGTTACTGGTAATTATCATTCCACCATCACCCATACAGCCAAGGTTCTTGCTTGGGAAAAAAGAAAAACATCCGGCATCACCAATACTACCGGCAGCTTTCCATACAGTCTCGCCATTCTGGACAACAGGATAGACAGCTCCTATGGCCTGGGCAGCATCTTCCAATACCAACAACCCATGTTTCTGAGCAAGATCCATCAGCGGAGCCATATCAACACACTGGCCATAAAGGTGAACCGGCAGTAAAACCTTTACCCTCCGGGCTATGGCAGGATCATCCAACAATGCTGCAGCCTTTTCAGGATCAATATTGAATGTTACCGGGTCAATATCAACAAATAACGGTTCTGCACCAAGACGAAGAATACTGCCCATGGTGGCAAAAAAAGTATAGGGAGAGGTGAGAACCAGATCACCATCCTTTACACCCATGGCCATCAGGGCGGCAAGAAGTGCATCTGTTCCGCTTGACACGCCTACACCGGCCAGTGATCCGGAGTACGCTGCCACATCTTTCTCAAGACGCTCTATTTCCGGGCCAAGGATATAACAGATAGAATCAATAGTTGTATTGATTGCCGCCTGAATCTCATCACGAATTGGATCAAGCTGCGCTTTTAAATCAAGTAAAGGGACGTTCATTGTGTATGTACCTGGTCAACCTCAAGGATTGACTCGAAATGTGTCATTATTCAGTTTACCAACCGGGGAAACCCGGCCTCTATTAAAAAAACCACCACGAAGAAGACGAAGGACACGAAGAAAAGATGTAAATATTTTTTCAGTCTTCGTGTCCTTCGTGCTCTTCGTGGTAGGAAAATACTTTTTGTTTTTCAGAAGCGAAAAGCCTATGGATTTACTTATGCTGCTCATCATCATACTGGTCAAGGAAGTTATGGATATCGGGAACTTCCTGTTCCAGGTATTTTTTCATTTTTTTAAGCAGATTCGCTTCAATCTGCCGCACCCGTTCCCGCGAAATACCGAATTTATCGGCAATATCCTGCAGGGTGAGAGGCTCGTCACTCAGCAGCCTGGTATCAAGGATAGTTATCTCTTTCTCATTGAGTGTGGTTTTCAGAACATCAAGAATCTCGCCCATGCGTTCTTTCATTTCTGCATCGGCCACTGTTTCTTCAACGGAAGGGCCACCTGAGGGAATAAAATTCTTCTGCTGGTCATCAGAATCATCCCTAACCGGACTTTCGAGAGAAACATCCCAGCTGTCCATACGCTGGCTCATCTCTATAACTTCACTTTCTTTCACCCCAAGACGCTCAGCCAGAAGTTTCACCTCGGGCTTAAACCCCTGGGACTCAAGAAGCTTTCTTTCCTTGTTGAGGCTGAAAAAAAGTTTGCGCTGCGCCTGAGTGGTTCCTATTTTCACCAGACGCCAGTTATCCATGATGAACTTGAGGATATAGGCACGAATCCAATAAGCCGCATAATAGGAAAACTTGACGCCACGATACGGGTCAAATTTCTTAACAGCCTGGACGAGACCTACATTTCCTTCCTGAATCAGATCAAGGAAATTCTGCATCCAATATTTCTGGAAATCCATTGCCACTTTTACAACAAGCCTCAAATTTGCCGTTACTAACTCATAGGCCGCTTCAGGGTCATTCTCTTCGTTAAAACGAATTGCAAGCGCTTCAGTCTCTTCGCGCGTCAACAACTTGTGCTGGCTTATCTCCTGAAGATAACGATGCAGGCCCGGCTGACTGACTGCAGGAAGATTACTGTCATCCGGCAGAGAAACCAGCGGGTGGTAGATTTCGTTTTCCGAAAGTTCCTGATCGTCAATTGAATCTGAAACTTTTTTTAAATCGCTTTTTGCCATAAAGAGTACTTACCGTATGGTCCTTTCTCCTTGACAAGCCAGGAAGGCCATTTTATATGCATGACATCTATCCATGTTCATAGTATTGATAAAACAACTGATAGTACACCAATAATATATTTTCCGCCAGAAAAACAGATTCCCCATTTATACCTATGCATCTCAATAACATTCGCAACTTCAGTATCATTGCCCATATTGATCACGGCAAATCAACCCTGGCTGATCGACTCATCCAGACATGCAATATGGTCACAGACCGCCAATTCAAGGATCAGCTTCTTGACACAATGGATATTGAAAGGGAGCGGGGCATTACGATCAAAAGCCAGACTATCTGTCTTCCCTACAAGGCAAAGGATGGCAAGGAATACCTGCTGAACCTTGTTGACACCCCAGGGCATGTTGATTTCAGCTACGAAGTCTCAAGGGCGCTGACCTCCTGCGAGGGAGCACTCCTCCTTATTGACGCTTCCCAGGGGATCGAAGCCCAGACCTTGGCAAATCTCTACCTGGCAATGGAAAATGAACTTGAAATCATTCCTGTCATTAATAAAATTGACCTTCCCTCCGCTGACCCTGAAGCCATAACCCTGCAGATCGAGGACGATCTTGGACTGGACAGCGACTCTGTCTGTCTGGTTTCAGCAAAAACAGGCAAAGGCGTTGCAGAACTTCTCGAAACCATAGTCACCCTTCTTCCTCCCCCGGAAGGAGACCCCAATTTACCGCTTGAAGCGCTTATCTTTGATGCCAACTATGATTCCTTTCGGGGTACAATCATTTCCTGCAGAATTATGAATGGCCGGGTCAAGGCCGGTGACACTATTCTTTTTATGAACAACACGTCAACATACAAAGTTGAAGAAGTTGGCCTGTTCCACCTGACACGTGCGCCACAAAAAGAATTGAGTGCCGGACAGGTTGGCTATATTCTTGCCGGCATCAAAACAGTGAGCGATGCAAAGCCTGGCGACACCATTACCCTCAAGGACAGACCCTGCGCCGCCGCCCTGCCCGGATTCAAGGAGATTCTACCCGTTGTCTTTTCTTCCATTTATCCGATATCAACTGACGAATACGAAGATCTGACCTCTGCTCTTGAAAAATTAACACTCAACGATGCATCTCTCACATACCAGAAAGATTCCTCATCAGCCCTCGGCTTTGGTTTTCGCTGTGGTTTCCTTGGCCTTCTCCACCTGGAAGTAATCCAGGAGCGTCTCGAGCGTGAATTTGACATACCTCTCATACTCACGGTGCCGTCGGTCTGTTATCATTTCTATCTGCAGGACGGCTCCATGATTGAAATTGATAACCCTGCATATTTCCCCGACCCAACCACTATAGCCCGTACTGAAGAACCATACATCAAGGCCACCATACTCATTCCAGAACGGTATATGGGAGCAGTAATGACATTATGCATGGAGCGCCGTGGAGAAAACACCCACTACCATTATCCCATGCCGGGCAGAATCGAATTCACATGCGAACTTCCTCTTGCCGAAGTTATTTATGACTTTTACGACAGGCTCAAATCAATTACCCAGGGATACGGCTCTTTTGATTATTCGCTTCTTGAATATCGTCCCAGCGACCTTGTCAAGCTTGACATCCTGGTGAACAGTGAGCGTGTTGACGCACTTTCCCAGCTTGTTCACCGCTCCAAAGCAAGAGAGAGGGGACTGCATGCCTGCGATCGCCTTAAAGATGAAATTCCGCGCCAGATGTTTAAAATTGCCATTCAGGGCGCCATCGGTGGCACTATTATTTCCCGAACCACCATCGCTGCCTTAAGAAAAGATGTTACGGCCAAATGTTATGGCGGCGATATCAGCCGAAAACGAAAACTCCTTGAAAAACAGAAAGCCGGAAAAAAACGGATGAAAACAATTGGCAATGTAGACATTCCACAGAAAGCCTTCCTGGCCGTACTTAAATCAGACGATAAGTAATGCCTTAAGTTCATGAAGTGCTCTAAAGCGCCTTAAGTTAAAAGTTTCATATGACAAAAAAAGTATCGCAACTTTAGGCACTTCTCCCTCTTAGAATTCCTAAGTTATACTCACCATGAATGTTATCGAGGTCGAAATATTCAACAAGCTGTTTTCTTCTGTTGCTGAAGAAATGGGAATTATCCTCACACGCTCGGCATTCTCATCAAATATTAAAGAAAGACGCGATTTTTCCTGCGCCATTTTTGATTCCAGCGGAGATCTTATAGCCCAGGCTGCCCATATTCCTGTCCACCTGGGATCCATGCCGGCGACCCTCAAACACGTTCTGGCCCTGCACCGATTTTCTCCCGACGATATCATCATTACTAATGATCCCTTTCAGGGAGGAAGCCATCTGCCCGATATCACTCTGATCGAAGCCCTTCATGACGAACACGGCAATGCCCTGTACTACCTGGTCAACAGGGCCCATCATGCCGATGTCGGCGGTAAAAATCCCGGCTCCATGGGCCTTGCCACCACTCTTGACGATGAAGGTGTCCTGATTACTCCAACCCTGTTTTCCTCAGAAAAAGGGCCAAACACCCAGTTTCTCAACCCTTTTCTTGAAAAAGTACGGAATCCCAATGAACGAATGGGGGATCTTCGCGCCCAGACAGCAGCGCTGGCCCGTGGAAAAACAAGACTTCAGGATATAGTATCAAAATATAGCCAGGGTCATATTGCATCAATCCTGGATCAGCTTAAAGCGTATGGGGAACTGCTCATGCGAAGAACCATCAATGATTGCCTGGCGGACGGGACATATACGTTCTGCGACTTCCTTGACAATGACGGGATACGGAGCCGGAAAATCCCCATCCACATCACGCTCTCCGTAAGTGAAAATGAAGCAACAGTTGATTTCCGCAAGTCTGCAGACCAGGTACACACTCCGTTAAACACTGTAGAACCGGTTGCCGTCGCAGCAACTGTTTATGCATTTCAGTGTCTCATGGGCGAAGGCTATCCAATCAACAGCGGATCCTATCGCCCCATACATATCCTTACCCGTCCCGGATCCATCCTTCATGCGCTTCCTCCAGCTCCTGTTGCCGCCGGAAACGTAGAAACATCGCAACGAATTGTTGACGTTCTTTTTGGCGCTCTGGCCCAGGCAGCACCGGCTTTAATCCCTGCTGCCAGTTGCGGGTCCATGAATAATATTTCTATCGCAGGAATAAACAGCAGGACAGGAAAAGATTTCACCTATTATGAAACCATAGGAGGCGGAATGGGAGCCCGCCCCTGCCAGGACGGCTTAAGTGGAATTCATACGCACATGACAAACACCATGAATACTCCGATTGAAGCCCTGGAGCACAGCTACCCCTTCCAGATAGAGGAATACAGCATCAGAAAAGACTCAGGAGGCCGCGGCAAACAAAGGGGCGGGGATGGCATTGTCCGCTCCTATCGCTTTCTGGACAAAGCACATGTTTCCCTCTTGACAGAAAGAAGGGAATTAACGCCCTATGGGCTTAACGGTGGTGAAAATGGAAGTTCCGGCTCAAACTACCTTATCAGGGATGGCAAAAGAAAGAAACTGGACGGGAAAGTAAATCTGGATGTCAGAAAAGATGACAGAATCGTTATAGAGACTCCGGGCGGAGGTGGATGGGGAGAAAAAGACTGACCTGCTGTCAGCTCTACTCCTCATCACAATCAATACATTTTGGAAACAACTCGCATTTACCCTTTTTTTCCCATATGGACTGAATTTCCTCTTCGGTAAGATTTCCGGTATTCTTCCGGGTAACAGTAATATAGACAAGACAGTCTTCACAGGCCGACAGAACATCATCACAGTCTTGCTGGATTCTGGCTACTTCCCAGCAGGCCATACCACTATATTGCGACACCAGACAGTCATCAGCCCTCTGACAATCGGTAAGTTTCCAGCACTCAACCACTGCTACATCTGACATGATAGGACGTCCTCACTTTTATCTTAAAAAAAATTACGTATACGGCTTTCGCCACGAAAAATCAAGGTAACTATTCAGCAGCACCCCATCTACACACGATCAGGCCTTCTCACATATGGTTATATAGTTCGGCGGCCTGCTTGTGCGCACCAGCAGCACTGCTGAATAGTTACAGTTAGGTGGTTTTCGAAACTATATGTTTTTTCACTGAATAGCTACAAATCAAGTTACAACAGAGATAAATAAACCATTATCCTACAAAGTGGTCAAGCCTGGAAATAAGATTTTCGTTTCCCTCCCCCGACTTTGCAGAAAAAAGAACACGATCTCCTTTGGAAATACCAAATCCGGCATCCAGAGAGGAAGCCTGCATCGCCTTTTTACTCTGGGAAAGCTTGTCAACCTTGGTGTACACAAGCAGAAAAGGGATGCGCTCCGATCTAAGCCAGGTAACAAGTTCAAGGTCCTGCGCTTTCAAGGCATGGCGGATATCAACAATGACTACCACACAGCGCAGAACAGTCCGATTAAGAAGATAGGAAGTAATAAGCCCTTTCCAGTCACTCTTCATCTGTCGTGACACTTTTGCATAGCCATACCCAGGGAGATCAACAAGGTAAAGGTCCTGCTTTTCCTGGAAAAAATTCAGGCAGCGTGTTTTACCTGGCTGGGAACTCACCTTCACCAGGTTTTTCCTGTTGATCATTTTATTGATCAGGCTTGATTTCCCGACATTGGAACGCCCTGCAAAAGCGATCTCCGGAAATTCCTCTTCCGGAAGTTCTGAGATTGTATACACACTCTTGACAAATTGCGTGTCAGTAAAATTAAGCATAAGCGGAGTCTCAGATAACTTTATTGAGGGCGTACTCAACAATACCTTCAGCGCCCTCTTTAAGTAGTTTAGGAATAAGATCCCGAACTTCGTGTTCGGAAATTACTGTTTCAACAGAGTACCAGTCTGACTGATATAGATGAGCTATGGTCGGTGCATTCATACTGGGCAGGAGTCCGGTAATGCTTTCAAGTTTTTCTCCGGGCACATTCATCTTCAAACCAACTATTTTATCAGCCTTCAAGGCACCTTGAAGGAGCATGGCAATATTTTCTATCTTTTCTCTTTTCCAGGGATTTTCCCATGCTTTTTTGTTCGCAATGAACTGGGTATTTGAAGACATAAGTTCATATATGATCTTCAAACCATGGGCTCGAATCGTTGACTCTGTCTCTGTCACCTCGACAATGGCGTCGGCAAGTCCCGACACAACTTTTGCCTCAGTAGCACCCCATGAAAATTCAATGTTGACGTTAATATTCTTCTCGGCAAAAAAACGCTTTGAATAACCAACCAGTTCCGTGGCTATTTTTTTCCCTTCAAGGTCTTCAAGGCAGGTTATATCAGAATCTCCGGGAACGGCAATTATCCACCGTGTAGGTTTACGGCTCACCTTTGAATAGACCAGATCCTCAACCCAGACGACATCAGATTCATTTTCAAGAATCCAGTCCTTTCCTGTGATACCGGCATCCAGAATGCCGTCTTCAATATAGCGGGACATTTCCTGGGGCCGACAAATAGAACACGAAAGTTCCGGATCATCAATTTCAGGGAAATAATTCCTGGAGGCAAGTTTTATCTGCCACCCTGATTTTGCAAAGAGTTCAATAGTCGCCTTTTCAAGACTTCCCTTGGGAATCCCCAGTTTCAATATTTTCATTTTTTATACACCTCCTGCGGATCGAACACAGGCTCATCCTTGATTGTAAAAGTTTCGCCATCAACTTTCCTAAAAAAACAACTCCTGTAACCTTTATGACAGGCAGCGCCTCCCAACTGTTGTACCCTGTAAACCACGGTATCTTCATCACAGTCAACCAAAATCTCTTTAACGAGTTGAACGTGAGATGAAGACTCTCCTTTGAGCCAGAGGGAATTGCGGGACCGGCTCCAATAGTGGGCTTTCCCGGTGGCCAGCGTCTTTTCCCAGGCCTGCTCATTGATATATGCCAGCATCAGAACTTCGTTGGATTCATAGTCCTGAACAATGGCGGGCAGCAATCCGTCACCTTTCTGGAAATTCAATTTTTGCATTTCTCTTTCTTCCCTGCTTCCTTCCTTTCGGATTCACGACGATTTTCCTGTTCCATAAAATGTATCAGACATGACTGCCTGTGCTGACAATAGTCTTCCGGATGATGACAGCGGACATTTTCGGAATCGACTTTTTCCTTATATTTTTCACAAAACAATTCCATTTCAACATCTCCAGGCAACCTCGAAAAATTGACTTTTTGCTCGATTGCGGTGTCATTGCCAAAATTAAAAGTGCTCA
>JACKQG010003595.1_pt1 | contig 18814 bp, 11 predicted proteins | sample 8237621 | NCBI WGS metagenome assembly JACKQG01 (sample SAMN15677084, study PRJNA649215) | marine metagenome | biome: marine; feature: Black Sea; material: saline water; isolation source: suspended particulate matter (SPM) from the Black Sea western gyre | collected 2013-06-09/2013-06-10 | depth... | reverse complement strand
ACGGGCGTCAGTGGCGTAAGTCGTGGGCAAGGTCGACTGAACTACTACTAGACGACCATCGCCGACATATTCAAGGCCGAAGGCTATGCGACGGGTTGCTTTGGTAAGTGGCATAACGGCACACAACCTCCCTATCATCCGAACAATCGCGGCTTCGACGAGTACTATGGGTTCACGTCCGGCCACTGGGGTCACTATTTCAGCCCACCCTTGGATCACAACGGTCAGCGAGTGCGAGGAAACGGCTTTATCGTTGACGATTTCACCGATCACGCGATGGCATTCATCGAAGAGAATCGCGAGCGGTCGTTCTTTTGTTACATCCCGTTCAACACGCCCCATTCTCCGATGATGGTTCCGGATCGGTTTTACGAGAAGTTTGACGGGCAAGATCCAGCGATGCGTCATCGCGATATCGACAAAGAAGACGTGATGATGACACGGGCCGCACTCGCCATGTGCGAAAACATCGATTGGAATGTGGGCCGACTGCTGAACAAGCTCGAAGCGTTAAAGCTCCACGAGAATACAATCGTGGTTTATTTTTCGGACAACGGCCCAAACTCGTACCGCTGGAACGGCGGAATGAAAGGACGCAAGGGGGCCATCGACGAAGGCGGGTTGCGTTCACCATGCTTTATTCGCTGGCCGGGGCAGATTCCTGCGAAGAGTTCAATTCCGCAGATCGCCGGAGCCATCGATCTGTTGCCAACGCTTGCTGAGTTGTCGGGCGTAGAGCTCAACGTCGACAAGCCGCTTGATGGCCGAAGTCTCGGCCCATTGTTACTTGGCAAGACAATCGACTGGAAACCAAGGCAATTGCTTGCGATCAAGAACAAACAAGTCAGTGTACGATCGCAGAAGTATCGGCTCGACGCGAACGGAAGACTGTTCGATATCGAGGCCGATCCAGGTCAACACACAGACGTCGCTGAAAGCCATCCTCGACTGGCAAAGCAGCTCTTGCAACGAGCCGAACAACACGCACGGGCAATGGCGATTCAATTCGAAGCCAACGCGAGTCGTCCGTTCACAGTTGGCTACGAAGCATCCACAACGCTTACTGCCCGCGACGGCGTCGAACACGGAACAATTCAACGTAGTGCGAAGCCGCCCAACAACTCGTTCTTCACACATTGGTCGAGCGTCGACGATTCAATCACGTGGGAAATCGACGTCGGCCAGACTGGTAACTATGAGGCGATCGTGCATTACACTTGCGCCGCTGGCGACGAGGGTGCGACGGTCCGACTGGGAATGGAAGGCGGCGACTCGATCCAAGCGAACGTGAACAAAGTGTTCGATCCGCCGCTGTACGACAAATCCAAAGAACGAGTCGCAAATTCGCATTACTTCGTTAAAGACTTTAGCCCGCTCAGTTTAGGTAAGATGCGACTAGAGAAGGGACGCGGTACGCTCCAACTAGACGCGTTAGAAATCAAAGGCGAGCGAGTGATCGATGTACATTCGTTGGATCTGATTCTGCGGTAACTAACGAGTGATCGGAAACGACTTATTCGCGTTCGCGTTTTACCACAGTGGCGCTGACCAAGTAGCATGAAGCTACTTTTTGCGATCGGCGGCCAACTGAGTTACAACAAGGTAGTGCCCCGCCAAAGAGCCACCCTCACGCCCGCAACACTCATGCCCGCAACTCGCCCTCCTGCCTCCCCCATGTTCGCTCTTCCTGCGACATTCGTCGCCTGCTTGTTGATGCCGTACCTAGCACTCTCGGCGTATTGTGCCGAGCCGACGCGCGATCAACTGAGTCGCGACTTCGCCGAAACCGTCGCGCCGTTTTTGAAGGCGAATTGTCTTGCCTGTCACGGTAGCGAGCGGCAAGAGGCGAAGCTGGATTTGAGCGAATACACTTCGGTAGCCGACGTAACACGGGCCCACGCGACGTGGGAGATCGTGCTGGAGCGACTCGCAGCGAAGGAGATGCCGCCCGAAGAAGCGAAACGACAACCCGCCGCCGCAGAAAGTGCTGCGGTGGTCGAATGGATTCGAGCATTACGAAGATACGACGCAAATCAAAACGCTGGCGATCCGGGTGATGTTCTTGCTCGACGACTAAGCAATTCCGAATACAACTACACGATCCGTGATCTGACGCTCGTCGATATCCGGCCAACCAAAACATTCCCTGTCGACCCAGCGAACGAAGCGGGATTCGACAACTCCGGCGAGTCGCTAACGATGTCGCCCGCATTGCTCCAAAAATACCTAGGGGCAGCGAGGCGTGTGGCTGAGCATCTCGTGCTGACGCCGACGGACGTCTCCTTTGCCCCGCATCCCGCGGTGACCGACACGGATCGAGACAAGTACTGCGTCAAACGCATCGTCGAGTTCTACAACAGTCAGCCGACGGAACTATCGCAATACTTCTTCGCTTGCTGGCAATTCCAGAATCAGAATGATCGCAGCTTGAAGGAACTCGCCGCAGAAGCCGCGATCAGTGCGCGATACACGGCTCGCGTCTGGGACTTGATTAGCGAGAAGGATGCCGTCGGGCCAATCGCGATGCTACAGGAAATGTTTCGAGCATTGCCCCATGGCGCAGAAGCAGCAAGCACGCTGGCACAGTGCGACAAGTTGCGAGACTACGTCCTCGATATTCGAACACGTCTTTCGCCGCAATTCGACAACTTGTACATCGAAGGAAATCACAAAGGCTCGCAGCCGTTTGTGTTGTGGAAAAACGGCCAGTACGCTTCGCATCGACGGAGCTTCGATCGCAACGCGCTTTATGTCGATGGCGACGACCCTCCTGAGGGTGCGCCTCGTGAACTGGTGCTACCCAACAACGAGGCGGAGCAAGCCAAGCACGTCGCGTCGATAGAACGCTTCTGTTCAACTTTCCCAGATGCGTTCTATATTTCGGAACGCGGACGCGATTACCTCGGCGTCGCACGTGAGCAGCAGGAAAAGGGGCGACTGCTGAGCGCGGGATTCCACAGCATGATGGGCTATTATCGCGATGATCGCCCGCTGTACGAACTAGTTCTCGACGAGAACGGTCGGCGCGATCTGGACCGATTGTGGCAGGAACTTGATTTCGTCGCGTCTGCACCCGCGCGGCAGTACGTAGGATTCCTCTGGTTCGAGCGGACCGATTCACGATATATGCGTGACCCCGTCTTTGACTTTGCCCGTGCCGAAGACAAGAACGCGGCTTCAGAGGCGATGATCAAGAAGCTGGCAGAAGTCTATCTCGAAAAGGCTCGCGAGAGCGGTGGTAGCGATATCGCGATCAAAGCCATCGAAGATTACTTCGCAAACATGAACGCCCAACTCCGATGGGTTGAGACGCAGCGCCTGAAATCCGAGCCAGTTCATTTGCGGTGGGCGCTTCGATATGCCGAACGTGCTTGGCGGCGACCTTTGTCACAGGCAGAAGAACGCGAGGTTCATGGCTTCTACAAACTGCTTCGCGAAGAGGACCGACTGGGGCATGAAGAAGCGATTCGTGACGTTGTCGTTTCGATTCTAATGTCGCCACACTTTTTATATCGCGTGGATCTCGTGAGCCAGGGCGACGGCACACGACCGCTGACGAAACTTGAACTGGCCAGTCGCCTTAGTTATTTCCTTTGGGCAACACTTCCCGATGACGAGTTACTGAGTGTGGTGAATTCGACCAAGTACGATGGCCGTCCAGGGCCGTCGCGGGGCGGAAACATCGAAACTTCGCGGACCTTGCAAGGCCATAGTACGGTTGTTGAGCAAGCGAAACGGATGCTCAATGACGAAAGGATTCGTGGTCTTGCCACGGAGTTCGCCGCAAACTGGCTCGACATCCGCAGGTTCGAAGAACACAACAGCGTCGATCGCGATCGCTTTCCGGAGTTCAATGACGAGTTGCGTCAAGCAATGTTCGAGGAGCCGATTCAGTTTTTCGTCGACCTAGTTCGAAACGACCGCTCAGTACTCGAACTCCTTGACGCCAATTATACGCTTGTCAATCCAGCATTGGCGAAACACTACGACATCGAGAATCTTGACTTCGGTGCCAAGCGGTGGGTACGAGTCGACGACGCGCATCGATTCGGTCGAGGCGGCTTGCTGCCAATGTCAGTGTTCCTGACGAAGAACGCACCTGGACTACGCACGAGTCCCGTGAAGCGAGGTTACTGGGTCGTTCGCCGTTTGTTGGGAGAGCGAATTCCGCCGCCGCCGCCGAACGTCCCGGAATTGCCAGCCGACGAGAGCAAACTCGGAGATCTTACGCTTCGCGAAATGTTGGCGAGTCACCGAGACAACAAGAGTTGCGCTGGTTGCCACGACCGAATCGACTCGATCGGTCTCGCGTTCGAAGGGTACGGTCCCGTCGGCGAACGGCGGGATTTGGATTTGGGTGGTCGACCGGTCGAAATGACCGCGATGTTTCCCGGCGGTAGCGAGGGGAGCGGCGTCGACGGGCTGCGTCGGTACTTACTGGAGGATCGGCAGCAGGAATTCATCGAGAACCTGTGCCGCAAGTTGCTATCCTACGCACTTGGGCGAACGCTGATGTTGTCCGATGAACCGTTGCTTGCGACAATGCAATCGAACTTAAAGGCCGATAACTATCGCTTTAGCAGCGTGATCGAGTCGATAGTAACCAGCCGCCAGTTCCTCTACAAAAGAGGCGGCGAACAACTCGTCAAGGATATGTAAATGAGCCATCCCGAATCGACTCGCAACGCAGTGTCACGCCGCACAATACTCCAGGGTGCGGGCGTCGCGATGGCGTTACCCTGGTTTGAATCACTGCCGGTGTGCCGTGCCGAGACACCGAGCGATGGAGCAAACCTCGAGTTTCCGAAACGCTTTGCCGCATTGTTTATGGCGTGTGGTGTGAACGCCGAGCATTGGTGGGCAAAGGGCGCGGGTGCGGAGATGGAATTGGGCAAGAGCCTTTCTCCCATGGAGCCGCATCGAGCCAAGATGAACTTCATTTCGGGGCTGTTCAACAAGAACTCGACCGGCGTCGGAATTCACCCGGGTCAAACCGGCAATATCCTGTCAGGTGCCTCGTTACAAAAGGGAGCCGAACTGCGCGGAGGCATCAGCGTCGATCAAGTCCTCGCGAATCAACTAGGTCAAGACACCGTTCAGCCCAGCATGGTACTCGGTTGCGAACAGCCGATCACCGGCTATCACGAGACGAACTTTTCGATGGCTTACAGTTCGCACATCTCGTGGCAAAACGCGACGTCGCCTGTTCCGATGGAGGTTTATCCGTCGTTGGCCTTCGACAGCCTGTTCGACAATCGTGGCAACCGACGCAACAAGAGCGTCTTGGATCGCGTCAAGGAGCAGGCGGCTGACCTCAGTCGTCGCGCCAGCTCCGGCGACAAGTCGAAGCTCGACGAATATCTCACCAGTGTGCGCGAAGTCGAAAAACGCATTGAGCGACTTCGCGGCGAACAAGATAAGGCCGTCGAGCGTGCAAAAGATCAAGGCAAGTCGCTGATCACGATTGCGCGTCCAGACAACGGCTTGCCGGAAGATATCCGAGAACACATGCGGTTGATGTGTGACATTATCGCATTGGCATTCCAAACGGATAAGACACGCATCGGTACACTGCTGCTGTGTCGCGACATCTCCGGATTGTTCTATCCGTTCCTCGACGTCCGCAAGGCGCACCATTCCGGCTCGCACGACGATCGATCGGATGATTGGGAGAAAGTGTCACAATACTATTGCAGCCAGATCGCGTACTTGGCCACACGGCTCGACGCGATGCCGGAAGGCGACGGCACGGTGCTGGATCATTCCTGCCTGCTGTTCCTCAATAATATGTGGTCGGGCAGTAAGCACGATTCAACCAAAGTGCCGCTGCTCACAGTCGGCGGTCTTGGCGGAACGCTCGAAACTGGGCGAGTTATCGACTACACGGACAAAGGTGATGAGAACCGCAAACTCTGTAGTTTCTATCTCTCTCTCATGAATCGGATGGGCGTGCCCGCCAACAGCTTCGGCGATGCGAACACTCCGTTGGCGCAGCTGTAATACTCCATGAATCTTCAACGACTCATCACCGCAATATTGTTAATGCTTGCGGTCGTCCCGCCGCTTGTAGGTGCCGACGCGACGAAAGGCGAAAAGCTGTTCGCGTTGAAACTAAAGTCGCTCTTTGCACAGAAGTGTGCGGCGTGTCATGGAGACGATCCCGAAGAGATAGCTGGCGGATTCGATATGCGTTCTCGGCAAGCCATGCTCAAAGGGGGCGAAAGTTACGGCGAAGGCGTATTGATACCGGGGAAAGGGAAAAAGAGCTTTCTGTATATCGCCACAACCAGAGCCGAAGAGGGATACGAGATGCCGCCGAAGGAGGCGGAGAGACTATCCAAACAGCAGTCGTTGTGGATTCACGACTGGATCAATGAAGGCGCTCCCTGGCCCGACGATGCGCGTATCGCCGAAATTCAAAACAAGTACGCCGAAGGTGTCACGGTCGCGACGTCAGGTGGATTGAGCGATGACTGGACGAATCGTCGCTACGAATCGAAACATCTATGGGCCTACCTGCCGCTGAATGTCGAGCAAGTTCCGGCTGGCGTTCATCCGGTAGATTGGTTTATCGATAGAAAACTGAAGCAGATCGGCTTGCCTCCGGCCGGAAATGCGAACCCACGAGAGCTGACGCGGCGGATCAGTTTCGGACTCACTGGCCTACCACCTGACGCTGCCAAAACACCTTCGCGTGCTGCGGAGTTCGAACGTCAATTCAAGAACGATCCGCAAGAAGCCGTCGTCCGCTACGCAAGCGAATTAATGGCGACGTCTCACTACGGTGAGCACTTTGGGCGGCAGTGGCTCGACGTCGCGCGCTATGCCGATTCCGCAGGATTCGCGAATGACTATGCCCGACCGAATGCGTGGCGTTACCGCGACTACGTCGTCCGATCTTTCAACGACGACAAGCCGTATGACGAGTTTGTTCGGGAGCAACTGGCCGGAGACGAGCTTGATTCAAACGACCCCGAACAGCTGATCGCTACCGGCTTCCTTCGCATGGGACCGTGGGAACAGACTGGAATGAGTGTCTTTCGAATCACACGACAGCAGTGGTTGGACGATGTCACTGATTCCGTTGGGCAAACCTTTCTGGGCCACTCGCTACAATGCGCCAAGTGCCACGACCACAAATTCGATCCGATCCCAACTCGCGATTACTACAGAATGACAGCTGTGTTTTCGACCACGCAATTCGCAGAAAGAGCCGCGCCGTTTTTGAAAACAGAGAATCAAGTTGGATTTCATCAGGCAAACACATGGACCAAGGCAAAGATTGCGGCTTATACAAAACAACAGCAGGAGCTAAACCAACAAGTCAGCAAAAGAAAGAAGAAGGAAACCGGCAACGCGAAAGTTGGTGACAACGGACTCGATCCCGGCGACGAAGCGTCGCTTGCTCGCATTAGAAAGAACATCGCGCGCCACAACTGGGAACTTGACAAGACGAAACCCATCGCCTTGGCGGTCTACACCGGCAACACGATCGTACGCAATAACGTCGGGAACCGACTTCTCGCTCCAGCAGATCCGTGGGGCAAAGGCTACTTGGAAAAGGACGTAATCCTAACCGGCGGTGATGCCTACACGCACGGCGATACCGTAAGCCCCGGTCCGCTGAGTGCAGCTGAAAACCTTGGCGCCATGCCTGCTCTCGCATTTCCCAATGGGCAAGGACAACGTCGACTGGCGCTGGCCAATTGGATTGCTGACCGGCGCAATCCGTTATCGGCTCGAGTGATGGTCAATCGGGTTTGGTCATGGCATTTTGGCAAAGGACTCGCAGGCAACCCGAACAACTTCGGAGCCACCGGCAAACTTCCGACGCATGCCGCTCTGCTCGATTACTTAGCCAGCTGGTTTATGGAGCATGATTGGTCAGTCAAGAACTTGAACGCCTTGATTCTGTCGTCCGCCACCTATCGGCGAACTTCACGTCATCCCAACGCAACGGAACTCGACACGAAGTATCCGCAGGACGATTTGTACGCGGCGTTTCAACCGCGAAGACTAACGGCTGAAGAGTTTCGAGACGCGATGCTGGTCACCAGTGGTGAGTTGAACCGTCAGGTCGGCGGTATCCCGTGTCGTCCCGACATCAATCTGGAAGTCGCCATGCAGCCGAGACAGGTCATGGGCGGAACTGCGTCTGTATACGAACCCGACCCACTGCCGATAGAGCGAAACCGCCGGAGCATTTACGCGGAAAAGACTCGCGGCTTGCGAGATCCTTTTATGGAGATCTTTAATCAACCAGGACCGGACAAATCATGCGAACTGCGAGAGACATCAACCGTCGCTCCCCAAGCGCTCACTCTGTTTAACGCCATCGAAGTTCAGGAGCGTGCGTTAGCATTCGCGGGTCGTATGATCAAACAAGACGGCGATGATGCAGCTATCGTGAACGGCACGTTTGAACTCGCACTTGGCCGTTCGGCGACCACAGATGAAGTGAAAGCTTGCTTGAAACATTGGGAGCGCGCGACGCAAGCAGAAGCTGGAAAGAAGTATGAACCGCAGCATTATTCAAGTCAGGTTCAACGCACAGTCATGGCCGAAAAGACCGGCGAGCCGTACAACTTCATCGAAATCTTGCCAGCCTACGAGAACTATGTTCCCGATCTTCAGCCAAGCCAAACGGATGCCCGCACCCGTGGCTTGGCCCAGATTTGTTTGGTCATCTTCAACCTGAATGAATTCGCGTATTTGGATTAGCCATGAACCGTCCGTACAACCGCTTCAGTCCAGATCGGCGTGACTTCCTATACGGGTTGGGTGCGAGTTTGGGCTCGGTCGCATTAACATCACTGCTGCAAGCTGACGAAGCTGCAACAGATTCTCCCAAACCGCACCATCCGCCGAAGGCGAAACGCTGCATCTTTCTGATGATGGAAGGCGGGCCGTCGCACATTGATACATTCGATCCCAAGCCGGAACTTAGCAAACGGCACCTTGAAGAATTCTCGCGCGGCGGCGAGGAGCAAAGCGCGATGTCCTCTGGGAAGCGATACTTCGTGAAGAGTCCTTTCGAGTTCGTGAAGGCTGGTGAGAGCGGAGCGGACATTTGTAGCGAATGGGTACACCTAAAAGAACGCGTCGATGACATGTGCTTCTTTCGTGGAGCCCACGTGGAATCGGTCAACCATCCGACCGCCTGTTATCACGTCAACACGGGCAATCGTTTTGGCGGAGATCCTGGCCTTGGGGCTTGGGTGAATTATGGACTGGGTTCGGTCAACGACAATCTTCCTGGCTTTGTGGTGTTGCCGCGTTCGAGCTATCCGCAAGGTGGCGCGGCGAACTGGTCGAACGGTTTTCTACCAGCCCGATTCCAGGGAACACCGCTACGACCCGAAGGAAGTCCAATCCTGGATCTGAATCCGCCGCCGGGAGTCACTCGCGGACAGCAACGCACGAACCTCGATCTGCTCGCGACGCTTAACAAAAAGCACTTTGCCAATCGTCCTGGCCGCAGCGACTTGGAAGCTCGTCTGAATTCCTATGAACTCGCTTATCGAATGCAAACCGAAGTGCCCGATGTACTCGACATGGAAGGAGAAAGCGAGGCGACATTGCAAATGTACGGCATCGGCGATGCGAAGACGGACGCCTTCGGTCGCAAGTGCTTGCTGGCGCGACGGCTCGTGGAAAAGGGCGTTCGCTTCGTTCAGGCCTATGCGGGCAATTGGGACAGTCACGATTATATCCAGCGCGCTCATGGTTCTCTGATTCGTTCCGTGGATCGACCGATCGCCGCTCTGCTCAAGGACCTGAAAGAACGCGGCCTGTTGAAGGACACGCTGGTCTTCTTCTGTGGCGAATTTGGTCGCACGCCCGACAACGGCTTGCGAGGCGGCGGCAAATCTTATGGTCGCGATCACAACGCCGATGCAATGGCCATGTGGTTTGCAGGCGGCGGCACAAAAGCCGGTCACACGATCGGCGCAACGGACGAAGTTGGCGGGAAAGCCGTGGAGTGCGTTCATCACATACGCGATGTGCATGTCACGCTACTGCACTTGTTGGGTCTCAATGACAACCAACTGACGTACTACCATGCCGGCCGATTCAAACAGCTCAGCCAATTCGGCGGGCAAGTGATCGAAGAACTGATCGGCTGAGGCGCGTTGAATCGACAATCTCACCTATTTGCAGGAACTTCTTACGCCACGTTTAGGGGGCGGCGAATTCCCGCGGATAAATGGAGTCTTCTTCGGTAAACGCCATGTCCGACCATAGTTCTTGTAACGGACCAGCGTTCTTGAGTACGCTGGAGAGATAAGAAATCCTTGCATCGTGTTCATTCGTGCCCCAACTGATCGGCTCTGGAGCAATGCAGATCCCTTTGTGGTTACTGGTCCCGCTTCTTCTTTTGGTATCGGTCGTCGATGCTGACGCGCAAGGCGTACGCGGATTCGGCGCACCACGGGGTAAGTTGCCGTTGCGTGGGTTTGGCAATCCGACGGGTGAAGAGGAGCTGCGGCTGCTGTTTCCCGAGGCGGCAGCGGCTGTCGTTGGGGAGGACTGGGCCCAGGCTTACGGGCAGATTGGCAAGACCGACGGAAACGGAGACGGCAAAGTCACGCAGGAAGAATGGACAGCGTCAGAGTACCAGCGACCAAGTCAGTTCTATTACAACGACCTCAATCACGATGGTGTGATCACCGCCTACGAACAAACCGTCGGATTCGCCGCTTGGCGAAGACGGAACGAGCGGCGAGCCGATGCAAACACGTCAAGGGATCGCGCGGCCCGTCCAAAACCCGAGCGGGCACCATCCACTTCCGTCCTACAGTCAACGCCCGCAATCGATCCGCAACTCGAAGCACGGCGTCGACAAGCATCCGACTTGGCGACTGTTGTGTTACGGTCCTACGACATCAACGAAAGTGGCGCTGTCGAACGAAACGAGTTTAGAAGTCAGACGTCCCAGTTTGGAAACCTATCGAGCGCGGATGCCAATCGCGATGGGGAAGTCGACAGCGAGGAATTGTCAGTGTGGCTGTTGAACCGTCTTCCTCCCTTGCCATCCGCTCAGCTTGCCCTCGAGTTTCAGTCTCGCGATACGGATCAAGATGGCCAAATTAGCCTGCGCGAATACGCGCCCGGCTTTAATGCGAACTCCGTTGTGGAATTCAATCGTTGGGATCGCAACGGTGATGGACTCGTGACGTCGGCGGAAAGCCGCAACCGACCGGCGGCGATCGCGGTGGAATATCCGAGCAACGAACCGCAGGTGCTGAAGCCAAACGCGACCATCGTCTCTCGAATGTGGATCGAGGACGACACACCGATCGATGCATTGACCGTGTACGTCTCGATCTCCAAAGAGAGCGATGCTTACACGGAAGTGCATTTGATATCGCCTAGCAGCCAACGCATAACTCTCTACGAAGGCGGGGCGTCGTCCGTACCATGGGGCGGCGGTCTGGTATTGAAAGACGTCACGTTCACTGATCAGGCGCCCGTCATCAAACAACCCTTACGCTCGCCGCCGAGTGTAAGGGAGGTGGCACCGCCCGGCGTCGGCAACGAGAAGATGCTGAGCCTGACTGATTTGCAAGGGAGTCGTACGCGCGGCGCATGGCGGTTGGTCGTAGGCAATCAGAATGACCGAGCCGGAATACTGTTGCAGTGGTCGCTGCGAGTTGCTCCCGGCAAGGAGTCGCCCAAGTGAAAGTTAAGATCACGCGAGGATCTACAATCGCGTTGCTGAGCATGGCCTGTGCTTTCGCCGAATCGCGAGAACCAGACTTTCCTACACTCGACAAAGTCGGCAATAGCAACGGCTACCTGGAACCGAGCGAGATTCCCGCCGAATACTCGACGATCATTGCACGTTACGCATCGCTCGCGGGGCTAGACATGTCGAAACCGATGCTACTTGGTCGACTCGGCGACGGTCGCCTTGAATACTTCCGGATGCTTGACCGCAGCGACGAGCCAGGCAGTGTCTGGAATCGAACTGCCGATGAGCAAGGCTTTGGGAGAATTGAGGGCACGTCCGGCATTCGACAATTCGGACCGGCAGGGCAAATGGTTGGCCAGTACACGAGCACGAACCGAGGTCGCACTCGCGCCACATTCCGAAGCTACGATGTGAATCGCGATGGGCTGCTGAGCCGCGAGGAGGTCGGAGACGCGAACCAAAAAACGGCACTCTATGAGTGGTTTACTGCAGATCACGACAGAAACAACCTTCTGACTTTCACTGAACTGGCGGATTATTATGCCGCCGACGGACTGCGTCGGAAGATGTCGAGAGACCGCCAGGAATCGACATGGAATATCGACAGCGTGAAAGTCACGAGGAGGCATCGCCAGCACGCACAGTATCAGATGGGCCAGTTCGACAAAAATAAGAACGGCACGATCGATCGCAATGAAGTGCCGGACGAGTGGAGAAGAGGTAACGGTTTGAGTTGGGCGGACGCCAATGGCGATGGTCAGATAACTACCTTGGAGATGCAGGTGGGTTCCGTCCGCTTCTTAGGCGAGCACGAACTGGCGGCAAAGCGTAAAGAGAATCCAGACTCGAGAACATCCGACAACCTGACTGCCGACATATTTCGGCGCTATGACAAGAACGGAGACAAAGCACTTGATCGTATTGAACGAGCGGCGATTCGGGGCGACTTGTCGGCTGCGGATATAAACAACAATGGGCTGGTTCTGCGGGACGAACTCAGTCGCTGGCTGTTGGCCACGCTTACTTCCCAGCCCAGCTCGAATTTGCCCGACGGCTTGCCCGTTTGGTTCGTCGAGTCGGATATCGATCTCGACGGACAGGTACTGCTGTCTGAGTTTCTGCAATCACGTTCTGCTGCCACGGCTACCAGCGAGTTTGAACGATACGATCACAACTCGGATGGCATCGTTACGGCTGACGAAAGTGTTTCACGAACGGCTGGCGGCAAGAAGCGATACTCCGGTGGGAGTTCGCGAGTGTTTGAAGCAGGCAAAGAAACGCATGCGGAATTATTCATTGACGACGATGTCATGATTGCTGACATTGATGTGCAAGTTTCCATAACCAAGAACGGACACGATGATATCGAGCTGCTGCTAATCAGCCCGGATCACATTATGGTGACTCTGTACTTCTCAGGCCGCTCCAAAGCTTGGGGTGGCGGACGTTTGTTTGAGGACACCATTATCGACGACGAAGCCCCAGAGATCCGCCAGCGATTGCCGCTACCTCCGGCTCATCGATCCTTCCGACCGCAGAGCATGAACAACAAGAATATGGCAAGCCTGAGTGCCTTGTATGGCAAACCCGCGAGTGGCACATGGCGTCTTGTTATCCGCAACAAGAGCCGCGTCGCCGGGCTGCTCGAGGGGTGGGCTTTGCTCGTAAAACCGGCACAATCGGTCGAACCCAACTGAGCCGGTTGGTGTCATTGGACCAAAGTAGTGGTGGCTTCCAGCCGCCGATTGTACGGTGTTGCTTCTGGAAGCCGCCACTGCAAATACAACTTGCTCCGAGTGTAACGCTCTCTAGTTATAATGATTTAGGAGTGACCGCAGACGGAGTTGCAAGCGAGATTCTCCTTCAGCCTCAGGTAAGATCCATGCCGACCGTCGGCCAATTACGACTATCGCTTCGATCGGCAACTCTTTGCGCCTGTATGGCCGGAGTGTCGATGTGGGGAACGTTGGCGCATTCCCAAGAATCGCCCGACAGTAAACTAGGCAACTCGCCTGTCGTGGCAACACTTCCCAAGTTGCAATTCAACTTCGAGCGTCAACCGTGGCGGGGTGTTCTCGATTGGTTGGCAGACGAAGCCGATCTCGCCTTGCACGTTGGTGATCTTCCGACCGGCTCGTTTACCTATGCGGATTCACGTTCTTATACGCCGAACGAAGCGATCCACCGCATCAACTTGTTTCTCATTCCGCAGCGATACGCGCTCGTCCGTAGCGGCAAGCTATTGTCCGTCGTCAACTTGGACGACAGCAACAGTGTGCGGCAACTCGATGCGATGGCGGAAACCGTCGACGCAACTTCATTGAATAAATTGGAAAGCCATCATCTCGTCAAATGCCTGTTCGCTCTTGGCAATATAGCGCCCGAGCAGGCTCTCGAAGAGCTGAACGGATTAATGCTGATCCGCGAACCGGTCGTGCTACAGAACACGAATCAGTTACTCGTTACAGACACCGCCGGCAAGTTGCTGATGGTTCAAAGGCTTCTGACCGGAATTGCCGATCCAGACGCGGCAGTCGGTCCCGTGAAGTACTTTCCGCTTGAGACACTCGATGGCGAGCGTGTGCTTACGCAGATCAGGCCGCATGTCGGCCTCGATCCGCTCGCCATGACAGGTGCCGATATCAGTTTGTCGATCGATCCGGAAGGCGGTCAGCTACTGGCAAGTGGTTCGCAGGAGAATCTGGACGCCGTGGCGAGCGTGATGAAAACGCTACTGGCAAGTTCTGAACTTCCGGTCGTTCAGAAGGAATTCGAATTTCGTACCCACGCTGTGGGAGAAGCCGATATGCAAACTGTCGTGAACATTTTGCAGACGCTTCTGGCCGATCAAGACGTGCGAATGGCATCCGACATAAAGTCGAATCAGATCGCGATCTTGGGCGAGCCGGAAGTTCATGACTTGATCACGAAGACAATCGCTGATCTCGCCAGCAACGCCAATAAAGTGGAATTCAAAGCGATCACCGTTCCCGTCGATCCACTTTATGCCGTGATGGTATTGAATGAGATGTTTGTTCAGCCGGAGCCAGTTGGCCGGCTAGCCGACGCCGCCGCACCAAGCGATGATGATCCCAAAATCAGTGCCGATCCATTCTCTGGCCGTATCTTCGTCCGAGCGAAAGCCTCGCAGATCGCCGAGATCGAACGAGCTGTTGAACAGTTGGGCCAGCCCGAGCTGACTCAAGATCCGAAGCTGCGTTTGTTACCCTATCGTGGAGAGCGCGCGCGGCAACTGCTCGAATCCGCGAAGGAGTTCTGGCCGCATTCCGATGAGCTAAGAATACTGCCTTCAACCGATGCAACGAATCCTCTGCCACTCGAACGCGAAGTGAACCCCGAACCGCCAACGAAGCAAAACAATTCAACAGCTCCCACGACGAACTACCGACTCTCGCAATCGCGCAACGACAAGACGACTTTCGTGCGAGCTTTGCAGAATGCGACGCCGGCGAAAGATTCCGTTGGCGTCAACGATGGCGAACCAACTTCGGCGAAGATTCGCATTCAACTAACTCCGCGTGGAATTCTCGTACATTCCGACGACCCAGATGCGATCAAGCGATTCGAAGAACACGTGCAACTGATTGCCGGACCTGACGAATCGGCTCAACGATTGGCGATCTTCTATCTCAAGCACGCAACGTCCGATGAAGCGAATCGACTGCTGCAGCGGTTGTTGGACGCAGAGGAATTCGCGACGCCTGTTTCGCGGGCGCTAAGTGGCGGCAGTTTCCTTGGCAGCTTCGCCGGTGTCGTGGGAGCCGACAGCATTGCTCGGATGTGGACGGTCGGTACGGCAGCGATCGTCCCCGACAAACGGCTCAATCGATTGTTCGTCTACGGAACTGTCGCGGATCTGACGAGTATCGAGAAGCACTTGGAAGTCATCGACCGCGAGGACAGCATCGCTAGAGTAGCAACGTACGGAACTCCTCGCGTCGTCCAGCTGAACTACGCCAAGGCAGAATCCGTTGCCGCAGTGATCCGAGACGCGTATGCGGGTCGAATCGCAGCGACGTCGCAGCAAAGGCAACAAGCGGCGCAACAGTCTCAACGACAGCAACCTAATTCGCAGCCCAATCAACGACAGCCACAGGATGGGCAAGATCGTGGCCAGCCCACAAACCAAAACGCACCAACATCGAATCGCAGCCAACCGGCGCAAGGCACCAGCGAGCAACCGAAGCTGACCGTTGCGGCAGATGTACAAAGCAACTCGTTGGTCATTACGGCTCCCGACCAATTGGCGAAAGAAGTCGAAGCACTCGCTCGCGTCCTCGACGAACAAGGTGCCCAAGCAACGCATGTGATTACGCTGAGCGAATCGAGCCCCCAGCACGTGCAAGAGACTCTGCGACGCCTGCTCGACGCTCAAAGTCGTACAAGATCGTCGCCAGCACCTGCGACGAGCGGCAACAATCGATCGCGGTAGACACCGACGTATCGCCAGGCGGATTCTAACCCGAAGTTGCCGTCGACTCTAGGTCGGATGGTCGTAAACGTTGGCCGCGCAGATGTTACACTTGTGGAGTTGCAAACTGCCTCCGTGAATGGACCGACAAGATCGATCTTCCCGGCATCGTCTCGACTAACTTCACTCGCAGACGTTTTTTTCACATGGGTGCGTACGGTGCGTTGGCGTCGGCTTTGAATAAGTCGCAACTCCTCCACGCTGCGATGGCTGGCACACCAAGTCCCATTCGCTCTTGCATCTTCCTGATGCATTATGGCGGGCCCAGCCATCTCGATACGTGGGATATGAAGGTCGAAGCGCCCGCCGAGATTCATGGCGAGTATCAGCCGATTGCGACCAATGTTCCTGGGCGCGTCGTCTGTGAGCATCTGCCGATGATGTCACGACTGGTCGACAAAGTCGCCGTGATTCGCTCAATGCACCACGCGATGAGTAACCACAACTCGGCGATGTACGAAGCCCTGATCGGGAGATCGCCGTCCGGTGACAAGGAGTTGCTGGGTGTGGACTGCTTCAGATTACGAGCGATCCGAACCACCCGGATTTTCGCGTCCGAGAACTTACTTTGCCCGCCGAGGTGAGCGGCAGTCGACTGTCCGCACGACGCGATCTGCTGGAGGGATTCAACACGGTGAGCGAGCGACATGACGGCTCGCTCGAATCGTATCGGCAGCGAGCGTTTGATCTGTTGCAAAATGCAAACTTTAAGCAAGCGTTCCACTTGGCGAGTGAGCGCTCGGAAGTTCGCCAACGCTACGGACGCCACAAGCTGGGTCAAAGTCTGTTGCTGGCACGGCGACTAGTCGAAGCGGGTGTGCGATTCGTCAACGTCAACGACCGAGCAGCCAACAGTCAGAATACGAATTCGGATAGCCACGAGACAATCTTTCCGCGTCACAAGGAACTGCTGGCACCGGCCGATCAGGGCTTCTCCGCGTTGGTCGAGGATCTCGATCAGCGTGGCTTGCTTAATTCAACTTTGGTTGTCGCGATGGGCGAATTCGGCGGCACGCCGAAGATCAACGGAAATGCCGGCCGCGATCATTGGCCACAGTGCTACCATGTGTTGCTGGCTGGTGGTGGCGTGAGTGGCGGAATGACCTTCGGGTCGAGTGACTCGATCGGCGCTTACCCAGATACCGATCCGGTCACGCCTGGCGATGTCGCTGCGACGATTTTCTGGCGTTTCGGCGTCGACCACTCGCAAGAGATTCACGACAGCTTTGGGCGACTGTTTCGATTGGCCGATGGGCAACCGATTCGGGCAATGTTTTCTTGACGGGCCGCGAGGCTCATGCTCTTGCCGTGAATTCCGGGAAAGGCGTTCCTGATTGAAGATCGGAATGAGACGACCAGCGAAGTCGCGGAAATCGAGCTGACTGCGAGTCGTGTGGTCGCACAATTGGTTGTGTGATAATCTCTGATTTCAACTGTTTAAGGCGTGTTCTTTTCCGAGATGGCAATTCGGAATTACGGTTACGCGTGAATGACGCCACACAGGTCGCAACGAACTTCGCTTGACGCCTTCGGTTGCGCCCACCGGCGAGCGCTAGCCAATTGCGACGACAACCAACGCGGAATTGACCGACGCGCGCAGGGATTTCCAATATCTTGAATTCGGTGTAGGCATCCTGGGCACAAAATGACTCCGCCAAGCAGATTGAGTCTACATCCGGTGCGCCTCCGTTGCGGCGGTATGGCGGGATCGTCAATGGATCCTTCGCGCGGCAAGAACATACGCTCGACATGACCTGGCACGGGCCCTATATGTGGCTGATTTGCACTGCTCTTCATTGCGGAGTATTGATACTCGCGTCACTGCCTGAGAAATTCCTCCAATTCGGGAGAAAGCAGATCAAGTCGGTCCAACGCTTGCAGCGCAGCGAGCTGAGCCAATCGTGATTTGTCTTCGCTCGCCATCGTCTCCAGCCTTTCTCTGACAACGGAACCCACCCCGCCTGACTTTCCTAACGAGATAGCGGCCTGGGCTCGCATCTCCGGGTCACTCGAACCGAGTGCATGGAGCAAACCGTCCACAGCCTCCGCTCGAGGAGGCCCAATTTGTTCGTCATAGTCGCTCAATCGCTGCTTGAATTCATTGGCAGTTAACGGTGCCGGCTCGCTTGTTCCCATGCAGCCAGCGATACAGATAGTAAGAACGGAAACCACGGCAGTTGCGTGCGACGGCAAGACCATTACGATTGGACGGTTCGTGAACAGGAAGCGAGCAGCTAAGCCGGTGAGACCAATGGTCAATCCAAGAAGTACGGCACCGCTTGAGAACGAGGTGCTGAGCCACGGTTCCCGAAAAAGTTGCATCGACGCAGCAATCTCGATCGCCGTCCATGTTATGACCGCTCCGCTGACGCTATAGCGAAATGCTCTTGCAGCGCTTGGCTGGAGCGCTGTCCGCCATATCATGTAGGGCGTTGCCACGATGATCGCCCACAAGACCAACAGCAATCCGATGCCACCGATTCTCCCAGCGAGCGGGTCGGCAAGCCAAAGCACGCCGACATAGCAAAACCACACCGTCATGAAGAATTGTATTGCGGTTCTCGCGGCGTAGTTCTCGACCCGGCCGCTGGGTGATGGACCGAGTACGTTCGGCAGCCGCCTGCGAA
>JACKQG010003593.1_pt1 | contig 18835 bp, 18 predicted proteins | sample 8237621 | NCBI WGS metagenome assembly JACKQG01 (sample SAMN15677084, study PRJNA649215) | marine metagenome | biome: marine; feature: Black Sea; material: saline water; isolation source: suspended particulate matter (SPM) from the Black Sea western gyre | collected 2013-06-09/2013-06-10 | depth... | reverse complement strand
TCTCCTCACTGAATCCCAGGTCCAGCATTCTGTCTGCCTCGTCAAAAACCAGAAATTCGATATGGGCAAGATTCAGGCTGCTATGGCTGGCAAGATCCAGAAGACGGCCCGGTGTGGCCACAAGAATATCAATGCCGCGTCTCAGTCGATCGATCTGGGGTTTGACAGTAACCCCGCCATAAACCACTGTGCATCGCATGGACACTTTCCTTGCATAGGCTTTGATACTGTCCCCCACCTGAAGCGCAAGTTCCCGCGTTGGTGTCAGGACAAGGGCCCTGGGATGTCGTCTGTTGCAATCCTGCCAGCTCAGGATTTCAATCAGGGGGAGTGCAAATGCGTCTGTTTTTCCTGTTCCTGTCTGGGCACGGGCAAGAATGTCCCGTCCGCCGAGAATAGCCGGAATGACCCTGGTCTGAATGGGGGTGGGGGTACTATAGCCCTTGGACTTAACAGCTTTAAGCAGTTCGACCCTAAGGCCAAGTTTATCAAATGACATAAAATATCCTTTTAAAACTATGAATTAATGTTCGTCATTCACCCGGACAACTAATTTCATAAAATTTTGACCTTCTAACATGCCGATAAACTCTTTTGGCGCACGTTCTAATTTTGCAACCAGATGCTCCCGGTATTTTATCTGTCCTGTGTCAAGCCATTGAGACATATCTTTTGCAAATTCATCATACCGGTGGCCATAATCATCAAAAATAATGAACCCCTGAACCTTGATTCGTTTAATTTGCCTATTTGTCCTACAGTAGCACCCACCGGTCCAGTGGCAGCAGCAACAACAAGGGTCTCTCCCTGTTTTGGCCGGCCAATATCCAATAAACCCATATAGGCAGTAAAACCCGGCATGCCCAATATCCCCAATGCATGGGAGGGATTTTTGGGGTTTGTCCCTAATCGGGTCAGGCCGGAACCATCAGAAAGAGCATAGTCCTGCCAGCCGCTATAGGCAAGAACCCACTCTCCCTCTTTGTAATCGAGGTGTCGGGATGCTTCAATCCGTCGGTTTATTTTTTTAATTTTTTCCAAAATATGTCCTCTTCATGTGTGCAGCGTCAAATGCTGATGTTTAAAAAGATGATGCTGATAACAATAACCCCTAGATCAAATAATTCAAGATGGCACCGGATTATTCAGACCTTTAACCGGGAATGGAATTTTTCCGGGTGACCTTATGGAAAAGCTTGCCAAGCAAGATTTCAATTCTTGCCCGTGCCTTTTCCCTGATATCCTTTTTTTATCTTTGCCTTGTAAAATAACCCTTTGACAGCAATTTATCACCCTTTTAAGTGGTGTTTTACCTACCGTCAACTATAGGGAAACCGATTAAGTCGCCGGTCAAGAAATGCCTTGCGCAAAAAGCTTATTCCCAGAAATGTCAGGATAACACTGCCTAGGATATCAATCCCTGCCACAAAGCCTAACAGACAGAAGACCGCAATCCCGGCTCCCAGGCTGACCCTGTTTACTGTCGTTAAAAACCCGCGGCCCAGTGCCGTGTATCTGTCCGGTGACGCCAGGACCTCTTCGCTGTCCTGAACAGCCTGTGTCTGTGCTTTATCCGGGAGCATGTGCACGGCCAGAAAACTTAACAGAAAGGCCAGGGAACCGATACATATCAAAAGAGCAATGGACATGTGATCTGTAGGGCTTGCCGGGATATTGAGCAAATTGTCTTGGAACGATCTGAATATGGTGAACCGCATCCCGTTTTCATACAACCATGCACCGCTGGCATAGGAAAATGAATAGGCCAGGTTGGCAACGGACATGAATCCGGCAAAGAGTGATCCTGCAGCAGCAACGGGAATGACGGCACCCACCAGGCTGAAAGTGGACATCCGTATCAGAGATATGAGAATGCCCGATAAAAAATTATACCCTGCAAAATACACCCACCGAACAGTCCCGTGGTTCCAGGGAACCCAGGTTGAGAAGGTATGGGTGACTCTTGAAAACCAGGGTTCCACCATCAGGTACTGGGTCAGATTAACACAGATGCTCAACAGGATGAAGATCTTAAATAGTGATCGAAATCCCAATTTGTCCTGCCATTTGATCCCAAACCAGGCAAAGACCAGCACACCGATAAAATACCCGAAATAAGCCACACCGTCAGCATACCCGATCTGGGTCTGGGTGAATTTGATTTCAGTGATCAGATAATTCGTCCAGAGCGCTCCCATGGCCGGCTGAAAATGGAATAAAAAATAAAACAGGATAATCCAGAGCACAGGACCGGTATTCAGCCCTTTCCAGAAATTTGTAACAGATTCCCTCAAGGGGATTGGCACAGCCGTATCCTTTGGCAGCCGGAGGACTACCACCAGAACGACTGCCGGAACCACGGCCAAAGATATTAACAGGACACGAATATTAACATTGTCCGCAATCCAGCCGCCTGAAAATGCGGCAATTATGCTGGTCCCGTATATTGCACCCCAGCAGATGGCCTGGTTGATTCCAACGGTTACAGCCCTTGATTTGCCACGGGTCTTTGACTCTTCATCCCCCGTTATGATGGTGGCCCGGTCCACGGCCACGTCAGTGCCGGCAAACACCACTGACAGGGCAAACATCATCCAGAAAAAAATAAGAGCAGAGGTATCCACAAAGGGAATCAGAAGATACAGCGCTACACCTGAAAGCAGCAGAAAAATTAAAACAATTCTTGTTTTTCCATAGGCATCCATGAAAAAGCCGATAATAGGCTTAAAGCTCCATGCCAGGTAGGATTTTGAGAAAAATCCCTGGGTGGCCGCCTCTGTCATTCCATAGGTGAAATGGAAATGCCGGAAAAACGAATGATAGGTAATTCCCTGAAAAGGGTTTGCCAGTCCCTGGAGAAAATATTCCATGGCAAACAACACCTTTACCGGGTTCAACCCCATGATGGTTTTCTTTTTCATGCGTGCAACTTAATCTTTTCCCACATACATACCCTCATAATCAAGGGTTGAAAGCGGAGTGCCAGGGGATTGAAACCTGCAGCTGACCACCTCACCTACAAAAAGCGTATGGTTTCCCAAAGGATGTTGTTCTTTTACCTCTAATTCAAAGCTTGCAATACACGCATCTATAATTGGTACCCCGGTTTTCCCGTACTTCCATGAAATTCCGTCAAATTTTTTTAGGGGATCAGGTCCTTTGAACCGCTTCAGCAGTTCTTTTTGGGAGCGGTGTATAACGTGCAGGGCAAACACCCCGCTGCTGTCGATCAGGGCGTGAGAATACCGGTTGGGGTGGATTGCCACCACTATCAGGGGCGGGTCATGGGAGATCTGGGTAACCCATGAAGCGATCATCCCGTTAATGGTATCTTCAAACCTTGTGGTTAAAACATAAATGCCGCAGATCATTTGTCCCAATGCAGTTAACCATTTTTTTTCCATTTCATGCTCCCAAAATATTCATTCATCATGAATGAAATACCGCTTTGATATTTCTGATGACCGGGTGTATGGCCGGTCGTGTGGATGCATTGATCAGGGCCAGTCCCTGGTCGTTGTGTGGTGATCATAAAAAATGAGCCACTGCTGTAGCCAGCACGATACACCTTATCAATAAGTTGTTTTATGAATAATCGAATAATAAATTTGTGATTTACAGTCAAGCAGGAAAAACTGCTGCCCAATTTGCGTGACCCATGGTTTCGAGAATTCAACTGCCCCCATGCCTTGGTTGGCACAACAAATTATGAACGAGTGATGATATATGTGGGAGGCCAAACTGATGCTTTTTTCTCACGGCTCAAAACTCATATATCACTACTTTTATATAAAAATACAATGATAGTGTTTACAGAAATTTGAAATTCAGGTTAAACTGGGGATCAAAAACAGGCAGACCAATATTCGATCGTTTCTGTTATCGATGGCATAAATTAAGGATTAAGCAGATATGGGGCAAATTTATTCATTGGCCATTATCGGTTGCGGCCTGACCGGCACGTCCATGCTGTGTCAATTTATTGGAATGGTTAAAAATAAGATTACCGGGAATAATCCGGTCCTGGCAAACATCAAAATTATCATTTTTGAAAAAAATTCACACATGGGTCCGGGTCTTCCGTATGAAGGAAAAAACATCTTTCCGTTTCATATCAGCAATATGCCGGCCCAAGATATGAGTATTTTTGCAGACCGCCCCAATGATTTGTTAGACTGGTTTTTCAATCAAAAGACCAATCTTGAAGAGATGTATCCAGAATTGATACCTTTTTTACCGGCGGATCGCTTTAACCGTTCAAACAACTTGTATCTTCCTCGCATGGTGATGGGGGAATACCTTCGCAGCCGGTTTGATGATGCCCTTGAAACGGCTGCCCAGATCGGTATTCAGGTGGTTATTCAGAACCGGTGCACCGTCATTGATATAAAGGAGAATGAGGATCAATTCATCGTTATTACGTCTGATCAATTCGAAAACGGCATTAAAAAAAGCGTGTCTGAGCGGGTGCTGCTGGCGACGGGTCACTGGTTCGGCACCAGTACACACCCAGGGTATTTTTCGTCTCCGTGGCCTGCAGCACAACTGTTGGAGCAGATACCCATGGGTGCAAATGTAGCGGTCCTGGGAACCAGTTTAAGCGCTATTGATACAGCTTTGACACTGTTCTCAGAAGGGGATTTTTCAAGGAATGATCAAGGTATTCTCACCTATTCGCCAGCCAAAAACACAAGGCAGGTCACCCTGTTTTCAAGAAAGGGGTTCCTGCCAAAAGTAAGGGGTGCCATCGGAACCCATCAAAATCATTATTTTTCAGTTTCGCGGCTCAATCGTTTGGTGAATCAGCAAAAAGGTTGTCTGAGGCTGGAAGACCTTTTTTATCTGTTGAAAAAGGAGATCGAGACGGCCTATGATACATCAATAGATTGGAAAGCGATTTTAAGTCCGCAAAATGACCCCGTTTCAATTTTGAGAAAAGATATCCGGCAGGCGCAACAAGGGGATAACCCTGAGGGTGATATCCTGTGGCAGACCATATTATCCAATGACATATCATTCATGAAACAGGCCTATTTAAATTTGAGACCCTCCCACCGGTACTGGTTTGAAACCGATTTTAAATCTGCTTTCATGTCCCATGCTGCCGGTATCCCCCTTATAAATGCAGAAAAGATTCTGGCGTTTATGGAATCCGGGGTGCTGAAACTTAAGAAACTGGGGGATTCATATCAATTGAAGCACCGTTCCGAATCTCACTGGTTTGAGATGTGTTTCCAGGATGATACTGGAAAACTGAACTGCGAAATATATTATTTTGTCGTGGATGCAAGGGGGCAATCGACTACTTATCAAAGCAATCCGTCAAAACTGGCTAAAAATCTTCTTGCATCAGGGTTGGTTCAAATCGAAACGCGGGTCCTGGATGAAAATGAAACGGGGAAATCTGCTTGGGAAAAGATGCCTCGGACAATTGAAACGGGCGGATTATGGATAGATCCGGACTCCTGCCGGGTTATGAAAAAAGGCAGGTTAAAAGACGTTTCAATTTCAAAAAATATGTTTGCAATCGGAATTATGAACAAAGGACAGGTCATTAATGCGAGTATGGCCCAGGAGTGCGCGGTCTCTGCCAATAAGGTTGCCGGTTATATTCTCAATGACCTGATGAAAATCAATTGAGATATGGATAAAAGAATTATAATTTTAAGATTCAATGTGAATGACAGGATGCAAAGATAGACCAGCCCTGTTGTCGGAACACTTCAACTTAAGGTGCCTCTCATAGGGCAGATGCTCACGCTGGAGAGGGCAATCCAAATGTCATTGATCGATTTGCTGAAAAAGGTCAGAAAGGCATCTGCCTGATACATGATCGCGCCTGGATTCTTTTGACGGGATCAGGTGTTTGGATTGAGGAGATCTTTGGACGGCATCCTGCGTAAATCTTTCATCAGTCTAAAAACAGCCAACTCCTTGGCTTTTGCTTCGACTTCAATGGTCAGATCCATGGAAAGCCAAATATCCGGGAAATCCTTTATATTGATATAATCATGGTGCTTTCGGATCTCTTTATCTTCCCATCCGTTTTTCGGGGAGGATATGTGAAACAAGGGTTCCCGGTCCCATGTACCAAGGCATTTGAGCGTTGCCGCTTCAACGGAAAAACAGTCTTTTAAACATCGATGGTGGTGCACATCATAAACCAGCGGGATATGCATGACCGAACAGATGGGCAGAAGATCTTCAGGTGAATAGCTTTTATCATCATTTTCAAGCGTCAGACGTTTCCTGACCTGTTCCGGAAGTATCTCAATCGTCTGTTTCAGGCGATTGATCGCACCGGCTTTGTCCCCATACACACCGCCGGCATGAATATTGATCACATCCGCATTGATCCATTCTGCCACCTGGGCCTGATATTTGAGATCTGCTATGGAACGGGCCACCACATCCGGATTTGGAGAGGACAGAATAATAAACTGATCCGGATGAAAGCTGGTGCGGATATTGTGTTCCCGGCAAAAGGTGCCGCATGCCTTGAATGTTTTGATGATGCGTTCTGAATCCGGCAGTTCCGAAATATCATAGCCGATATCTGGATGGGTTTTTAAAGGCAGGATCTGGCTGTTGATCCGGAATGCCCCGATATTGTTTCGTTGACAAAATGCCAATGCCTCAATTAAACTTTGCGCATTGGCCAAACAGACCTCAGACAAACGCTTCCGTTGTTCCTGATGCGAAAATCGTGAAAGATAGGCCGCGGTTGTTTTTCTGAATTTAATGGGTTGTGCCTTAAATATACAGCACAGGCCGAACCGGATCATTATTTACACCTTGTATGGCATCATGATTCATTTTTTGTATGCGGGATTCTTGAATGGTGATCTTCTGACTTTAATCATTTTCTGTATCAATTCTTGTTATCATCACCGACAAGAGGGCGTTCTTGGTCAAGTTCAAAAAATACAAGGAATCGATCCCCGTTCATTTTTATTTCCTTATTGTTCTTTGATTCCTGTACTACTTTTCATTATATATCCCTATTTCCATAAAATTTTTGACACTACCGTTCCGTATAACATGCTTCAATTTAAAAAAGGCCCCGCAGGTTAATGTGCGGGGCCGAACAATAAATTGTCAAAATTTTTATTGTTGAAATATGATACTCAACCGCCAACATTTCCAGGTTCAAGTTCTTTCCATGCCCTGTCAACACTGCTCCCAATGGTTCCAAAAAGATCATCCAGTTCATTTTTCATGGGTGACCAGTCAGAAGGACATTCATTCTCCAACTGGTCAACGCGCAACTGAGCTGTTGTTACTTCCTGGTCAAGTTGTCCTATTAACGGCAGGATTTTTTCTTTCTGAGCAGAACCATAAGTTTCAGCCACTTTTTTCATTGCCTCAAGTTTGACTTTCCAAGCGGTAACTTCTGCCAACATAGCTTTACAATAATCTTTTACTTCCATGAGATCTCTCCTTTTTTGAAGGTTATCATATCACTGGAAAATAAAGGTGTATTAAAATCCAGAGATGTACTTCATGCAACAGACCTATTCGTGAAGGCATCAATACTGAGGAAATCGAAATTGCCAGATCTTTATTGTACTATTTTTCAACCCGATTGATCGAACAACTTAAAAAGTTTATTTAAACCTGATCATATATTAAAAATATAAAAAATGCAAAAGAGAAACGGGAATATGGTTTGAATGCTAACCTTTTTTGGCCCTCACCTTGCCACCCGGATTTCAATAACATTCTGGAACTGGTTGACCATAAAATATCGGTCCACGGTTACACATACCAGCGAAGTGGTCGGCGCAGACGAAAACACTTTTAGATGGGGATGTTTTTTTAGATAAAGTTCCAGAAGCGGCTCTTTTTCATGACCTTCAAACGTTGCTGCGATGCCAGTGGCAGTAACCGATATGGCCTTGTAAATGTCAGCCGGCTGATTCATGCTGTTGTTTGCCAGAATGGCAACTTTGGGGTTGTGCTTGAGATTTTCATATTTTCGGGTGGTTGCGGGGGTTAAAAAAATGATCTGTTCAAGATTCGGTGTTGCTGTAAACGCAACCAGGCTTGCATAGGGCTGATCGTTTTCCTGGGTAGCCAAGACCGCAAGCGTTTGGGCCTTGAACAGGGCCTTTACTTGATCGAATGCTTGTTTTTCGCGGGTGTTCATTTTTTCTCCTTAAATGATAAAATGGTCTTTCAGGTTTATGAAATTTTAGGGGTAAATCTAACGGGGGACCCGGTAGGTTTCAAGCCGGCTGAGTCAACCATGCCGTTGAGCATCCGGGCAAAGACGTATTGATGAAAAGGATACAGAACATACCAGTATAGGATCCCGATAAGGCCCTTGGGTAAAAAACGGGATAACAGCACAATCTCGAACTGATCTTTTCCAGTGTCTGTGATGGAGATCTCCAGCAAGGCTTCCCCGGGTGTTTTCATTTCTGCCAGCAACAGCAGTTTTGAAGGGGGCTTAAGTTCCAGGACCCTCCAGAAATCTAGACTGTCTCCCACATTCAGTCGTTCTTTTGATCGTCTGCCCCGGGCCAGGCCCACCCCACCGGCTAAAATATCCAAGACGCCACGAATTTTCCATAATAGATCAGCTGCATAGTACCCGGTTTCCCCACCCAGTTTTACGACGGCTTTCCACATATCCGGGGCCGTTCCTTGGACGGTTGACCTGTATCCGCATTTCAGGACAGTGCCGCCTGAGTATTTGGAATCTCCGAACTGGGCCCATTCCGGATATTTGATTTCACCGGCATCGGTCCAGCAGGTATCCACCTGCTCTTGACGGATGCGGTCCAGCGCTCTTTGAATGGCTTCCCGGCAGGAGATCAATTTTTGCGGAATTATGTGGGTAATGTCATTTTCAGTGCAGATGGTCGGCAGACTCAACCCTTCCGTCAACGGCTGGGCAATGCTTGCCGGAACCGGAGTAACCAGATGAATCCACAGAGATGACAATCTGGGTGTCAACACAGGGACCTTGATCATTATGGGTGCCGGCAGTCCGGCTTCTTTGGTAAAAATACGGAACAGGTCACTATAGGCAACAACCTCCGGGCCGCCGACATCAAATGTTTTGCCCCGGGTTTCCAGGTGTTCCAGACACCCTTTCAGATATCCCAATACATTGGTAATGGCAATGGGCTGTGTGGGCATGCGGACCCACTTGGGTGTCACCATGATAGGCAGCCGTTCTGCAAGATACCTTAAAATTTCAAAGCTGGCACTGCCCGATCCCAGGATCATGGCTGCCCGCAGGACAGTGGCAGGAACAGGTCCGTTCAACAGGATCTGTCCCACTTCGTTTCTGGATAAAAGGTGTTTACTGATGTTTTTATGATGAATATCCCCAAGTCCTCCAAGATAGATCAGATGATCTGCATGGGCATCTGCTGCTGCCTGAACCATGTTTTCCGCACCGATTTGATCGGCATGCCGGTATTTTTTTTTCTGTGAAAGCATGGAATGAACCAGATAGTAAATCGTTCCGCATCCAGAGACGGCCTTCCGCAAAGACATTATGTCCATAATATCTCCTTTGACCAGCTCAACATTAGGGTCATTACTCCAGGGCCGGCCGGCCATTTTTTCGATGGATCGTCCCATTGTTCTTACACGGTAACCAGATGCCAGCAGCAATGGAATCAGTCGGCCGGCAACATATCCTGTGGCACCGGTCACCAGAACGGTTTTTTGATCTGTTATGGTCATATCCTTTCCTTTTTAAAAAGAAAAATCAGTTGAGAAAAAAAACCAGAACCCTATTGCATCAGATGTAAATATGGTAATAAAAAGATTGTGTATTCAAAAAAGAATCCGATAATAAACAGAATCTATATATGCAATGAGATGATGTCAATGCCATTTTTATGTTATATCATCAATCAAACAGGAGGACCATATGCTTACACCCGTTAAAATCGGTATCAGCTCATGTCTTTTAGGCAACAAGGTCCGCTATAATGGCGGCCACAGCCATGACCGCTTTCTCACTCAGACCCTTGGCCTTTTTATCGACTACATCCCTGTCTGCCCTGAAGTCGAGTGCGGTATGCCCACGCCAAGAGAAGCGGTCCGGCTGGTGGGACTGCCTGAAAATCCCAGGATTGTCACCCAGAAAACCGGCATTGACAAAACGGATCAGATGAACGAATGGATCAAAAGACGGTTAAGGTCCCTGGAAAAGGAGAATTTGTGCGGATTTATTTTCAGGAGCAAATCCCCCAGCAGCGGACTTTACCGGATCAAGGTCTATGGAGATGACGGCCAGATCCGTAAAACCGGCACCGGTTTTTTTGCCCGCGCTTTTATACGGGCATTTCCCCGGGTACCAGTGGAAGAAGCCGGGCGGCTGAATGATCCGCAACTCAGAGAATTATTCGTTGAGAGCATCTTCTCTTTTCAGCGATGGCGGGATCTGATCAATCAGAATAAGGCTCTTGGGGGTCTTGTGGATTTTCATACACGGAACAAATATTTGATTCTCTCCCACAGTCATGATCATTACCGCAAACTTGGGAAACTGGTTGCCCATGGAAAACAATTGCCGATTGATCGATTGTTTGATGAATATGAAGCCCTTCTTTTGGCTGCATTACGGTTGAAGGCAACTGTATCAAAAAACATTAATGTTCTCAAGCACATGATCGGTTTCTTTAAGCGAAACCTGTCTTCATTTGAAAAGGAAGAGCTGATAGACATTATTGCACAATATCGCTCGGGCTATGTGCCTCTCATCGTCCCGATAACCCTGATCAACCATTATGTGATGAAGTATGACCAGCCGTGGTTAAAGGTTCAGACATATTTGAACCCGCACCCGATTGAGTTGAAATTAAGAAATTATTTTTAATCCTTAAAATCCATATCCCCCTCACCAACATCCTCTGGAAAAACAGTTCCGGTTGCTGGAGGAATTCTGATAATGATATTCTTTGAAGGTGAAAATTTTGAATAAAAATTAAAAGGTTTTTTTCAAACCATTGTTAAAGACAAAGCCATACCCATTAAAAGAGGCGTTCCATTCTTTAATAAATTTACCATCTGTATAAGATGATACCACCTGATTCCAGAACACCAGAGCAGATTTGTTTTTTATACTCACTGCAACTTCCCAATTGCCGGGTAATTTTTCAAATAAATGCTCAGCCAATCTGCGACCATAACCTTTTTTTTCGTGATTTTTTTGAATGTAGAATTCGGCCACAGCAAGGCCTTTTGAATTGAACCGAAAGTGCTTATTGACCATGGCAAAGCCAATAATAGTGTCTGATTTTTTTAGAATGTAAATATACCGGTCATCGGCAATAGAATAGAGGTGTAAATTTTTCAGTGCGCTTTTACACCAGGACTCAACATCATTAATTAAAGAAAACTGACTCATATAATCCAGATACTCTCTAAAGATTGGTTTGATTTGGTTAATTGTTTGAATTCGGTTTATCATTATTTCTCAATCTGAATTATATCCAGATGTCATTGTCAGCTTTGAGGTCGCTGCAAGTTTCACCAGTGTTCACAACACCTAAAGGTTCTATTACGAGCATTTGACATTCTTCTTTTGAATATGGTTTGTGTTCAATGTTATTCCTCATATGAAAGCAAATCCATTCTGGCTGCTTCTTGCCTGATAGGTATTAAAGATTGGTATTCAGGAGAAAAGTACCAATTGTTTAGTGCTTCTAAATTAGGAAAACTGATAACAACAGTATCAATATGCTCATGGTTACCAGAAAGAACCGAACAAAGTTTGCCTCTGAGAATTAACTTTGCACCCCATGGTTCTAAGGTAGCAGGCACTTTATTACGATATTCAGTCCATTTTTCTTGATCTTTTATTGTAATGTGACCAATAAGGTATGCATTTTTCATCAGTATCCTTTCTGTATTTTTGAATTAAAGGCTAACAATACTTTTAGAACCAAAAAGATTTTATGTCCATAAAAAACCACGGGGCTAAAACCAAGGGCATGCCTTGGATACCATTATTAGTTTTTAAATTTAATCACATGTTTTTCAGTCCATTGAGTTTTTTTAACAGGACATCGTACTCATCTTCATACTCTAAAAGGTCCACCATAACGGGAGGTTTGGTGGAATGGGCAGGAAGACGTGCCTCTGTTTCACGGATAAGTATGTCAAGTTCTTCCAGGCGTTTTTTTATATCCTCGATCGTATCCGGCATATTAATAATTTACTCCTGCGGCTTTTACAAACTGTGCACTATGGGAATGACATGGTGTTACCCCATATACCATTTTACAGGACGGGCATTGGGATTCCATGTATGCCATTTGAAATTCAGCGTCACAATTTGTACATATAATTTTAAGTTCCTCACCAATAGGGCTTGTATTAAACCCCATGATTCTGATTTTATCCACAATTTGTTTTCCAGATTGAAATGAGTCGCTACAGTTGTCATGCATGATGTCTTCCTCCATTTTTTGTTAACCTTAATATAGAAAATAACAAAAATAGAAATATAATGAATTGATCTGAATCAAGAAAAATAAAAAAAATTTATCAAAGCACTGTTTTTTCTTCAGCTTCATAGTTGAATGGGAATACTCATCATATTTATTTTACTTTTCTGATAATATTTTTTATAAGATATTTATACTTTTAAGCCCGTGGTATTGATCGAACCCATAGCCCTGTACTTAATCACAAAGCAATAAACTAAAACGAAACCACTATCTCATTATATTTTTTTCTCCATTTTGCTGGATGTAATTCCAAATCAGGTTGTTTGTATCCAACGGCAAGCAACAACGGTACCCAAAAATTATCAGGAATCTTAAATTCTTTTTTAACGGCTTCATGGTCAAATCCATCCATGGGGTGTGTTTCAAGCCCCAAGCTCGTTGCGGCATACATCAGGCTCATTGCAAAAAAACCAGTATTCTTGGCAGCAAAGGCAAGATTGGCATCCGGGCTCCAGTTGTAAAGAGACTTTGTGGCATTGATAAACCATTCCCGCTGTTCCTTTTGCATTGTTCCTGTTTCAAGATTTTTTTTCCAGTTTTTTTTAAAAGTCGGGTGGTCTTCCTGCCATCCATTCATGTCCGCAAGAACAATCAGGACAACTGGAGCCTCAACAACCTTGGGTTGATCCCAAGCCAAGGCTTTTAACTTTTCCTTTTCCATAGGGGTCTTCAGTACCATGAGATTCCATGGCTGCAGATTAAAACTCGATGGTGTATTGCTTGCCATTTCAATCATTTTAACCAAAATATCTTCTGAAACATTTTTCTTTGGATCAAAGAAGTTTATAGAACGTCTTTTTTGTATAATGTCTTGAAAATTCATAAGTATCTCCTTAAATTTTTTAATTGTATGCCGGAATATCAATCAGTATTAAATCTGAACTATCAACTGTGGTAATCGAAAGCTTAGCTTCATTAGTGATTCTTACCTGATCATTCAGTATTGGTCGCTCTCATCAGTCGAGTATAAAGATTTAGAACTCTTGTTTCATGTTTCGGGGAATTAATTGGTCCCATAATCACCTCAACGTTTATTAGTGCCTTACTCCTTCGTTTCTATCATAAAAAACAAGAAAATTATGCAGCTATTTTCAAAAGATTTTCAGTAGATGCAGCTAATAACGCACTTAAAGCATTTGCCAATTTCATCCCTTTAATTGTCACCTGATATCTGTTTTGTCGAGGCAGTTTACGGATAATTCCGTGGACTCTGAGCAATTTCAGATGAATGTTAATCGACTGCAATTATTAATAGATTTTGATTAATCAACTTGTATCAATAGATATTCCGATTGTAAAGAAAGATTCAAATATTTGAAAAAAAGAAAAACTAAATTAAACAAGCCCCCATTAAATCACACGGGAAACAAAAATTAAGCGATATCCATTTTGAGATGGTGCTGACTATCTATTTATGTTGCCAGTCAACCCAGGGCTTGAAGGCGAGCCGCCACACATAGCATGAAAATTACCGATCCTTTTAAAGGATATTTTTGTTAGAACAAATAAGAGGGTTTACAGACTATGTTTAAAGAACCATATTAAACAACAGACATATAAATATGTAAAAATGTAAGGATCTTAAAACCCGTGAAAAAATACGTTTTCCCTTTTATTCTATTGTTCCTGCTTGTAACCATGTTTTCACTATTGCCTGGAAGGATTCCTTCAATATTTGCCAAGGACACAGGTGTGAAGGTTGTAATCCTTGGGGATTCAATTTCCGCAGGTCTTGGGGTGGAACCGGAACAGGCATTTCCTTTCCTGGTTCAAGACATGCTCAAACAAAAAGGGTTTGACGTTGTCAAAATTATCAACGGCAGCATCAGCGGTTCAACAACGGCAGGGGCGACTTCCAGGCTCAAGTGGTATCTGAAATCAAAACCTGATATCCTTGTCCTGGCATTGGGGGCCAATGACGGGCTTAGGGGTCTGTCAATCGACTTAATGACGCAAAACCTGGAAAAATCCATTATCCTTGCAAAAAAAAATGGCATAAAAGTGATCCTGGCCGGCATGAAGATTCCCCCCAATTATGGAGCGGAATATGCCAAAGCCTTTGAATCATCCTTTGTATCCCTTGCCCAAAAACATGACCTGCCTTTTATTGAGTTTCTATTAAAGGATGTGGCAGGAAAAGCTTTCTTGAACCAGGCAGATGGTATCCACCCAAATCCGGAAGGCCATAAAATTATTGCTACAACTGTATTTGACATTCTTCTGGAGCAGTTATGATACTTGAACTCAAAAATGTTTGTAAATCCTTTCACCAACCCCAATCCGGCATGATTGAGGTATTAAATAATGTCAATTTCAGTCTCGACATTGGTGAGACTAATGCCATAACCGGCCAGTCCGGCAGCGGGAAAACCACCTTGCTCTCTCTTATAGCAGGGTTGGATATCCCGGATTCAGGTAAGATACTCCTTCAAGGAGAGGATTTGTGCAGCATGAAAGAAAACAGGCTTTCCCGATACAGGGCAACTAAGATCGGGATTGTTTTCCAACGGTTTCACTTGATGCCACATTTGTCTGCCCGTGAAAACATCAGCCTGCCTTTGGAAATTCTCAAACACCAGCATATTACAGATAGGGTGGATGATATGCTGGCCAAGATCAATTTGAAGGATCGTCAACACCACTTACCCGGGCAGTTAAGTGGCGGAGAATGCCAGAGGGTAGCCATTGCCAGAGCCTTGATTATCAAACCGGCCTTGCTTTTAGCAGACGAACCCACTGGCAATCTGGATATCAAGACCGGTAAAAAAATCGCCAGACTCTTGTTCGATCTGGTTGAAAAAGAAAATAAAACCCTGATCCTGGTGACCCACAATCTGGATCTGGCCGATCAATGCCAGAAAATCAGGAAGCTTGACCGGGGCAGGCTGGTCTGATGCTCTGGATGCACATGGCCATAAGGGAGCTGATGAAAAACAGGGGTTTTGCTGTTTTTTTTATATTAAACCTGTCCCTGGGTCTTACCGGATTTATTGCCATTCACTCTTTTGGCAGGTCCTTGAATCACCACCTGGATGAGAATTTAAAGGAAATATTAACAGCGGACATGGTATTGTCCTCCAGCAGCCCCTTGACCTCGGAGGATTTGATGCTGGCAGACGAGGTGCTGGGGCCGGGCAAGACCCAAGCCCGGCTCATCAGATTTTATACCATGGTTAAGGGGGGGGGTAATGCCCGCCTGATAGGGGTGATGGCCATTGATGAACACTATCCCCTGTACGGCACCCTCTCTTTGGAGAACAGCCCCGGGAATTCAAAAAAAAAAGAGATCCAGGCGAGACCCGGCGTGTTCATGACCCGGGACACAGCATATGCCCTGGGCATCCGAAATAAAACAGATGAGAACACCCCTGTTATACTGGGCAATAAAACTTTTAGGGTAGAAGATTTTTTTACCGTAGATCCGGACAAATCTTTGACCGCAGTTGAGCTTGCACCTAAAATCTATATAGGGATTGATCAATTGGAAGGGACCGGTTTAATCCAGTTCGGCAGCCGGATAAGGTATTCTCACTATTACCGGTTCAGCCGGGACACGGATACGCCTGTGGTGACTGCAAAACTTCGCCAGAGCTTTTCTGAAAAATATCAGGGACAAAGCAGGATCAGTATTTATGACAGCAGGGATGTCAACCAGAGGCTGGGTCGTGTGACGGGATATTTTACCGGATATATGGGGCTGGTCAGCATTGTGGCCCTGTTCCTGGCCGGCATTGCCACGGCCTACCTGTTCCGGGGGTATCTGAACCTGAAACAGCAGGAGATGGCGATTTTAATGAGCATCGGAGCCAGGCCAATGGAAATCTACCTTTATATCAGCTTTCAACTCCTCATACTCGGCACCCTGGCCTCATGTCTCTCCGTTGTTATTTCCCTGTTCCTGGTTCCGGCATTTCCCATCCTCTTCCAGGGATTAATCCCCACAGGTATCCGGCTTACCACCGATCCTTCCACCATTGCTCTGGCAGTGGTCATGGGAATGGGCGGCAGCCTGATATTCTGCTGGCCTGTTTTTGTCCGTATCTTTGGGATAAAACCCCTGATGCTGCTGCGGGGAACCCAGATCATTGGGAAGAGAAATGGAAAGCGATTGCTGGGGCAGGTGGCAAGTTTTTTGCCAGGGCTGGCAGCTTTTTTTGGGATCTCGGTTGTGGTGGCCGGTTCTATCAGGAACGGGAGCATCTTTGTGGCCGGTTTTATCCTGGCCCTGGCTTTTTTGTCGGGTATGGGCTGGCTTATTTTTTCAGGTTGCAGAAGACTTTCCCATACCCGTCACCTGGTGGGAAGAATTGCCTTTAGGAATCTGTTTCGGAACAAATGGTCTTCTTTGTCCTGTTTTGTCACCATTGCCATGGGTGCATTCCTGATTTCCATAATCCCCCAGGTCCAGAAGGGATTGCAAAACGAAATCATGCGGCCGGAAGGTTTGAAAATTCCGGTTTTTTTCCTGGTGGATATTCAGGATGAACAAAAGATGCCGTTCATTGAATTTATCAAGCATCAGGATGCCTATCTTGCCAATATCTCCCCCATGGTTAGGGGACGGATTCTAACAGTTAACCAGCAGCCCTTTTATAGTGAAAATAAAGCGCCGGGATCCAAGACCGGGAACAGAAAGGCCGTTTCCCCACGGCAAGTCCGAGGCCGGCGAATGGAGTTCAATTTTTCTTATCGCGATCATCTGGATGTTTCGGAAAATATTTTTCAGGGAAGACCTCTGTCCAGTACCCCCTGGGATTTTGAGGCAACCACGCCCTTTGAGATCTCCGTTGAAAAATCATTTGCAGAACAATATGGCTTAGCGTTGGGAGATCTTATAGAATTTGAGATCCAGGGCATCCCCATGCAGGGACAAGTCAAGAACCTTCGTAAAGTCCGCTGGAACAGTTTTCAGCCCAATTTTTACCTGCTTTTTCAGAACGGCGTTTTGAATGATGCACCCAAAACATTTCTGGCTGCCATTTCCCACGTGTCGCGGGAAAACCGCCAGGACCTGAAAAATAAAATTGTAACTGCCTTCCCCAATGTTTCGGTCATTGATGTGACCCAGATGGCCGGAACCTTGCTGTCCATAACGGACAGGCTCTCCCTGTCCATTCGGTTTATGGCCTGGCTCTCCATTGCTGCCGGGCTTGTTTCTATTTTTTCCATTGCCCGTCACGAGGCCTGGAAAAATGAAAATCAGGTCAACCTTTTAAAGGTTCTGGGTGCAGATTTTAAATTAATCCAGGCCATTACCTTGCTGGAGTATGGATTTATCGGGTTTACCTCGGCCCTGTTTGCCATCCTGTTGAGTTTTGGATTTTCACGAACGATTTCCTGGTATTTTTTTGACAGCCTCTGGCAGTTTGATTTGAAGATTTCCCTTGGGATCCTTTTTTTGACTCCTTGTATCTGTATGGGAACAGCCCTTACAGCATCCCGGAAAATTATGAAAACAAAGCCGGTCAAGCTTCTGGCAACTGCCTGAAAAAAATTCTGATTGTTTTTTTATTCCGGCAATTTACCCTTCAATAAATCCCCTAATCCGGCAAAAGGGTTAACGCCACCGCCATTTTCCGAGGAATTGCCAGGTGCCTCGTGGTCATAGGCATCGGCAACCTGGTCCCGGGAGTGTTCATTGTCGTGGCAGTAAATGCACAAAAGCTCCCAGTTGCTGCCGTCCGGAGGATTATTGTCATGATTGTGGTCTTTATGGTGTACTGTTAGCTCGCGCAGACGTTTGCCTTCGAACTCTCGACCACAATGTCCGCAGATCCAGGGGAAAAGCTTGAGAGCCCTTTCCCGATAAGTATTTTCACGATCTTTCTTGAAGCGGAGCGCCTCTGCAACAGTCAGGTTGGCTGTTTTGCTGTCCTTAGAAGTCATATGAGCCCTTTTTTGAAATTTTAATTAATACTTGCGTTTTGCATATTATGGTTGCTATTTTGTTGATCAAAATTTTCCTTTTAAAAAGCAATCTTGTTTTGTATCCTTTTTTCAGGGAAAAACTAAGGACTCCTGACAGCATAGGAGACACAAATGAAAAAAAAAGTCAATATTTCCGAAAATTGGGTTAATAGTTTGATTCAGGATTTTATCGCAAGCTCACCCCTCAATACCCTGCAAAATGAAAATAATGATCCAGCATGGGACCTGGCGCTGGTGGGGTTTTCCTCTGGTGCAGATCAGATATGGCAGCAGTACAAAGAGTATGTTGGCGCTTTCCATTGGACTCCCTGGGAGGTATTCAATCAGCATAGTTCTGAAGAAATTGTCACAGCGGACCAGTTGACGGTAATCTCATGGATTTTACCTCAACGAAAACAGGTCCGCAAAACCAACCGACTGGCCAAAAC
>JACKQG010003592.1_pt1 | contig 18842 bp, 16 predicted proteins | sample 8237621 | NCBI WGS metagenome assembly JACKQG01 (sample SAMN15677084, study PRJNA649215) | marine metagenome | biome: marine; feature: Black Sea; material: saline water; isolation source: suspended particulate matter (SPM) from the Black Sea western gyre | collected 2013-06-09/2013-06-10 | depth... | reverse complement strand
ATGCTTCTGGCCCAGGGCCTTGGTGATACTATCCGGGTCTCATTGACAAGGGATCCCGTTGAAGAAATCAGGACAGGGTTTGAGATCTTAAGGGCTTTAGGGATCAGAAGCAGGGGGCCGGAACTTATTTCCTGTCCCACGTGCGGGCGGTGTAAGATAGATCTTTTTAAAATTGCGGAGAAAGTAGAAAAAGCTTTACTTGAACATCCTTCCCAGATTAAAGTTGCTATTATGGGATGCATTGTAAACGGTCCTGGTGAAGCAAAGGAAGCAGATATAGGTATTGCAGGTGGTGATGGCATGGGGATTTTATTTAAAAAAGGAAAAGTGATCCGGAAAATAAACCAGGATCAACTTGTGGACCAATTGCTGGGCGAAATTGATAATATGACAAAGACTTCGGAGGAATTGAATGGCAAAAAAGGATAAAGCAGCGATCTCACCAACCCGGGAACAAGACTATGCTGCGTGGTATCAGGAAGTGGTTAAAGCATCAGACATGGCTGAAAATTCACCTGTCAGGGGATGCATGGTGATAAAACCCTGGGGATATGCGCTTTGGGAAAATATCGTGCACCAGATGGATATCATGTTTAAGGAAACCGGGGTAAAAAATGCTTATTTTCCCTTGTTTATTCCCTTGAGTTATCTGGAAAAAGAGGCAGAGCATGTGGAAGGGTTTGCCAAAGAGTGTGCTGTTGTAACCCATCACAGACTTGAAAAGGATGGTAAAGGCGGTTTAAAACCAGCGGGAAAACTTGCTGAACCGTTAATTGTCCGCCCCACGTCTGAAACCATTATAGGCGAATCCATGGCCAGATGGACATCAAGTTACAGGGATCTTCCCCTTCTTTTAAATCAGTGGGCCAATGTGGTCCGATGGGAGATGCGAACCCGGATGTTTTTGCGGACCAGTGAATTTTTATGGCAGGAAGGGCATACTGCCCATGCCACAGAGGCTGAAGCAAAAGAGAGAACCATGCTCATGCTGGATGTCTATACAAAATTTGTTGAAGAATACCTGGCCATGCCCGTGATCAGGGGCCAAAAGACTGTTTCAGAACGATTTCCAGGGGCTGATGATACCATTTGTATTGAAGCCATGATGCAGGATAAGAGGGCTCTTCAGGCAGGCACTTCCCATTTTCTGGGTCAGAATTTCGCCAAGGGATCTGGTATTAAATTTCAGAATGAAGAAGGCGAAGAAGCCTATGCCTGGACCACATCCTGGGGAAGTTCCACCCGGATGATCGGCGGGATGATCATGGTGCACTCGGATGATGATGGTCTAGTGCTTCCGCCACGGTTAGCTCCGGCCCATGTCGTCATTCTTCCGATTTTCAAAAAAGATGAAGATAGTCGCATCATCATGGAAAGCGTTCAAGGTCTTAAAGATGTCCTGGAAGAAAAATTATTTCATGGCAGAAAGATCCAGGTAGAAATTGATGATCGGGATATCGGCGGTGCAAGGGGCTGGGACTGGGTAAAAAAAGGTGTTCCCGTCAGGATTGAACTGGGCCCCAGGGACATTCAAAACAACAGCGTTTTTATGGCCAGAAGGGATGAACCCACAAGCTTGAAACAATCCATGAACAGAGAAGAATTTATCCATCAGATCACAGATATTCTGGACAATATTCAGGATAATCTTTTTAACCGGGCAGTTAACTATCAAAAAGAACACACTTTTGAAATTGATGATAAAAAAGCGTTTTATACGCTCTATAAAAATACCAAAGGATATCATAATGGTGCCTTTGTCATGGCTCATTGGTGCGGATCTGAAAAATGTGAAGAAAAAATAAAAAAAGAATTGTCCGTTACTATACGGTGTATTCCTTTTGACAGTCCCATAGAAGATGGCAAATGTATTTCTTGTGATAACGCAAGCTCAAGAAGGGTTCTTTTTGCAAAAGCTTATTAAGCATTGCCTATGATCAGGATTACCGACATACTGGATAAAATAGAGGAGTATAATCCCGGAGGGGATTCAGATATAATAGACCGGGCTTATATTTACTCTGCAAGAGTTCATGAAGGCCAGGTTCGACTTTCCGGGGAAACCTATCTTTCCCATCCTCTTGAGGTGGCAAATATTTTAGCAGATATGCGTCTGGATGTTGAGAGTATTGCTGCAGCCCTGCTGCACGATGTCATTGAAGACACCCCGGCAACCAGAGAAGACATTGAAAAGATGTTCGGGCCGGGTGTTGCCCATATTGTTTCCGGTGTAACAAAACTTTCAGCCCTGCCATTTTCAACCAAAATAGCCCAGCAGGCAGAAAGTTTGCGAAAAATGATTCTTGCCATGGCAGATGATATCCGGGTGGTTCTCATCAAGCTTGCGGACAGGATCCATAATATGAGGACCTTAAAGTATCACGATAATCCTGAAAAACAAGCTGCCATTGCCCAGGAAACCCTGGATATATATGCCCCTATAGCCGCCCGCCTGGGTATTTTCTGGATAAAGTATGAACTGGAGGAAATGGCATTCTATTATACCTTAAGGGATGAGTATGAACGTATTGATGCCCTGGTGAATAAAGCCAAAGATGAAAAAGAAGAGTATATTAAAGAGGTGAATGAGAAGCTTCACAATAAAATGAGAGAAATGGGGCTTAAATGTGAAATAAAAGGTAGATACAAGCAGCATTACAGCATTTATCAGAAAATGATATCCCAGAATCTTGAATTTAGCGAGGTCTATGATATTATTGCATTTAGACTTATCCTGGATACTGTTCCCAATTGCTATGCCGCTCTGGGTGCCCTCCATTCCATGTGGAAGCCGATTTATAACAAAATTAAAGACTATATTGGCAATCCCAAGCCCAATATGTATCAATCAATTCATACAACTGTTGTGGGCCCAAAGGGCGAGCGGGTTGAAATACAGATCCGTACCTATGATATGGATCAGATTGCAGAATCCGGGATTGCAGCCCACTGGAGTTATAAAGAAGGTACAAAGGTTGATGAGAGTGCTGGAGAATTGTTTTCCTGGATAAAAAAGCTTGTGGAAAATCAGGAAAATTATAATGACCCGGATGAATTTCTGGAAAATGTACGCATTGACCTGTATCCTGCTGAAATATATGTGTTCACACCCCAGGGCGAGATCAAGACCCTTCCTAAAAAAGCCACACCCATAGATTTTGCTTATCTTATACATACGGAAGTTGGTGCCGAGTGTACAGGAGCAAAGGTTAACGGGAAACTGGTGCCTCTGACCCATCAATTAAATACAGGGGATAAAATAGAAATTATCACAACCAAAGGTCATACCCCAAGTCCTGATTGGCTTAATTTTGTAAAGACAGTAAAGGCCAGAACTAAAATCAGGAGCTGGATCAATGCCCAGGAAAAAGAGAGAAGTTATTCCCTGGGAAGAGAGATATGTGAAAAGACATTTAGAAAGAAAAACCAGAATTTTAATGCCCTTGTTAAATCAGGGGAAATCAAAAAAGTTGCTGATACCTATGGGTTTAAATCCATTGATGATCTGATCGCCCATGTGGGATTTGGAAAACTCACTCCGTTGCAGATTTTGAATAAAGCTTTGCCTGAACTTGAAAAACAGGAAGTTAAAGAAGGAAGCGTTCTTCAGAAACTGGTTGGAAAGCAAAAGAAAAAAGACAGTACGGGCATTGTTGTAAAAGGGCTGAATGATATTCTTGTTAGGTTTTCAAAGTGCTGCAACCCGCTTCCAGGAGATCCCATCACTGGTTACATCACCCAGGGCCAGGGTGTTACCATTCACCGAAAAGGGTGCGTGAATGTCATGAAAATGAGTAATGAACGTCAGATTGAAGTCCAATGGAGTAACGATGTCACAGAATCTTATCCTGCAAGCATCAAGGTCAGGACAGAGGACAGGTTTGGGCTTTTAGCAGATATTGCGTCCGTGATCAGCAAACATAAATCAAATATTTTAAATGCTAAAACAGAAACCCAGGAAACAGGCCTGGGCCTTTTCTATTTTACCATCCTGGTTGAAAGCACAGCACAGCTTAGAAAAATCATGTCAGAGATCAGAAAAGTGAAAAAAGTAACGGATGTCAAACGAATTATCAGAGCCGAATAAATCATATCCATCGGATAGGGCGGTTTCAAGCATAAGAGCTGAATAGTTACAAATTTTTTAAACAGATTACAAAAATAAAGGTTCGGGCTGTTCTTACTTAAACAGCCCGAACCCAAAATATTTGTATTATTGAAATGATGTAAAGAAGGAAGAAGCGGCCTTAAGAGGCTTTAGTTACTTTTCCTGCTTTAATACAGCTTGTGCAGACATCTATTTTTCTAACACAACCCTCTTTAATTACGGCACGAACTCTTTGAAGGTTGGGATTAAATTTTCTCTTGTTCAGATTATGAGCATGACTGACATTATTGCCAACCATTGGTTTTTTTCCGCAAATTGCACATTCTTTCGACATTTTATACTCCTAAAAAAATCTTTTTAACAAAATAATAACCTGGGATAGATATATTAAAAACAAATAAAAGTAAAGAAATTTTTAATTTTTGTTTGCCAAGGCCCTGCACTCAAGGATTTTATTCAATGCTTCTTTGCTTTCTTTTGAGTTGGGATAATTGGTGACAAGAGACTCGTATCTTATTAATGCAGATTTATATTGTTTTGTTTTGTAATAGAAATTGGCCACATATAATTCATGCCCTGAAAGGTTTTCCAAACATTTTTGGATTTTTTCCTTTGCTTTTTGGGCGAACTCACTTTCAGGGTATTGATCAATAAGGCGCTTGAACTGGGTCATGCTGTTTTTAGCAGGCGTTTGGTCGCGGTCTACCGTATCCAGCTGGTCAAACCAGCAAAGCCCCGTGCTATAAATAACATAAGGAATGGCATCGTTTTTTGGATGCAGATTTTCAAATGCTTCATAGGCAAGTATTGCTTCATCATATTCTTTAAGATGATAATGGGCATCTGCAATTTTAAGCTCAGCTAAAATGGCATACTTGCTGAACGGATACCAGTCCTTCAAATCCATATATGCTTTTATGGAAGCTTTATAGTTTTCTGAAATAAAGGCGGAAGACCCTTCTGCAACAAGTTCTTCAGCACTTTTCCCCATTTCATTTGAGCTTTCAAACAGAGCGCATCCGGAAAGCAGCACAACAAGCGTAAAGAATAAAAATAATTTTTTCATCATTATTGATTCTCAATAAAATGTTCTGCAGATAAGGCAGCAATAGCAGCATCACCTACCGCAGTTGATATCTGTCTTAATGGGGTATCTCTTACATCGCCCACAGCATATACGCCGGGAACAGAGGTTTGCATTTTTTTGTCCGTAAGAATAAATCCAAACTCATCTGTTTCAATAGTGTCATTCAAAAATGAAGTATTTGGTAAAATACCAACCCATATAAAACATCCATCAGCCTTTAAGGTTTTTTCTTCATGGGTTTTTACATTTTTTACTTTAACGCTTTCTAGACCGAAAAAGCCATCTAAGCCAGTTGCAACACTGTCCCATATAATTTCAAGTTTATTATTTTTAAATGCGCGTTCCTGAAGAATTTTTGCGGCTCGAAGTTCATCTCTTCTGTGAATCAGATAGACTTTTTTTGCAAATTTTGTCAGGAAGATGGCTTCCTGAACGGCTGTATCTCCTCCGCCAATTGCAACAACTGTTTTATCCTTAAAAAAAGGCGCATCACAGGTGGCACAAAAGGAAACGCCCTTTCCCATGAATTTATCCTCTCCAATGCCAAGGTTTTTTGGGGATGCACCCGAGGCAAGGATAAGGCTTTTGGTGGTAATGCTCCTGTCTTTTAGAACAATTTCTTTTAATTCCTTGGAAAGATTAAGGGAATGGACCTCTGCTGTTTCAATTTTTAACCCCATTGCTTCGGCCTGGGTTTTCATTTTTTCAGCAAGATCAAACCCTGAAATGCCTTCTGGAAAGCCAGGGTAGTTTTCTATCCAGTCCGTAACCAGTATTTGACCACCAGGCACGGTTTTTTCCAATAAAAGGACATTCATCCTTGCTCTGGCAGCATACATTCCCGCTGTCAGGCCGGCAGGTCCGGCACCAATAATTACAAGGTCATAATCAATTTTTGACATTAAATGTTTCCTTACAAGACCCTTTTGATGGTTTCTTCAAGTTTTTCTTTGCCAACCATTCCCGTGATCTGATCAGCTATTTCTCCATTTTTAAAGAAAATCAGTGTAGGTATTGCCTGAACGCCATATTTGCTGGGACTGATTGGATTTTCATCAACGTTTACTTTTGCAAAGGTCATTTTGTCACCGTACTCTTTTTCAAGGGCATCAACGGTGGGGGCAATGGCTTTACAAGGACCACACCAGGGTGCCCAGAAATCCACCATTACAGGCTTTTCTGATTTAAGAACTTTTTCCTCAAAGGAATCATCTTCAAGTTCAATTATATTTTGTGTCATGACAACCGTCCTAAGTTTAAATTTATGGTTAAAAAATATCCTTGTAAATATAGGCCTTATTCATTTTTTGTCAATTAATCAATAAAGTTCAAAATAAAACTAAGGGGCAATAGCTTTTGATAATTCGCTCAAAGCTGTTTTACCCCTTAAAATCGTATAAGCAATAATTCAATTTTACCAGTTTTCTGCAAGCAGCTCAAAATGGGCCTGGGGATGCGCACAAGCCGGGCACATTTCTATGGCCTCTTCTCCTTCGTGGACATATCCGCAGTTTCTGCACCGCCATTTTGTACTGCCCTCTTTTTTAAACACTGTTCCCTGTTCAATGTTGGCAGCAAGATCAGCATATCTTTTTTCATGCTGTTTTTCTGCAACAGCAATCATTTCAAAGACCATGGCAATGGCATCAAAGCCTTCTTGCCTGGCTGTTGCAGCAAATTCAGGATACATTTTTGTCCATTCAAATTCCTCTCCTGCTGCAGCTTCCTTGAGGTTTTCAAGGGTAGTTCCGATCATGCCTGCGGGGAATGCAGCTGTGATCTCAAGTTCTCCGCCTTCAAGAAATTTGAAAAACCGTTTGGCATGTTCTTTTTCCTGGTTGGCAGTCTCTGTAAAAATGTCTGAGATTTGAATAAAGCCTTCTTTTTTTGCAGCACTTGCAAAATAGGTATACCGATTTCTTGCCTGGGACTCACCGGCAAAAGAGGTTAACAGGTTTTTTTCGGTTTGGGTGCCTTTTAAGCTTGCCATAATTTTGTCTCCTTGGTCTTTCAGTGTTTTCATAAATGTTTATTGCGTTTTTAAGGCGTGTGAACTCAAATTGATATTCAGCAGCCCTTGAATATACAATAATAATACTATACCCTACCGTTTTTTTAAAGAGATTAAATTTGTTATACGCAGATATTCTTTCTTGACTTGAATTTTCTTAATAAATAGAGTCATGAAAATATGTATTCAGGATAGAAGCTTAAATTCAAAAGAAAGACATAAAAAATGTCCAACAATTTAAAACCGCAGTCACTTTTTGCCGGCTATCTTTTCGCCATTGGTGCCACAGCAATATGGTCTGGAAATTTTATTGTAGCAAGGGGGCTCAGTGAAAGTATTCCTCCAATCAGCCTTGCTTTCTACAGATGGCTGGTGGCGGTTATTGTTTTCACACCGTTTGCAATCAAGGCTCTTGTGCAGGAATGGGTGATTATAAAAAAGCATGTCATATATTTTTCAATCACATCCTTTCTGGGTATTACTACCTTTAACACCATTATTTATTTTGCCGGACATACAACAACTGCCATGAACCTTTCTCTTATTTCCATCACATTTCCAATTTTTATTCTCCTCTTTTCCAGGATTCTCTTTAAAGAATTCATAACCATCAAAAAAGGGGTCGGGATCACACTGGTTTTAAGTGGTGTCCTGTTTCTTATTACAAAAGGTAAGTTTTCAACTCTCCTAAGCATTTCTTTCAACATAGGTGATGTATGGATGTTATTGGCAGCCATAATTTTTGCCATTTACAGCCTTTTTTTAAAAAGCAAACCAAAAGGGTTGAGTATCATAGCATTACAGTTTTCCACTTTTATCCTGGGGTTGATTTTTTTATTGCCATTTTTTTTATGGGAACAAACCATGGTTCATCAATCCTATTTAAATCAAACAACCATACCGGCAATTCTTTATGTTGGCATTTTTGCATCGCTGTGTGCATTTGTCTTATGGAATAAAGCCATTGTTGTATTGGGCCCATCCAAGGCAGGGATGGTTTATTATACTCTTCCTTTGTTCAGTGGTTTTTTAGGGTATCTTTTTTTGCATGAAAGCATCAGAATGATTCATTTTTATAGCATGATATTGATTTTTTCGGGAATTATTGTCACCAACCATGAACCCAAAAATCCAAACCTGACTCCACTTAAATCTGGCAACTCCAGTTGAGTCCAGTTATTTATTAAAGACAGAAGCTATGAAGGTATTCATTTCATCAAAGCTGATTTTTTCAACTCTTGCTTTTCCAATTTGTTCAAGGAAAATGTAAAAAAGATCGCTGCCCTGCTTTTTTTTGTCTTTACCGGCTGCGCTGATAATCTCTTTTGCATTATACTCAAGTGCTGTAGGAAGTTTAAGATCAGTTAAAAGAGAACAGATTCTTGAAACGTCTTTCTGGTTTATCAGATGCTTTGCTTGTGAAAATTTGGCAGCAGCAGCCATTCCCATGGCAACAGCTCTACCGTGTCCTGCTTTTTCAATTTTTTCAATGGCGTGGCCAATGGTGTGGCCGAAATTAAGCTTTCTTCTTTCATTGGACTCTTTTTCATCTTTTTGGACCACTTGTGATTTGATTCTCACGGAATCTGTGACAAGCCTGAAAATGGTATCATAATCAAGACTAAGCGCTTTTTGATAGTTTTTTTCAATAAAATTAAACATGTCTGCATCTGAAATCAGTGCGTGTTTGACGATTTCGGCAAGACCATTTGAAATCTCTTTTTTGGGCAGGGTGCTTAAAAGATCAATGTCGCATATGACAAATTCGGGCTGGTTAAAAACGCCAATCATATTTTTATAGGAATCCAGATTAACCCCATTTTTTCCGCCAACACTGGCATCCACCTGGGACAAAAGAGAGGTGGAGACAAACCCGAACTTTACCCCTCTTAGAAAGGTGGAGGCTGCAAATCCTGCAATATCACAGACAATACCACCACCGATTCCCACAATAAAGCTTGAGCGGTCACAGGAAAAATGGATAAGTTTTTTTAATATTGTTTCAATAGTGGCAAGGGTTTTAATCCCTTCTCCAGTTCCAATGGTGATGACGGGAACATCTGGAAATTCTTTTTGATAATATTTTTTTATATTTTCATCTGTGATGATAATGGCCTGGGAGTCAGGCAGATAGTTTTTCAGGTTTTTCAGGCGCTCTCCCACATAGATGGAAGAACGCCCAAATCCACCATTAATATGGTATGTCTTCATTGTTTTTTACCGATAATTGCATGGATGGCCATCATTTTTTCCATAGCTGTAATAAACTGATCTGGATATAAGGATTGTGCGCCATCACTCCGAGCTTCTTCCGGATGATTGTGAACTTCGATCATCACCCCATCCGCACCTAACGCTGCTGAAGCATAAGCAAGGGATATGACTTGATCTCTGATACCGGCTGCATGGCTGGGATCAACAATGACTGGGAGGTGGCTTTCTTTTTTAACTGCAGGCACAACAGAACAATCCAAAGTGTTTCTGCTGTGTCTTACAAAGGTTCTTATCCCTCTTTCACAAAGAATGACATTGGTATTTCCTTGTTCCAGGATATATTCAGCTGACATGAGCAATTCGGAAAGTGTGGCAGACATCCCTCTTTTTAAAATAACAGGTCTGTCAGAATTTCCAGCGCGTTTTAACAGACTGAAATTCTGCATGTTTCGGCTACCGATCTGGATAACATCAGCATATTCTTCAACAAGATCAAAAGTTTCAACATCCATAACTTCCGTTGCAATGGGTAATCCGGTTTCTTCCCGCACTTTTGCTAAAAATATGAGGCCTTTTTTCCCAAGCCCCTGGAAAGCATATGGAGAGGTTCTAGGCTTAAAAGCCCCTCCTCTGAATACTTTTGCACCGGCATTTTTAACAGAGTTTGCAATAGATAGAACCTGTTTTTCGCTTTCCACGGCACAGGGGCCGGCAATTACGGGAAAGCTGCCATTGCCGAAAACAGCATCACCAACTTTTACGTGGGTGTTTTCCTGCTGAAACTCCCGGCCGACAAGTTTATATGGTTTTGTCACCGGAATAACCTCTATATATTTTTTTCATTAATACTAACATTGTTTACCTCGATTTTGTTTTGTATCAGTTTTCGTTCTTTTGGGCAATAAAAAAGGAAGTTAAGAATTTCAGCGGGGAGATACAAATATAAATTATTGTTTGATTTTAATGGTTCAGCAGGATACAGTTTTTTCCAACAAAATAAAATCATCAGCGGGGAATATGAAAATCAGGGTAATCATAGCAGATGATCACGCCATTATTCGGGAAGGATTGAAAAGTCTTTTTGAAAAAAAGGGAATGGATGTCATTGCGATTGCCAAGAATGGTCGTGAAGCCGTAGATTTTGCAATAAAGTATCAGCCCGATGTTGTGCTGATGGATATTTCAATGCCGGATCTCAATGGCGTGGAAGCCACCGCAGCCATCCGAAAGGAAGTTCCAAAAACCAAGATTATTGCTCTTTCCATGCATTCCAATAAAAAAATTGTAGATAAAATGATTGCTTCCGGTGCATCAGGATACGTTCTAAAAGAAAGAGCCTTTGATGAATTGTATAGTGCCGTACAGGAAGTCAACAAAGGCAATTTTTATCTAACGCCCTCCATTGCCGGGATGTATGTTGACAGCCAGGGAAATACAATTAAATGCAGTGTTGATATGCTAAAATTCAAAAAAATTTCAAAAAAAGAACGTCAGGTTCTTCAGCTGGTTGCAGAAGGAAAAAAAAACAGGGATATTGCTGAAAAACTTAACGTAAGTATCAAAACCATAGAATCCCACCGCAGAAGTATCATGAAAAAACTCAATATTTTCAGTATTGCAGGCCTCACAAAATTTGCAATCAAAGAAGGAATTGTTTTCCTGGAGTAAAAAAACGCTATTTTTTTCAAAATTCAGGGTTTACCCTAATTGAAATACTCTGGCAATTTTATTATATTAATGCATTATCTGGGTGAATACCTAAGATTAATTGAATTTAAGAGAAGGTATACTAATGGAGCATATTAAATTAAAAAATGAGACCCCTGATGCGGCGGAAGCTCTTACTGGCGGAATCGCCCATGATTTTAATACTCTTTTAGCAAAAATTAAAGACAGAGCATCTCTGATGATGAGGCGTGTAAAATCGTCTGATCCACTTTATCGAGACATTAAGGAAATCATCCGTTGTATTGATAAAGGATCTGAAATGGCAAATTTATTGCTTTGTTTTGCAAAAATGAATGAATACTATACAAGCTCCATTGATATAAACCGGCTGGTTAAAAACGCCCTGGAAAACCTTGATATCAAGGGCAGGAAAATTGTTCTGGATGTGGATCTTGACCCAAAAGCCCTGATTGTTGAAGCTGATCCTGATAAAATTAACCAGGTATTGATGAGTATTATAGAGAATGCATTGCATGCCATGCCAAAAGGCGGAAAGCTTTCCATTGTAACGGAGTCAGCAGTTATTTTAAACGGAACTGCAGCTGCTTACGGGCTGAATACTGGATTTTTCGTAAAAATTTCCATAATAGATACGGGAATCGGAATGGAAAAAGAGGTATTGGAGAGTATTTTCAAGCCTTTTTATTCTGCAGCCCATGGCCGCCTTTCTGAGAAAAAAGGACTGGGATTAACATTTGCAAGGGAAATAGTTGAGAATCATAATGGGGTTATTGATGTATGGAGTTCTCCAAACACTGGAACTTCTTTTTCTATTATTTTACCTTTAAAGGAAACCACAGAGGACCTTGCTATCCTGGCAGGAGATGAAAAGCAGGGTTTATGGATGGAATCCGTACTTTTAGTGGATGATGATGAAAAAATTCTAACGAGCGGGCGCAAATTCTGCAATTCTTTGGGGTATAGTGTTATAACTGCTGCTTCCGGTAAAAAGGCGCTTAACATTTATAAAAAGAAAAAAGACAGAATCAGCCTTGTTATTCTTGATATGATCATGCCGGAGATGAATGGGCTTGACACATTTTTGGAACTTAAAAAAATAAATCCTGATATTAAAGTGCTGCTTTCAACTGGTTATTCCATTGATGAAAAGGCTCAGGAGATGCTCAGGCAAGGATGCAAAGGTTATCTTTTAAAACCTTATAATGCAATTGAATTGTTGCATAAATTAAGAGAAATTTTATTCTTGTAAATTTTATAAAAACTCTTGTTCTTCTATTTTGGATACTTTGATTGCAAGCTCCTGAAGTTGTGATGTTGATGCTTTTGAAGGCGCGTCAGTCAAAAGACAGGTTGCTTTCTGTGTTTTTGGAAACGCAATGACGTTTCTGATGGAATCTTCGCGGCATAAAAGCATCATAAGCCGGTCCAGTCCGAAAGCGATTCCACCGTGGGGTGGCGCCCCAGAGGAAAGGGCATTTAAAAGAAATCCAAATTTTTCATTGGCTTCGGTTTCATCAATTCCAAGACAGTTTAATACTTGTTCCTGGAGTTCTGTGGAATGAATACGAATACTTCCGCCACCAATTTCAATTCCGTTCAACACCAGGTCATAGGCCCTTGATTTGACGGCAAGAGGGTCAAAAGAAAGTTTTTCAATATCTTCCTCAAGGGGTGCGGTAAAAGGATGATGCAGGGCCTGATAGCGTTTTTCTGTTTCATCATAATCCAGCAGCGGAAAATGGGTCACCCAGGTAAATGCATAGGTGTCATCCAAAATCAGTCCAAGCCGTCTTGCCAGTTCATTTCTCAGCTGGCCAAGGGCCTCATTGGTGATTTTTGGCTGGTCTGCCACAAAGAAAACAATATCCCCGAGTTCAAGGTCAAGTCGCTTCCTTAAAGCATCTTTTTCCTGGTCTGTAAAGAATTTGGCAATGGGAGACTGCCATTCATTTTCTTTGATCTTTATCCAGGCAAGACCCTTTGCTTTATAAACAGCTGCAAAATCAGTGAGCTCGTCAATCTGTTTTCTGGTAAAAGTGGAACATCCCTTTGCATTAATGGCTTTAACAAGGCCACCATTTTTTACTACATTGGCAAACACCTTGAATCCAGCATCTTTTACAATATCAGAGATGTCACACAATTCCAGGCCAAATCTTAGGTCTGGCCTGTCCAGACCAAATCTTGACATGGCTTCATCGTAGGTGATCTGTGGAAAAGGGATGACAAGGTCAATATCAAGTACTTTTTTGAAAATAGCGACAATCATACCTTCTGCGATTTCCATAACCTCTTGTTCATTAATGAAAGAAAGCTCCATATCTATCTGGGTAAACTCGGGCTGTCGGTCTGCTCTTAAGTCTTCGTCCCTGAAACATTTGACTATCTGGTAATACCTGTCAAATCCTGCAATCATTAATAATTGTTTAAAAAGCTGGGGAGATTGCGGGAGTGCATAAAAGTTGCCCGGGTTGACCCTGGACGGAACCAGGTAATCCCTTGCGCCCTCAGGTGTGCTTTTGGTTAAAAAGGGTGTTTCAATATCCACAAACCCTTTATTGTCAAGATAGTTTCTGATAGCCATGGTGGCTTTATGCCTTGCCAGAATATTGTTTTTCAGCCGGGGTCGTCTTAAGTCCAGATATCTGTATTGCAACCGAATGGCTTCCGATGCTTCCACCCGGTCGTCAATCAGGAATGCCGGGGTTTTGGCTCTGGAAAAAATACTCAGTTCGTCTATCAACACTTCAATGGCACCAGTTTTCATATTCGGGTTGAGCATATCCCCAGGGCGGGCAATAACTTTTCCTTTAACACCAAGGACATACTCGTTCCTGATTTCCTGAGCCTTTTCATGAACTGCTTTTGAATTTTCCGGATTAAAAACAATTTGGGTGATGCCTTCTTTGTCTCTTAAATCTATAAAGATTACCCCTCCATGGTCACGGCGGTGTTGAACCCAGCCCATTAAAACAACTTCCTTATTGATATCCGTGTCCCTTAACTGGCAACAATGATGTGTTCTTTTTAAATTTCCTAGTGAATCAGTCACTTAGTTTTTCCTCTGTATTATTTTTTTAATATTTTTATCAGTTCAGGAACCAGGGTCTTTAGGGCGAGAGATACCTGCTCTTTGGTATTCATGTTTCTTAGTATAACAGCATTTTCCATAAGCTCATTTTCCCCTGCAATCAATACATGTTGGGCATTCAGTTTATCTGCCCGTTTCATAAGGGCTTTCATGCTTTTTCCCCTGAAATCCATCTCTGTGCGAATGTCGGCCTGGTTCAGCTCACAGGACCAGTGGTAGGCTTTTTCCATGGCAACATCACCTAAAGAGACGATAAACAGATCAAGGGGGCTGTCTCCTGGTGTTTTATCAATCTGCTCCATGACCTCCACCAGCCGGTCAAAGCCAATGGCAAATCCGATTGCAGGTGTTTGGGGTCCGCCCAGTTCTTTGACAAGACCGTCATATCGCCCGCCGCCGGCAACGGCACTTTGTGCGCCAAGAGAGGTGGTTTGAATTTCCCAGGCAGTCCTTGTATAGTAATCCAGACCACGCACCAGGGATTTGTCCACACTAAAGTCAAGGCCTTGTTTTTCAAGGGTTGTTTTTACCGTATCAAAATGGTCTGAACACTCTTTGCAGAGATGGTCCAGGGTTGCAGGGGCATTGGCAAGCGCCTTTCTACAATCTTCTACTTTGCAGTCAAGAATTCTTAAGGGATTTTTATCCATCCTTCTTAAGCAGTTTTCACAAAGCCTGTCTTTTTTTGATTCAATAAAATCCAAAAGTGCCTTTTGAAAGGAGGGTCTGCATTCAGGGCATCCAAGGGAATTAATATGTGCTGAAAGCCCGGTCAGTCCAAGGCGTTTAAACAATTCGTTTAATAGAAAAATCAATTGACTGTCAACATAGGCAGATTCCACCCCAAATATTTCTGCATCAATTTGATAGAATTGACGGTATCTTCCTTTTTGGGGTCTTTCACGTCTGAACATGGGGCCGATCATATAAAATTTTCTGACAGGATCTACAGCATACATTTTATGCTGGATGTAAGACCTGACAATGGAAGCTGTGGCTTCCGGTCTTAAGGTCAGCTTTTCCCCATTCCGATCCTTAAAGGTATACATCTCTTTTTCAACAATATCGGTTACCTCTCCGATACTTCTGGCAAAAAGTTGGGTTTTTTCCAGGATGGGAATCCTGATTTCCTTAAACCCAAAGTCCTCAAATAACAGTATTGCTTCTTTTTCTACTTTCTGCCAGAGGGAAATCTGCTCCGGCAGTATATCTCTAAATCCTCGAATGGTCTGCATTATGTTTTCTTTATACTTAAAATTATTAGCAAGATTTAAAATAACCGTTATTTATATATTAATATCAAGGTGTTAGTCAATACATAAAATTATGTAATAAAAAATTGTTATTTTCTGATTTTTACACAATTGGCATGGGCCGTCAGCCCTTCCGTCTCAGCCAAAAGGATAACATCATCGGCTTCCTTTATAAAAGCCGCTTTTGAATAATGAATCAAACTGGTTTTTTTTGTAAAATGGTCAACACTCAATGCAGAAGAAAACCTTGCAGTTCCGGCAGTGGGCAGGACATGGTTGGGGCCTGCAATATAATCTCCCATAGGTTCAGGTGTATACGAGCCTATAAACAAGGCACCGGCATTCTGTATAAGATCAATATAATCAAAGGGTTCTTGAACGATTAACTCAAGGTGTTCCGGCGCAAGACGGTTTGAAAGCTCAATCCCGGTTTCAATGTCCGGCACCAGCATAATGGCACCGAAACGCTCAATGGATTGCTTTGCAATATTTTTTCTGGGTAGTTTTTCAATCTGGTTTTCAAGGGCAGCGGCTGTATCCCTGGCAAGGCTTTGTGAATCTGTCACAAGTATGGAAGATGCCATGACATCGTGTTCTGCCTGGGAAAGAAGGTCTGCTGCCAGAAATTGCGGGTTTGCGTGTTTATCTGCAATGATCAGTATTTCACTGGGGCCTGCAATCATATCAATTCCTACTATGCCTGCAACAATTTTTTTAGCAAGTGTAACATAGATATTTCCAGGACCAACAATCACATCTGCTTTTGGAACGGTCTGGGTTCCATAGGCCAGGGCGCCTATGGCCCACGCGCTTCCTGCTTTAAAAACAGAGGTAATCCCGATCCTTTGGGCTGCAGCAAGAATATGGGGATTGATCTCACCGTTTTTCATGGGCGGGGTCATAAGATTAATAGAGGAAACACCAGCTATTTTTGCAGGAATCCCTCCCATCAGTACAGATGACACCAAGGGGGTTTTCCCTCCCTTGGCTCCCGGTGCATAAATACCTGCAGTGCCCACTGGTTTTACAAGTTGTCCCACCATGACACCGTTTCTCGGTGTGTCAATCCAGGAGTTTTCTTTTTGTTTTGAATGAAAACATTCAATTTGATTGACAGATCGGTCAAGGGCTTTTAAAAATGATGCATCAACACTTTTTAATGCAATTTCAAACTCTTTTTGGGTCACCTTTAAAGAGTCGATGGTGACTTTTTTTGAATCAAATTGGTTGGTGTATTCAACAAGGGCTTCATCCCCCCGTGTTTTTACATCTTCAAGATAGGCTTCAACTGTCTCATAATCCTGTTTTGAGAATCCCAGGCCTCGTTCTATGGTATCTTTAACTCTTTTTTCTGCGCTTTTGGAAGGGTATTGATATAGTTTCATTCTTTTTATTTTTCCAAAAAATTATGGTTTACAACGTGACCATCATATGAGTTTTAACCCCCGATAAAATCCAGACATATATATACGTGGCCTTTTTATAGCAAAAGAGACGCTATAAAGCCATTAAATAAATTTAAACAAGGTTATTTCAGGAAAGGCTACAGGGGGTAAAAGCCTTAAGGGCGGACACCCGTAAATACCCCTGAAAAAAAATAAGGGCAGAAAATCTGCCCTTATTTTTAGTGTTATTCAATTTCAATTTTAAAATTTAAGTGTTTTTGACAATTCTTCGGAAGTAAAATCCCAGGTTGTATTATGGGGTGGAAATGTTTCATTAAACATCTCGGGAAGCTGGTCATCAACCTCTGTGAATCCGGCTCTCCTGTTAAATTCTTTTTCATTGTTCAGGATGGATTTTCCAAGGGCAACAACATCATCCGGCGTGAGTGTCAGTCCATACCTTGCGTTCAGCATATCTACAATGGTTTGAACCCCATCTTCATTGTCAAGAACGGCAAATGCTACAAAGAGACACAGTCCTGCTGCATCAACTGCTGCTGTGGCGACCTGAAGGTTCTGGGACAGCACAATATTCCCTTCTTTTTTGTGTGGATCCACTGTGCCGCCAACACTCAAAATATTGGCAGTAACACCGTAACCAGCCGTATGATCCGCACCCATGGGAGTTGTGGCATAGGTCACCCCGACCCCTTTACAGGATCGCGGGTCATAGGCTGGAAGAGCCTGGTTTTTCACCACAGGTATCCTGTCTACGCCCAGAGCATCGCCAGTGAACCCGGCACCATTACCAATGATTTTTCCTTCAGGCGCATATTCACCGACCTTTGACAGAAGAGCAATGGCAGCCTTGCCATCTCCCCATGGAATCATGCCACCTTCCATGGCAATCCCCAGAGTGACGCCCATTTCAATGGTATCAAGGCCGAAATCATCACTTAGCCTGTCCAGCATGGCAATATCATCCAGGTCTTTGATTGTGGTATGGGCACCAAATGCCCAGATGGTTTCATATTCAAAACCAGAGGTGAGATACTTGCCATCTTTGTCATGGTACACATTGGAACATTTAATAATACAGCCGGGGTGGCATCCTTCCGATGTAATGCCGCCTCTTTGTTCAATGAGCTCCGCCATTTTTTCGCCGCTGATATCCTGGGCATGCTCAAACCGGCCGGATCGAAAGTTTTTGGTGGGAAATGTGCCGGCTTCATTGATAACATTGACAAGGACTGCCGTGCCAAGGGCAGGTAATCCCTGGCCAGATACGGGATGACTTCTTAACATGTCCACCCATCTCTTATTGGCAGCCTTAAAGGCTTCAGGGTCTTTGCTTTCAATTTTGGGTGCACCCTTGTCATTCACAACAATGGCTTTTATCTTTTTGGACCCCATGACAGCACCTAATCCTCCTCTTCCATGGGCACGTCCAGGTCTTCCGTTCAAGTCAGCCTGGTTTATGCTTGCACCTTTCAAACATTGTTCACCTGCCTGGCCAATACTGAGAACGGCAACATTTTTACCGTATTTTTCCCACAAGCTTTCCATGACAGCATAATTGCCCTTGCCGACAAGGTCTCCTGCCGGCAGAATTTGGACCCCATCATTGTCAATCACAATTATGCTGAAGTCATCTCCTTCAGGTTTATCCTCAAGAATCAGGCCTGCAATGCCTAATTTTGCAAGCTTCTGGGAAGCATAACCGCCGGCATTACTCTCTTTGATACCTCCGGTGAGAGGTGATTTGGCACCTGCGGAAAGGCGGCCTGAATTGGCTGCAGGAGACCCTGTAAGCAGTCCCGGAGAAAAGATCAATTTGTTAAATTTTCCAAGAGGACGACAGGTTGCCGGTACTTCATCAAGAACCATTTTAGATGTGAGTGCACGGCCTCCTAAACCTGCATAAGCTTCTGAAACTTCTTCAAACCCAAAGGTTTTTTCTTTGGTGTTTATCCTTAAAAATTTTCCCATTTTTTCCTCCTTGGC
>JACKQG010001984.1_pt1 | contig 18847 bp, 19 predicted proteins | sample 8237621 | NCBI WGS metagenome assembly JACKQG01 (sample SAMN15677084, study PRJNA649215) | marine metagenome | biome: marine; feature: Black Sea; material: saline water; isolation source: suspended particulate matter (SPM) from the Black Sea western gyre | collected 2013-06-09/2013-06-10 | depth... | reverse complement strand
GCTTTTCAATAAAAACCAACAGTCTAATTACATATCGTTAATCTACATTATCGTGCAAAAAAGAATTGTTTTGCTTTAATTCAGTAGAATTATTTTTTCCGTCACTTAAAGTATAAGTTGATATCTCATTTTCAGCTGAATGAGAAGTTACATCTAACTCAATTTCATTACGCTTATAAGCAGGTATATCTTCAAGGTTCGTTAAACCTGAAGGTGTGCGCAACTGCTGCGAAATAGCCCGTAACCTGTTTTCACGCTCCCTAGCCTCAACTTTCATATTATCTGAACTAACTTTAGGATTGCTATCCAAAGTTCTTAATGTCTCAACTTCTTGCTCATCATCCATTTCTAAGACAACAGTCTTCATTTCTACTTTTGGCTCTTCCTGTAGAATAGAACTAATTACTTGATCAGGAGTTTCTTCTTCCTCATCAATATTCAACTCAAAAACTATTTTTTTATTTTCCTCAATTTGAGGGATTGTCTGAACTGCCTCAGGCATTCCAAAGGTCATTAACTCATCAATTGGAGCAATATATTCTTCCTCTTCCAAGTCCAAAATGTGCTGAGGACTGTCATTTGACAATAAATCTACAACAGGCTCAATGCTCAAAGAAGATTCAGTCTTATCACTAACTTTAAAATCTCCTTCATCCAAACCAACAATAGTTGTCCCTTTTGGTTTTCTTTTTTCCTCAAAACCTGTTGCGACAACCGTTACACTTACTGCAGCACCTAATTCAGGGTCAATACCAATACCCTCAATAATGTTTACATTTCTACCTGCTGCTTCTTGTATTTTATTTTTAATTTTGAATAGCTCTGACATTTTAATTTCATCATCACCACTACCGGTTACTATTTTTAATAATACTTGCTGAGCTCCAGTAATATCGTTATCATTTAATAGTGGGGAATCCAAAGCTCCCATTACAGCCTCAATAGCTCTATTTTCTCCTACTGCAATTGCTTGTCCCATTACAGCGGTACCGCTATTCTCTAATACCTTACGAGCATCATTTAAGTCAATATTAACTAATAAATGTTGTGAAATTACTTCAGCAATTCCTTTTGTAGCAGTATTCAATACCTCATTTGCTTTTCCGAACGCTTGGGTAAAAGTAAGGTCACCATATACTTCAATCAACTTATCATTATTAATAATTAATAAAGTGTCAACATATTTTTTTAATTCGGCTAAACCATCTTCAGCATATTGCTTACGATAACCTCCTTCAGTAGAAAACGGATTGGTAACAACTCCTACAGTAAGAATTCCTTTTTCACGCGCAATTTCAGCAATTACAGGAGCAGCACCTGTACCAGTACCACCTCCCATACCAGCAGTTAAAAACAACATTTTAGTGTTGGCATCTAAAAGTTCAATAATTCTATCAGCACTTTCTTCAGCTGCTCTTCTACCTACTTCAGGATTAGAACCTGCACCTAAACCTTCTGTTAAGTTAGCTCCTAACTGAATTTTAATTGGCACTGGACTTGCTTCAAGAGCTTGTGCATCTGTATTACAGATCACAAAATCTACTCCTTTAATTCCATGTTCGAACATGTAATTTACAGCATTACTACCTCCACCTCCAATACCCATCACTTTTATTTGTGACGATTGATTTTTTGGCATTTGGAAATCCATTCCTAAGTCAATTGCGCTCATAATTTTCTTTTTTAAAATTAATTTATTAATCTATATTTTCTTCTGTAAACCATCCTGAAATTCTATCCATCAAGGTTGGTTCAATACTTTGTTCTACATCTACTGCTTCTTTTATAACAGGAACCGCTACTTTTTTTGGAGCATTAGTATATTCTGCATGCTCAAAACCCTTAAGAACTAAACCTACACCTGTTGCATACATTGGGCTAACCACAGTATCCTTTGACTCGCTTCCTAAGTGTTCGTTAGGATAACCAATTCGAGTTTCCTTGCCAGTAACAAAAGCAACTAATTGCTTAAGGTTTCTTATTTGCGCTCCACCACCAGTAATTACTATTCCGGTCATCAATTTATTTTCATATCCCGAAACTTTAATCTGATGATATACCAAGTCAATAATTTCTTTATAACGAGCTCCGATAATTTCTGATAAGTTCTTTACCGCTATTTCCTTTGGCTCCCGTCCTCTTAATCCTGGAATTGAGACCATTACATTTTCCTGATCCTCTGTGTACATTGCTGAACCAAATTTTATTTTCAATAACTCTGCCTGCTTTTCTAAAATAGACAAACCCGTTTTAATATCCTTAGTAATTACATTCCCACCAAAGGGAATTACTGCAGTATGACGAATAATATTGTCTAGAAAGATAGCTACATCAGTTGTTCCACCACCAATATCTACCAAAGCAACTCCTTCTCTTAACTCATCTTCATCCAAGGTAGCAACTGCTGAAGCAAATGGTTCTAGCACTAATTCTTTAGGTGTTAAACCTGCTTTTTCTACGCATCTAATTATATTACGCACAGCACCAACTTGAGCAGTAATTACATGAAAATTAGCCTCTAATTTTACGCCAGCCATACCTTTGGGGTCTTGTATTCCATCCTCACCATCCACAGTATATTCCTGAGGGATAACATGAATTACTTCCTCTCCTGGAATAGTAATTAGCTTAAACATATTGGATTTCAACTTATCAATATCGGCTTTTTCAATCTCAATCTCAATATTATCTCTAACCAATTCTCCTCTATGCTGTAAGCTTTTTATGTGCTGACCAGCAATACCGACAAAAACCTCATCAATTTCAATTCCTGATTTTTTCTTTGCCTCAGTAATTGCCTCTTTTATTGAATCAACAGTTTTATCAATATTAGCTACAATTCCTCTAGATACTCCATTAGAAACAGCTCTACCCGTGCCTAATATCTCTAACTTACCATACTGATTTTTCCTACCAATCATAACAGATATTTTGGTGGTCCCAATATCAAGACCTACTATGTAATCCCCTGTATTTATATGTTGATTGCTCTCTTCCATTTCTTATTTTTTTGTACAAATAATTTGATTATTATATGCTAAACTAATCTCACTATAAGTTTGCCAACCTTTAACAGGCATTGCTTGTTTATAAAACTGATATAAGTTTCCTAATTTTTTATTCACATCTGTAAGTGTTCCAAAATGTATTTTCTGACTACCTACTCTTGGGATAATGATTACTTCATTATTGCTAAAATGCACCTGAGTAATTTGTGATTTCCAAAATATATCCTTATTTATTATTTCTATAAAACTAAAAACACTTAAATGTTTCGACTCATTTACCTCTCCAGTTACAACCAAAACTCTTGGTGTATATTCGCTTGATAAAGGCATTTTCATTCCTTGTTCATCCAAATAATAATCGGCATTATCAGTTTTAATACGAACTACTGCCTTTCTTTGTTGTAAGTTAATATTAATCACACCTTCTTGATTACTGTATACTTCCGCATTTTTAATAGCTGGATGCCGCAAAAAAGCTATTTCCAATTCGTTCATATAAAAATTTGAAAGAGCAACACTATCAAAATTAAAATCCTGTTCTTCAATATATTTTAATGCAACCTGCTCGGTCATAAATTTATCTTCTGACACTTCAATATTGATTTGATTTAAGAAAACCATTTGCTTATTTTGCATTTGATTTGTAAACGACAAAACAACAACCATCAAAGATAATAGCATTCCCCACTTTAATATTTGCAATACCTTTTTCATTAGTTAAGCAAATGTTTTATGGGTTGCGCCAAAGTACCAATATCACCAGCTCCTAGTGTAAGCAACACATCTAAATTTTCTCCTTGCAATATTTTTAATAACTCCTGTTTACTACATGTTTCTTTTTTCGGACTGGTACACAAATCCAACAACATCCTAGCGTTTACACCCTCAATTGGCAATTCTCTTGCAGGATAAATATCCAACAAAATAAGCTGATCGGCTAAAGACAAAGAAACTGCAAACTCTTGAGCAAAGTCCTTAGTACGGGAAAATAAATGCGGTTGAAATACTACAGTAATCTCTCGATTAGGAAATAAAAGTTTTGCTGCATTTATTGTGGCACTTACTTCTTGAGGATGATGTGCATAATCGTCAACATAAGCTAATTCTTGAGTATTGATATGAACATCAAATCTTCTATTTACTCCTTTAAAAGTAGCTAATCCCCTTACAACATCTTCACAAGAAAGACCTAAATAACAGGCAACTGCTGAAGCGGCAATAGCATTACTCACATTGTGTATTCCTGGTAAAATAAATGATAATCCTTCTTGCTTTTTTTCATATGTCATTCCTGGCATAATATCCATAGCTATCAAATCAAAAACCATTTTACCTTCTTTCACTTTTATATTTTCAGCTGAATAATCCGCTTTATTTACTGCTGAATAAGTCAACTTCATACCTTGATCAGGAGTCGGAAAATCAATCGTTATGGAATCCTCCAACAATAATAAACCATTAGGTTTGATTTGAGATGCAAACTGCTTAAATGCATTATGTAAATCTTGTTTATCCTTATAAATATCCAAATGATCAGCATCCACAGAAGTGATAATCGCTACATCAGGTTTTAATTGCAAAAAAGACTTATCGTATTCATCTGCTTCCACAATAAGAATATTTCCTTTTTCAGCTAACAACAAATTTGTATTATAATTTTTACTTATACCTCCTAAAAAGGCAGTAGATTGCTTCCCTGCATGATTCAAAATATGAGCCAAAATTGCTGAAGTTGTTGTTTTACCATGTGTACCTGCAACTGCAATAGTAAAGGATTCTTTGCTTATCATCCCTAACACCTCAGCTCTTTTGTGTAACTTAAATCCTTTATCCTTAAAATAATTTAACACTAAATTTTCCTCAGAAATTGCAGGAGTATAAATAACTAAAATTTCATTATAATTAGCTTCTTGTATGTATTGTGGGATATTTTCTATTGCATCTTTGTAATAAATTTTGATTCCTTCTCTTTCCAGTTCAAGACATAAATCTGATTGTACTTTATCATAACCACAAACCTGTTTCCCCTTAGCATTAAAATAGCGTGCCAAAGCACTCATTCCAATACCTCCAACACCAATTAGGTAAATATGTTTGTATAAATCTATGTTCATTTTATTAAACCCAATGCAATTTCTGCTATCCTATCTGCTGCATCTTTCACAGCTAATTTTTTAATATTATCACTTAACTTTTCTTGCTTACTACTATCTGATAATAACTCCAGCAGAATAAGTACAAGTTTACGACTTGCATCCCTATCCTTAACAAGTAAAGCAGCATTCTTATTAACCAATGATTGTGCATTTTTATACTGATGATTTTCGGATACATTAGGAGAAGGAACCAAGATAATTGGCTTACCTACACAACACAATTCTGAAATAGCAATTGCTCCAGCACGAGAAACAATAATATCAGCAGCAGCATAAGCTAAATCCATATCTTTTATAAAAGGATACGCCTGTATTCCATCCACACCAACCTTATTAGTAATTTCTTTAGCTTGATCCTGAAAAGAGATTCCTGTTTGCCAAATTAAATTAACGTTAGCCGTTTTAAAATCAGCTATATTTTCAGCAATAGCATTGTTTATTGTACGTGCACCTAAACTACCGCCTACAACCAAAACAGTTGGTTTTGAAACATCTATATTAAATAGCTTTCTACCTTCCTTAACTTTCGTATCAAAACTTAAAATATCCTCACGGATAGGGTTACCTGTAATAATCAATTTTTCATTTCCAAAAAATCTCTCCATATTATCGTAAGCAACACAAACCTTTTGAACATATTTTGCTAAAATTTTATTGGTAATTCCTGGATAAGAATTTTGCTCTTGAATAAGTGACGGCACCCCATTATTAGCAGCTGCAAAAAGTAAAGGACCACTAGCATAACCACCAGTTCCAATTGCTAAATCAGGTTTAAATTGTTTAATAATTTTTCTTGCTTTTATCAAACTACTTACCACCTTAAAAGGAAATAATAAATTACGTCTACTCAAGTTCCGTTGTAAGCCACTAATCCAAAGTCCAACAATTTTATATCCTGCTGCTGGAATTTTTTCCATTTCCATTCTGTCCTCAGCACCAACAAATAAAAACTCTACTTTATCTACTTTTTTTTCTATTGCTTTTGCAATTGCTAGGGCAGGGAAGATATGTCCTCCCGTACCACCTCCGCTAATGATTACTTTAAGCTTTTTCATACTTTCTATCCGTTGCATCTCTGCTTACACTCAATACGATTCCAATTGCAATACACGAAAATACAATTGAGGTTCCTCCCATACTGATAAGCGGAAGGGTTTGCCCTGTTACTGGCAATACTTCTACCGAAACTAACATATTTATCAAGGCTTGAAAAACTAATGAAAACATTAAACCTATAGTTAGTAAACTACCAAATAAACTCTCCACTCTCAATGCAATTCTAATGGCTCTGAACATTAAAATCAAATAAAACAACAAAGCTAATACACCTCCAAACAAACCATACTCCTCAATAATAATTGCATAAATAAAATCGGATGATGAATAAGGCAAAATATTTCTTTGGGTACTTTTTCCTGGACCCATGCCAGTCATTCCTCCATTTTGTATGGCTACCAATGCTTGTGTTTGCTGAAAATCTTTTGTTTGCTCATCTCCCTTTGCATCAATAAAAAAACTATCAATACGACTTACCCAAGTAGCGGATCTTGGCATAATTTTTGTTCCTAAAGAAGTAAATTTGGCAGTCCCATAAATAGTAAGCGCTCCTACAAAAGCAAAACCTATAATTGCCGCAATAAATTTAATACGAATTTTCCCAACAAACATCAGCACCAAACCATTAATAAACACCAATGCTGCTGTAGAAAAATTATTTGGTAAAATTAAAAAACACACCAAAATTAAAGGTCCTAAAACATGCCAAAATAATTCCTTAAAATCATGTAGATAATCCCTTTGCTTACTAATCTGTCTTGCCATATAGACGAGTATCGCTAACTTAGCTATATCAGAAGGTTGAAATTGAAGATTTGCAATTTGCAACCACCTTGACGCTCCGTTAACACTTACTCCTATTAGTAAAACTAGCACCAGTAAAAACAAACTAAATAGAAATCCAAGCTGTCCTAGTTTTGAAAAATACTTAAACTTAATTTTATGAACAACATATATAGCAAACAAACCCAGTAATAATTTAGTAATATGACTAAATAAAAAATGCCAACCAGCAGTACTATAAACTACTAATACAGAGGATAAAGACAAAGCAAGGACTACTCCCCAAATTGTTCTATCTCCCTCTAAATTGATATTTTTTATCCAAGAGCTCATTTAAAGATTACGAACTTGTTTTTTAAACTGCAAACCTCTATCCTCATAATTAGCAAATAAATCAAAACTTGCACAAGCTGGTGACAACAAAACAACATCATGCTTATTCGCTAATGCATAAGATTGATTTACAGCCTCTTGCATATTTGACGCCTGAACAATAATTTCTACTTTTCCTTTGAAAGCTTTAATAATATTTTCATTATTTTCTCCTAAACAAATAATTGCCTTTACCTTTTTATCAACCATTTCAGTTAACTCAGCATAATTATTACCTTTATCTACACCACCAACTATCCATACAACATCTTTAGTCATGCTTTCAAGAGCATACCAACAAGCATTTACATTAGTTGCTTTTGAATCGTTAATAAAATCGATACCATGTACTGTAAGTACGTATTCCAATCTATGTTCAACATTTTGGAAATCAATCATTGCTTGACGAATAACCGTATCCTTTACTTCAAAAACTCTTGCGGCCATAGCGGCTGCCATTGAATTGAAAATATTGTGCCTGCCTTGTAGAGCTAGTTCTTGCATAGTCATAGTATTATTATTTAAATTAATTATTATTTTATTGTTATTGTAAAATCCTCCTTCTTTTTGCTTAGTTGTTAATGAGATAGGGAGTTTTTTTGCTTTTGTTATTATTAGCTCCATCATTGCATCATCTGCATTATAAATTAGTACATCTTGCTTAGTTTGATTTTCTGTAATCCTGAATTTTGATGCAGCATAATTCTCCAGTTTATAATCATATCTATCCAAATGATCAGGAGTAATATTCAGTAATATCGATACATCACTTCTGAAGTTCTGTATTCCATCCAACTGAAAACTACTCAATTCCAAAATGATATAATCATAATCACGTTCAGCTAAAGAAAGTGCAAAACCAACACCTACATTTCCTGCAACTAGCACATCATATCCTGCACTTTTCAGCACATGCCCTAGCAGTAAAGTAGTTGTTGTTTTTCCGTTACTTCCTGTAATAGCCGCAATTTTTGCTTTAGTATATCTAAAAGCAAATTCAATTTCAGAAATTACTGAAATCTCTTTTGCAATTAATTGCTGAAGCAAATCTACATTATCAGGAATTCCAGGACTTTTAATCACCTCATCCGCATTTAAAATTCTTGCTGATGAATGCTTTTGTTCCTCCCACTCAATCTCATTATTTAAAAGAACTGCTTTATTTTCATCCGTAATTGTTCCTTTATCCGAAACAAAAACATCAAATCCTTTCTTCTTTGCTAAAACAGCCGCCCCAACTCCACTAATTCCTGCACCTAGCACGACCATTCTTTTTGCCATTACCTCAGTTTTAAAGTAACTATTGTTATAACTGCTAACATGATTCCAACGATCCAAAACCTAGTCACAATTTTACTTTCGTGCATTCCTAATTTCTGGTAATGATGATGCAATGGAGCCATCTTAAAGACACGCTTCCCAACACCATATTTCTTTTTTGTGTATTTGAAATAACCTACTTGTAGCATTACTGATACATTTTCAATCAAAAATATCCCACACAAAATAGGAATGAGTAATTCTTTACGAATTAGGATAGCAACTACCGCAATAATACCGCCTAAAGCCAAAGAGCCCGTATCACCCATAAACACTTGAGCTGGATATGAATTATACCACATAAAACCTACACAAGCTCCTACAAAAGCAGACATATAAATCACCAATTCTCCTGTATTGGGAATATACATTATATTCAAATAATCGGCAGCAATTATATTACCAGACACATAGGCAAATAGGGCAAGTGTGGCACCAATTATTGCTGATGTCCCTGTGGCTAAGCCATCTAATCCATCCGTCATATTTGCTCCATTAGAAACTGCTGTTACGATAATTACCACTATCAAAATAAAAAATATCCAAGCGTAATCTTTTGCAGAATCTCCCATCCAAGAAGTTAAGTCTTGATAGTCAAATTCATTATTCTTAAAGAAAGGAGTTGTTGTTCTTGAAGATTTCTGAGCTAAATCAACCGAACCAATTATTTCAGTTTCTGTGGATGATTTAACATCCTCTTTTACCACAATATCAGTATGAAAAACCATTACCAAACCAACAATTAAACCAATACCAACCTGACCTAAAATCTTAAACCTACCAGCAAGGCCTTCTTTATCTTTTTTATACACTTTGATATAGTCATCAATAAAACCAATTGCACCTAGCCAAAGAGTGGAAACAATCATAATAATGATATATATATTATCCAATTTAGTAAATAATAGTGTAGGAATAAGAATAGCTGCTAATATGATCAAACCACCCATAGTTGGCGTTCCTTTTTTACTTTCCTCACCTGCCAAACCTAATTCTCTTACTTGTTCTCCAATCTGTTTATTACGGATTATATTGATAATCTTACCCCCAAAAACTAAAGACACTATAAGGGAGGTGATAATTGCCATTGCTGCACGAAATGAAATATACTGAAACAGTCCTGCTCCAGGAAAATCATAAGTATTTTGTAAGTATTCGAATAAATAGTATAGCATTATTGTTTAATTATATTTAATGATTGTTTAAGTTCTTCTAAATCGTCAAATGGAAATTTTTCACCATTAATTTCTTGATATTTTTCGTGTCCTTTTCCTGCCACCAATACAATATCATTTGCATTAGCTAGACGGCAAGCTGTTTTTATAGCTTGTTTCCTGTCGATAATTACCAATACTTTTTTCTTTTGTACAGGATCAAGTTCTTGCATCATATCTTCAATAATTGCATCTGGATTTTCACTTCTTGGATTATCAGAAGTAAGGATAACTTGGTTGCTTAAATTACAAGCGAGAGCCGCCATTAAAGGACGTTTAGTTTTATCTCTATCGCCACCACAACCTACTACCGTTATCAACTGCTCAGTATTTGTTCTAATATTATTAACAGTAGCGAGTACATTCTTAAGCGCATCATCTGTATGCGCATAATCAACTATTGCCGTAATTTTTTCTTCTGATTGTAAGTATTGAAATCTTCCTTCAGGTGATGTAAGCATACTCAAGGCTGTAAGTACTTCATGGTCTTCAAAAGCAAACTGATTAGCAACTGCATAAACTGAAAGCAAATTGTAGGCATTAAAATCTCCTATCAACTTCACCCAAATATCCACCTTATTTATGCTTAACAACATTCCTTCAAACTGATTTTCGAGCACCCTACATTTATAGTCCGAAACCGATTTTAATGAATAAGTACATTTTTGGGCTTTCGTCCCTTCAAGCATTTTCATGCCATTTTTATCATCTTTATTTGTAAGTGAAAAAGCTGATTTTGGCAATCCATCAAAAAATGATTTTTTCACATCTCTGTATTCAGCAAAGCTGTTATGATAGTCCAAATGATCCTGAGTAAGATTGGTAAAAACACCTCCAGTAAAGTGTATTCCTGAAATCCTGCCTTGGAAAATAGCATGAGAACTTACTTCCATAAAACAATACTCACAGCCTTGAACAATCATCTCATTTAATAACAAATTAATTTGCAAAGCATCAGGAGTAGTATGAGTAGATGGGATAATTTTATCTATAATTTTATTCTGAATAGTGGAGAGCATTCCAACCTTTACATTCATTATAGAAAACAGTTGTGTTAACAAACTCACAATAGTTGTTTTCCCATTTGTACCTGTTACCCCTACTAGTTTTATTTTTTCGGAAGGATTATCATAAAAATTAGCAGCTATAATTCCCAAAGCAATATTGGAGTCCTCCACCTTTACATAGGTAATATTATCATCCAATTTGAGAGGCATATCCTCCAATACAATAACTTTGGCACCTGCATTTATCGTTTGTGAGATATAAGTATGTCCATCTGACTGAGTTCCTTTTAAGGCAACAAACAAAGAAGTTGCTTTCACTTTTCTTGAATCAAAAGCAATATCAATCACCTCAACATTAGTAGTCCCAATGATTTTTACAAAACTTACTTTATATAATAATTCCTGTAAATTCATTAGGCCAATTCTAATTTAATTAGACTTCCTTTTATAAACTTATTTCCTTTTGAAATTGATTGAGATTGTACTGATCCACTCCCCGTAATTTCAACAACTAATCCGTACGATTCTAACAAGTAAATAGCATCTTGAATTCCCATTCCTCTTAAATCAGGCATATTCCCATTTCTCAGATCTCTTTCTATTTTTCTAGCTTCTAATGACACCTCTGTTTTTGTAGTACTAGCAACCATCCACGGCTCATGGGTTACTATTCTATTTATATTAAAATTTGCTAATACATTATTTGCATCCTCAACATGTCCTTGCTTCACTTTAGGTAAACTTACCACTACATCTGATTGCTGCAAAGCCTTATGAATACTCATATCAGAAGCATATACTTTGTCAGCCAACTCCTTAAATATTGGAGCCGCAACCGAACCTCCATAATGTCCATTTTCTCTAGGATTATTTATCACTACTATGCAAGAGTACCTTGGGTTATCGGCAGGAAAGAAGCCAGCAAAAGAAGCTTGATATTCCTTTTCTTCTCCCTCAGCTCGATTATTAAAATTAATTACTGTCGTACCTGTTTTTCCTGCAATCAGGTAATTATTAGTTCTAATATTTTTAGCTGTTCCTTCTTCCACCACACCAATTAGTAAAGGTATTACCGCTTCAATTGTAGACTTCGAACAAATAGTAGGATTTATTACTTGAGTAGTATGCTTTTCAATTATTTTTCCGTCACGACTAATAGCAGATGTAAAAATTGGTTTTACCATTTTACCTTGATTCGCAATGGCATTGTAAAAAGTAAGCATGTGTATTGGTGTTAACTGCATTTCATAGCCTATCGACATCCAGGGAAGCGTAACCCCCGACCAACCTCCCTTATTAGGAATAGGGGATTTTAAATTGTTAGGGAAGGGTAATTCCAATTCCAAAGGAGTGCTCAACCCCATCTTATAAATCCTGTCAGTGAATGCAGTAGTATTACTTTTATAGTTGTCAAAAATGATACGAGAAATACCAACATTGGAGGAATTTATAAATGCATTTTTAATTGTGATATTATCATATACTCCTAATTTAGAATCCATCATCACTCTATCATAGAAAGAAAACTTTCCTCCATAAGTTCTAACAGAATCTTCAACTTTAAAAAACCCATCTTCTAAGCCTGCAATTATAGAAGCTAACTTAAAGGTTGAACCTGGAGAAACATGCTTTGCCATAGCGTAATTGAAGTTTTCACTCACACTACCATCTGCTTGTTTTTTAAGATTAGCAATCACTTTCACTTCCCCAGTGGCAACTTCCATCAATACTACACAACCCCAATCTGCATTATTATTAATAAGCGTATTTTCCAATGCTTTTTCTGCTACATCTTGCATATCCGTATTAATGGTGGTCACTACATTATTCCCTGCTCTAGGCAATCTATTACCTTCAGCATCTTGTGGCACCCAAATTCCTTTTGCAATTTTTCTTTTAAGATGTATTCCGTCAACACCTGAAAGAGTTTGATTATACGCCCTTTCAATACCTACAGGATTAACACCTCTTAACACGCCTACTGTCCTTTGAGCTAACAAACCAAATGGTTTTTCTCTATTGGGCCTTTGCTCAGCAATTAATCCTCCTTTATTTTGTCCCAATTCGAGTATTGGCATTTTCTTCAAGGCATTTAGCTCATTGTGGGTTACCTTGTTTTGTAATAAAATATATTTGTTCTTTTTAGCTTGTTTTGAATTTCTTAAAAACAATTCATATTCCGCAGGAGTTTTATCTTTAAATAGCTGAGCTAACAAAACAGAAAGCTCAATAACACCCGAATTAAATAAGGTCTTATTCATCACACTCATATCCAAACGCACATCATAAAGTGGCATAGAAATTGCCAGTAATGCACCATCATCAGCAATTATATTTCCTCTAGGCGCTTCAACAGTAAAATACCTTGGCTGACTGCTTGTATTAATAGCTAAACTAAACTGCTGTACTTTTACAATTTTAGCAACTACACCAAATGCAATAAACACTATAACTAGGTAAAGTCCCGTAATTCTATTGTTATTTTTTTTTACTTTCTTAATCATTACCTATTTCAATAATAATGGGTGGTATTAAAGATGTAGCAAGGCCTTTATCCGCAACAATTTCTTCAATAACAGACCGTCTATACATACTCATCAAGTCCGACTTTGTTGTAATATAAACCAAACGCAAATCAGCAACCTCTTCTTCTAAAGATATAGACTCTTTTAGTAAGTGTTCAGCACGAAAAGAAATTCTAATATTTAACAAGATTAACAACACAATAAATAATAATAATGGGATATATTTTTGATTTCCCTGATCGGTAATAAACTCACCTCTCAATAAAGAAAGTAATGAACTTGTATTTTCTTTAACAACACTCATTTATCCTTTCTCAGCTATTCGTAATTTTGCACTTCTAGCTCTCGTGTTTTCCATTATCTGTTCTTTATTTGCTACGATTACTTTTCGAGTTACTTCTTTTAAATCTTTAATAGGATTCCCAAAAAAATCTTTTTCTAAAACTCCCTCAATATTCCCTTTTTTCATTAAATTTTTAACCATTCTATCCTCCAAAGAATGATATGACATTACGACTAAACGACCTCCCTCATTCAACATATCTACAGCATCCAAAAGCATCTCTTCCAAAGCCTTCATCTCATCATTAACCTCAATACGGATAGCTTGAAAAATACGCGCCAAAAACTGATTTCTATTTTTCTCAGGAACCATATGTCCTACCACATCAATTAATTGATTGGTAGTTACAATAGTTTCAATTTCTCTTGCGTTTACAATCTCTCTTGCAATAGCTCTAGAATTTCTGAGTTCAGCATATTTAAATAAGATGTTGGCTAAATCCTGCTGACCATATTCATTCACCACCTGTTTAGCTGATAAAGGAGAATTTGTATTCATTCGCATATCCAACTCTCCATCAAAACGAGTAGAAAAACCTCTTTCAGCAACATCAAACTGATGAGAAGAAACACCTAAATCGGCCAATAAACCATCAATTTTACGCACCCCTTCCATTCTTAAAAAATTCTTTAAGTGTCTGAAATTGGCATTTATTAATTTAAATCCATCTCCAGATAATGCGTTTTCATGAGCATTTTTATCTTGATCAAAAGCATACAACTTACCTCTGTCAAGATTTTTTAGAATCAATTTAGAATGTCCGCCACCACCAAAAGTAACATCAACATAAATCCCTGTAGGTTTAATGGCTAGCCCTTGAATACATTCGTTTAATAATACTGGATTATGATATTCCATCCGACTCATTTTGGTGCTGATTTCCCATCACATCCTCAGCCAGATTTCCAAAATCTACTAATGTCTGGGCTACAGATTCCTCATACTTATCTTTATCCCAAATTTCAATCATATTTACTGAAGATGATAACACCAACTCTTTATGCAAATCAGCAAAGCCAAATAAATCTTTAGGGATTAAGAATCGTCCAGCACCATCAACTTCCACTACTTTTAAACCTGACATGTACGATCTTATAAAATCATTATTCTTTTTAACAAACCTATTCAACTTGCTAACTTGAGCAACCACTTTTTCCCATTCTGACATAGGATGTATTTCCAAGCATTTATTGAATACTGATCTTTTAATCACAAATCCATCTCCTAATACATCTTTCAATTGCTTTTTCAGGGCAGCAGGAAACATCACACGCCCTTTGGCGTCCGCTTTACATTCGTATGTTCCTATTACATTTATCACTATATTTTACTTTGAATCTGGGTGCTAATATAGGTATAAATCCCACTTTATACCACTCTGTACCACTTTGTTGATAACTTAACCCACTAACTACTATTTTTACTGTATTCCGTACTAGTTATTGTGGTTAACAAATATTTTCGTTTCTTTGTAGATTAAAATCAGAACTTATATGGTTAAGGAAGAAGGAAAATTCAAATGGCTTGAAGAAGGAGACGGAGGGAAACCTATCATACTATTACATGGTTTAATGGGTGGGGTTGAGAACTTTGGCGAGATGGTTGATTTTATCTCTAAAGAATACAAGGTTTACGGTTTGGACCTCAAACTTTTTGAAGGAAGTATCCTTAAAGTTTCTGTAAAATCCTTAAGCGATTACTTATACGACTTTATGAATCACGTTGGACTTTCATCAGCAATACTGCTTGGAAATTCAATGGGAGGACATATTGCTCTTATCTTTTCAAAAGAACACCCAGAAATGGTAGAGGGGATGGTACTAACAGGTAGTTCAGGATTATATGAAAGCGCAATGGGGGATTCTTTTCCAAGAAGAGGAGACAAAGACTATATAAGAAAAAAAACAGAAGAAGTATTTTATGACCCTAAAGTAGCTACTGATGAATTAGTAGACAAAGTATTTGAAATTGCCACAAATAGAATCTCTACCCTTAAATTATTAGGATATGCCAGATCAGCAATAAGACATAACATGGCAAAGGACTTACCTGACTTTAAAATGCCAGTTTGTTTAATCTGGGGAGAGCATGATAAAGTTACCCCTCCACCAGTTGCAAATGAGTTTCATAAGTTATTACCTAACTCTGAGCTGCATTGGATGCCATTATGTGGGCATGCTGCAATGTGGGAACATCCTGAAGAATTCAGTAAAATTGTACTGAAATTCTTGGACGATAAATTTTAAATAATCATGAAAATTAAAACTGCTGAATTTGTAATTAGTAATACTGATTACAAAACATGTCCTGCACCCAAAATGGCAGAATATGCTTTTATTGGAAGGTCTAATGTTGGAAAATCATCTTTAATAAATGCTTTAGTAAACCATAAGAATTTAGCTAAAACTTCCGGAAGACCTGGAAAAACTCAGCTCATCAATCATTTTATTATTAATAAAGAATGGTATCTAGTGGATTTACCAGGATTTGGATATGCAAAGGTTCCTAAAGCAATACGAGCAGATTTTCACGATATGATAAGCGATTATCTGCTTAACAGAACTAACCTTATGTGTCTATTTGTATTAATTGATGCTAGACATAAACCTCAAGCAATTGACCAGGAATTCATGCATTGGCTAGCCGAAAAAGGCATTGCTTTTGTAATGGTATTTACCAAAGCTGATAAACTAGGAAAAGTAGAGCTTGCCAAAAATATTGGTTCTTATAAAGTTGAAATGAAAAAGACTTGGGAAGAATTACCTCAGATGTTCATTACCTCAGCGGAAAAGAAAACAGGAACAACTGAAATTTCCTCTTTTATCGAAAGCCTGAATCCTCAGTTTAAAGAAATTATTTAGCTCCTTTAATTTCCGTTTGTTCTGCAAAGAACTCGCAATAATCACGCAAAGCACTTGCCAATTTATCATGCCCTGTTGCACGCTCCAAAGTAGCGGCCATGCCCATCATAGTTTGATGATACATAATAAACATTTCATTCACAGGCATATCCTTAGTCCAAAGGTCAATACGTAAAGTTTCCTTTGTTTTAGCCGCCCAAGCAGACACCATTAAGGCCTTAATTTCCTTTTCATTTGCAGCATCATCACTTGCGTGCATTTCAATATTTAGCGGTAGATTATTTGCGTCTAACTCAATTTCAAATTTTAAAGTCTGTTTCATTTTACTATTTTGTAGGTTTATATTTTGAATGCTGTAAAAACTTTCTTGAATCAGTCAAATACATAAGTTCCTCAACATCAATTTCATTATTATCCATATACTCATTTACCATTTTATAACCAATATAGTAAGCTACTCTACCAGGAGCCTGAGGCGGCATTCCTTTTGCAAAAGGAGCATAATCAACAAAAGTTCTGAATTGCTGTTCATCTTTAGAAAATAATAAATCCTCATGCACTATATATTGCCAAATACTTGCCTCATTTTCTACTACCCAATTCATTTGCTCATTAGTAAAACGGAATTTATCCTCCATTAGCAATTCAGGCAACATTTTATCAATACAATACATTATCTTACCTTTATAGATGAGCTGAGAAAGCAAATCCCTACCTCCTAAGTACTGCTGAAAGTGTTCATTTAACCAGACTTCCATCACATTTGAGGCAATGAACTTTTTTTGTTTTTGAAAACGCAAATATTCAGGATTACCTAGCAATTGGTAATACTTGCTATTTTTACCTAAGAAGTTTTCCAAACCAATAGCAATATTATCATCATAAGTAACTACACCATAATTAAAGCCACCAAAAAAAGTAGTTATTTCAGGTATTGGATAAGAAGGAAAATAATCAGAAAACTGCCAAAAAGCAAATTCTAATTCTTGTTCGAAAGCTGTAAAATCAGTAAACAAAAGAGCAACACTATCATAAGCCTCCCTCATGTCTTTGTGGTTAGTAAAAGCTAGTAAGTCTTGTAAATACTGCCCATCAGTTACATTGGTACTTTGCATGATTTGAGAAGCGAATACCTCATTAAAAGTTCCGAAATTTTCTTCCAATTCTACAGAAACATCTTCAATATTATCCTCATGAATTGCAAACAAGGTTTGTTCGAATCTGTTTACTTTTAGATCCAGTTTTTCAGCATCAGAAGAAAGCCTGAAAAGCCAAGAAGTTAATAAAAAAGCAACAAGGGTAACTGAAAGAAATAAGACTATAGGTTTCATCTGGCAAATTAAGAAGTTTTCTTTTACATTTGCAAACATTATGCAAACTACAGCAATAATAAATCATATTAGCAATTGGCTGAAAAGTTACGCTCAGAATGCAGGGGTAAAAGGTTTTGTAATTGGCATATCAGGTGGAATTGACTCAGCTGTAACATCAACACTTGCAGCCAAAACAGGCCTGCCATTACTGTGTGTGGAATTGCCTATTCATCAAAATAAAATACAAGTAGAAAGAGGGTTAAAACATATAGCGTGGTTAAAAGAAAGTTTTGAAAATGTTAGCTCTGTAGAGTTACAATTATCTTCAGTTTATGACAGTTTCACTAGCCAACTATCAGACAGTGAAGCTCAAAACGAACTAGCTTTAGTAAACACCAGAGCACGACTAAGAATGACTGCGCTTTATTATTTCGCACAAAGTAAGCAGTCACTTGTATTAGGGACAGGAAATAAAGTAGAGGATTTTGGCATTGGTTTCTTTACAAAATATGGTGATGGAGGAGTGGATATTAGCCCTATTGCTGATTTATTAAAATCAGAGATATATGCACTTGGAAAAACATTAAACATAAATAATGAAATCCTAAGGGCAGCACCCACTGACGGGCTTTGGGGAGATGATAAAACGGATGAAGAACAGATAGGTGCAAGCTATCCTGAATTGGAATGGGCAATGGCTTTTGATGGAGATAAAAACACCATAACAGCAAGAGAAAAACAAGTGCTCCAAATTTATACTAAAATGAACCGAGCAAACCAACACAAAATGCACGCTATACCTATTTGCACCATTCCACAAAACCTTAAGTAATTTATTTTTACTAATTTAGCCGCATACTAATCAAAAAATTAAAATTATGGGAAATAT